>Ga0154611_13_pt25 | contig 41389 bp, 40 predicted proteins | sample Rifle2008BG13ft_FD_116040 | JGI IMG/M metagenome (GOLD analysis project Ga0154611, IMG submission 116040) | candidate division Kazan bacterium RBG_13_50_9
TTGAATCGGGTAGCTCAGATCCAAAATGTAGCAGTCTTAAACGTAAATGAACTGAATAACGCCTTGCGCCCAGTAGTGCTGCCGGGTGAGACTTTGCACATCAAGCTGGTTCAGACTGGCAAAGACAAAGATCAGGGAGTAGGTTATTTGGACGATGGGACGATGGTGGTAGTCGAGGGTGGCCAGCGGTTCATCGGGAAAGAGATAGAGGTATCAGTTACGCGAGTATTTCAAACCATTGCCGGCAAGATGATCTTTGCTGTTCCAGGGGATAGGCAGTATACCAACCAGCATCGGTGAGACGAATACTAAGATCAGATTTTTTTCGGCGCCCTACGCCGCAAGTTGCTAGGGAGCTTTTAGGTAAAGTGCTGGTGCGGCGTTTGCCCCCCGGTTTACCAGCGCATTATCGGATAGTTGAGACAGAGGCGTATTGTGGGACAAAAGATTTGGCCTGCCATGCTAGCCGCGGCCGGACTAGGCGGACTGAAACAATGTTTGGTCCAGCCGGCCGGATTTATGTTTATATGATCTACGGCATGCACCATTGTTTGAATTTGGTAACAGCAGGCCAAGGCGAGGGAGAAGCGGTGCTAATCCGGGCCGTTGAGCCGTTATCGGCTAACGAACTAAATCACCAGAATACTAGTGGACCGGGTAAGCTCTGCCGGGCACTTCGGATCACCAAGCAACTTAACGGAATGAAGTTAGGTAGAGTAGCGGGATTATGGGTAGAGGATAGGGGGCTTTCCATCAAGCCTAAAAACATTGGAGTATCAGCGCGCAGGGGGGTAGCTTATGCCGGGAAATGTGCCAAATACCCTTGGCGTTTCTTTATAAAGAGTTCAGATTTCGTCTCTTGACGAAACAATCTTTTTATGTTATAATGGAAAGAATATCTTTCCATTATGCTAAAAAAAATACAAAAAACCGTTTGCAAGGTTTTAGAAGAAGAGCTCCTGACAGTTCTGGCGGTTTGCATTGTAGCGCTGGGAGTTTTGTTTGTTAGAGCAGGCACTTCAATATCTACGGATATTTCTTTTGTGGTCTATCCGGCCGAAGGCATGCTTGAGCTCATTCAACCCAACGGCGGAGAGAGCTGGACAGTTGGCACGGTGCATAACATCACTTGGAACAGTTGGGGACCAGTCAATAACGTTAAGATCGAGTTGCAACGGTCAGTAGGAGGATCGTGGACTACCATAGTTGAGTCTACAGAGGATGATGGCTCTCATCCATGGACGGTGACCAGTCCGGATACCTCCGCTGCAAAGATTAAGATTAGTAAAGTGGGCGATCCTACGGTCTATGATGAGAGCGCCAATGTCTTTAGTATTGTTGCTGAAGGAGGGGGTGGGGCTGCGATTGGCGTACCCGGACCGTTGGTGCCCGGCATATATAATGTGTCGCCGCGGGCTTTTACTAATAATTCTGTGGTAGAGCTGACTGCCAATGGTTTTAATTTGGATTACGGCTCTAAGGCCTTCTTGGGTAACACAGAGATAACCGTTAAGTATGCGGTAGGCTACAAGATGATAGCGGTGGTGCCGGTTAGCTTTCCTTTAGGCAGCTACACTTTTCGCGTTAGGCATCCCAGTGGGCAGGAAGGGAGCTATGGCTCGCGCATCACGGTATATGCTGATGAATACGAAGCCTTTGTGGTAGAACAGTCTGCTGCCGATCTTGCCATGGCGCCGGGGGCGCTAACAGAGGTATGGGTGAAATTACAAAATAGCAGCAACTATACTTGGAAGAAGGATGGTACGAATCAGTTCCGACTGGGAGTAGTGGGAGATGGGTCCAGCATCTTTTATGATCCCAGAAGCTGGGTAGTGTCCAACCGGGCAGCTAGATTGTTTGAGAGCGTGGAGATCAAGTATGGGGAGATCGGCATGTTTCGGTTTCTAATTAAAGCTCCCAGCCAAGCGGGAGAGTATGATGGCTTCTTTGCGCCAGTGATAGAAGGGGTAAAATGGTTGAGCGCCCCGCAAATTAAATGGCACGTTCGGGTAGGGGCCGAGGTTATCCCGCCTACCACTGGAGGGGAGCAGTATTATTCCGCCGAGTGGGTGGGGCAGTCGCCGTATCTAACTCTCAATCGTGGAGAGGAAGCAACTTTATGGGTAGAGTTCAAGAATACCGGCACTATCCCTTGGCTTAATTACGGCAGTAATCCAGTGCGCTTAGGTACCTCCCGGCCGCAGGATCGGTTGAGTGCGTTTAGAAATGGTGAGTGGGTGCTGCCCAACCGGCCGGCAGTAGTGAATGGTGTTGGTACTAGCACCGCTGATGGCTATTCCATTGCACCGGGCGAGATTGGAAGATTTACCTTTGTAATTAAAGTCCCTTCAAGAGCCGGTCGCTACAAAGAATACTTTAAGCCGGTAGCGGAGTTTATTACCTGGATGGAGGATGGGGGAGTGTATTGGGATCTGACTGTGAGAGGGGTATCACGTACACTAACGGTCTCGGGGCAGCCAAAGGCCCCCAGCACGGGTGGTCAACCCCAATCCTTAGTCCCAACGTTTGAGGTTCAGGAGCCACGGGTATTTGCAGATAGCGTCGAGCGGGCTTTTAGCGGATTAGTTGGCTACTTCGAAAGGTTGTTCTCTGACCTTAAAGGCCTGTTTGGTAGTTTACCTTAGGGCCGTCTCTTAACCGCTTATGCTAAAACAAATACAAAAAACCGTTTGCAAGGTTTTGGAAGAAGAGCTCCTGACAGTTCTGGCGGTTTGTATTGTAGCGCTGGGGGTGCTTTGGGCAAGGGCGGAATCTGATGCCTCTATTACCGCCTTTATTATGGTCTACCCCGCCGAAGGAATGATCGAGGTGACCCAACCCAACGGCGGAGAAACTTGGGACGTTGGCTCGAACTACAATATCACTTGGAACAGTTGGGGTCCGGTGAACAACGTGAAGATTGAGCTGCAGAGATCCGTTGGAGGGAGCTGGGAAGAGATTGTGGACTCGAGCGAAGATGATGGCAGCTATCCGTGGGTGGTAACTAGTCCCGCTACGACTACAGCTATAGTCAGAGTTAGTAAGGTTGGTGATGACACAGTTAACGATGAAAGTAGCGGCATATTTACGATTCGGGCGGTGACATCTGGCGGTGGGGGAGGTGGAGGAGGAACGGTTTATTATCCTCCGCTTCCTAGAGGGGAGGAAGTGCTGCCACCAGTGGCTGAAGGTGCGGATGTGATTGAGTTAGTTGGAGTTGCGCCAAAGGAGATCTATAGCTCGTTGGGTGCTTACCTAATGCCGGAACTTGAAACCTCCGCTGTAACAGCTACTTTCCTTGTGGTCCTTCAGCCAAGTAGAGCTCCAGAGCCTAAAAAGAAGATTGAATTACTGCCTCGTGTACTTAAAGTAGTTTCGATTCAGCAGGCTATCAAACAACTTGTCTTAGAAGTTGAGATTAAGCCGAAGTTACTGCCACCGGGCAAATATGATTTGGGTGTCAAGGTTGGTTCCAAACAAACCGTGGCCCTCGAAGCGATCCAGGCTCTCCCTGGTGTTCTCGCCGCCAAGTGGATACGTCAATCTGATTACCCCACGGTGGGGCTAGGTGAGGAGTTTGAGCTGTGGGTAGAATTTCGAAATACTGGTACCATCCCTTGGCTGCGGAAAGTACCAGCTCAAATGCGTCTTGGTACTAGCCGGCCAAGAGACCGGGATAGTAGTTTCCGGGGTGAGAGCTGGCTCTCTAAAAACCGATTGGCGATGATAGATCAGGATACCCTGCCAGGAGATGTCGGTCGCTTTACTTTTAAAATGAAAGCACCCTCTAAGGTTGGCATCTACCGTGAATATGTGGAACCGGTAGCTGAGTTATCCGAGTGGGTCGGCCCCGATTGGGGAGTTTATTGGAATATCACGGTTCAAGGCAGGGCTACCAAAGTAGCTCCGAGCACCGGTGGGGAACCAACTACCAAGACCCCGCTAATCAGGCGGATTATCCCAAGTGTGCCGGGTGAGTTTAGAGATGCCACCGAAAGTTCTCTGCGCGGCTTTGCTCAGACCATCATCCAGTTGTTCAGCAGCATTGGCAACCTCTTTAGCGGTTGGCTCTAAACATTGAACCGGAAGTAGATCACGTCTCCGTCTTGGACGGTGTAGTCTTTGCCTTCGGAGCGGACCTTGCCTTGTTCGGTGGCCTTTTTCATTGAGCCAGCGGAGGTTAGATCAGTAAAGCTTACCACCTCGGCTTTAATAAAACCCTTTTGAAAGTCAGTATGGATTACCCCTGCGGCTGGGGGAGCTTTGGTGCCCTCTCGGACGGTCCAAGCCCGAGTTTCTTTAGGACCAGTGGTGAAAAACGTGATGAGGTTAAGCAGAGCATATCCGGCGCGGATGACTTTGTTGAGCCCAGGCTCATCCAGCCCCAGCTCAGTAAGGTATTCAGTCTGTTCGTCAGCATTCAGATCAATTAGCTCAGATTCAGCTTTGGCATTAATGGTAATAATCTTGCTGGATTCAGACCCCAGTGCTCCCCTAAGCGGCTCTAAGACCGATGCGTCATGCAACTGTTTCTCATCCACATTGGCCACATACAGGAGGGGTTTCGCTGACAAGAGAAATAGTTCATCTACATAATGCTTCTCCTCATCGCTAGCAGAGAAAGACCGGGCGCTTAGGCCCTGGTCGAGATGTTGCTTTAGCCGCTGACACAGCGCAATTTTGGGCCGGAGCTTAGGGTCGGTTTTAGCTTCCCTCTCTTCTTTCATAAGCCGCTTGTCCAGGGTCTGCAGATCGGCCAAGAGCAGTTCAGTGCTGATGGTTTCGACGTCATCTTGTGGGGAGATGGCGCCAGTAACGTGGGCAACATTCTCGTCAGCGAATAGCCTGACCACTTCGATAATGGCGTCTGCCTCTCGGATATGCGACAGGAACTGGTTGCCCAAACCTTGCCCTTGGTGAGCGCCTTTTACGAGCCCGGCAATGTCTACGAATTTAATGGTGGTGGGGGTAGTTTGGGCAGAGCTCTCCAATTTGGCTAAGGTATCCAAGCGCGGGTCGGGGACCGGTACTGTCCCTACGTTCGGCTCGATGGTACAGAATGGGAAATTGCTGGCCGCCGCCTGGGCTTTGCCCAAGAGTGCGTTAAATAGCGTTGATTTCCCAACGTTGGGGAGCCCAATAATGCCGATTGAAAGGCTCATGGTCGACGATATAAGTTAGCTAAGCCCTTTCAATATAGCTGCCGTCGCGAGTATCGACCAGAATCATGTCGCCTGGCTTAACAAACATCGGCACTTTTAACGTCAGGCCGGTTTCGATGGTCGCATTCTTAGTGGGGTTGCTGACCGTATCGCCCTTGACTGCCGGGTCAGCTTGGGTGACCTTAAAGCGCATCTTGGTAGGAAGATCAATGCTGATGGGTTGGCCTTGGAAGTATGTTATTCCAACTAGTAGCCCCTCACTAAGGAAGTTAGTGTTCATGCCTAAAAGCTCACTCCCCACAGCAAACTGTTCAAAGGACGCACTATCCATAAAGAGATAGTTACTGCCCTCTCGGTATAGAAATTGCGCTTGGCCTTTTTCGATATCGGCCGGAGCGAATTTAGCATCACCCTTAAATGTCCTTTCGATGTTAGCGCTAGTCAGGAGGTTTTTGAGAGTGGTACGCAGGATAGCTCCCCCTCGTCCCAGTTTAGTATGTTGGTACCGGATAACTTCAAAAGGGATGCCATCTAAATCGATGACTACCCCGGTTTTAAGATCCATAATTCCCAGCATAGAGACTGCTTTTAATGCAGGGTAAATGGCAGCATCGCCATGTGGCGGCTGCGCTTTAGAGCAGTGGCTAATGATCTTTGGTGGCTGGCGCACGCACCGCTTCGCCTGCGGGGCTCTATCTTCATATAGCGCGACAGGTATTTTGTGAGCAGCTTGGTATTTTTGAAATCGATGTAGTCAACCTCTTCTCGGCAGAAGTGGCAGTACTTTTTAGTGGGTAGCTGGTAGCGGGGGAAGGTAGTTGGTTTGCTAAATCTTTTTTTGAATGCCATAGGTTCTAAAATGGGATATCTTCTATATCGATCTCTTCATTAGTAGCACTGGGGGTCTCGCTGGCGGCTGCTGGCTCTGGTTGGGGGGTATTGGCAGTGTCGGTGGCTGGGGATGAGTCAGGCTCCAGTCCAATGCCGGTCGGCTTATCTAAAACTATTAGATCACTGGCCACCACCTCCGTCTTGAAACGCTTAACTCCATCCTGGCCTTCCCAATTGCGGGTCTGTATCCGACCCTCCACATAAGTCCGGCGGCCTTTCTTGAGGATCTGGCCCGCGATCTCGGCTAGCTTTCCCCAAGCAACAATGTCAGAATACTCGACTGCCTTTTGCAGTTCGCCGGCAGCGTCGTTCCAGCTGCGGTTGGTAGCGACGGTGAACGATGCTACCGATTGGCCAGAAGGGGTGGAGCGGAGCTCTGGGTCCCGGGTCAGGTTGCCGATTAGCATTACTTTGTTTAGGTCACGCATATCTTTATCCTTAAAATGTGCTATGGCTTTTTGTTTGCCGCTTTCTTATTGTTGGTCTTCTTTAAGCAATTCATCTATCTTCTTGTCTAGTTCTTGGCGCCGGGCTGCGTCGTCTTCTGGCTGGCTCTCCTCAACTGAAGGTGGGCTTACTTCCTCGGCTTTAAGCGCAGGGGCTTTGGGAGGCCTGGCTGGTGCGGACAAGGGCCTTTTGGTAATGATCTTCTCAGTAACGGCTGATGATACTACAGCCTCCTCTTTCTCGGGAGTAAACAGCTGGTCTGGGGTAGTGCCTTCTTTCTCCAGAGAGATGAGTAGGTGGCGGAAGATCTCAGGGGTAAGCTGGAGCTCTTTGACTAGACCCTCGACCGCCTCGGGGGGAAAGGTAAAGACCAGAGTATAGTAGTGGCCAAAATCAGCTCTGCGTACTGGGTAAGCCAATTGCTTTTTGCCCCAAGAGTGCTCCTTAACCAACTGGCCGTTTTTAGCCGCAATGCTGGCCTTAATCTTATCCACCACCTTGAGAAGGTCGAAATCAGAAAGCTCGGGGCTTAAGAGCAAAGTCAGCTCGTAGGTACTGGGTATAATTTCCTCGTCCATAAGCAAAAAATTCCTTTCCCATGGGGAACCCCGACTCGTCGGGGGAAAAGGTTTAATTAATAAGGTAAGATGAGTATAGGGTGGTAGGGGCTTAGAGTCAAGGGGTCTTGACCATCCATATTTTGCCCCTCCAATAACAGTTTTTGCCACCCATTTGCGCCGCCAAACGGGTGGCGCCCAAAGGCGGGCCCAATCACAAATTACTATCCGACTGGCAAAATTGCCTTTCTGGCTCTCGGCGAACTCGCCCTATGGGCTCAGACAACGCCTTCGCCAGCGGCAATTTAGCCGTCGGATGACGTAATTTGCTCCATGGGACGAGCAACTAAAACGGGTATAATATGTGGTCAGTTGAATATTAGCTAAGCGGACTCGGAGGGGTCGCATAGTGGCCGAGTGCGCCCGCTTGGAGAGCGGGTATGCCCGAAAGGGTATCGCGGGTTCGAATCCCGCCCCCTCCGCCAAGGAGTCATATGTTTGGGCGGGGTGAATCTATGAGGATTGCGGTTGATTTAGATGAGGTGCTGGGGGAGTTTATTGGTGAATTTTTGAAATTGTACAATCGAAAGCACGGGACAGACTGGTCTTTTAACGATGTTATTAATTATCATTGGCCGGCCTTCATGGGCAAGACAACCGAAGAGCTGGTAGATGAAGTGTATAAGTTCTTTGAGACGGACAGCTTTCGCAATCTGCCAGTGGTGGAAGGGGCGAAGGAGGGCATCGCCGAACTAGCGAAGAACCACGAGCTATGTGTGGTGACAGGGAGGCAAAACGTAATCGAGGGGGCTACTCATAAGTGGCTGGATCACAATTTCCCCGGGGTGTTTAAGGCAGTGGAGTTCACTAACAATTATCCCAAGGGCAATTCACCAACTCTCAGCAAAGGCGAGGTCTGTAAGCGGCTGGGCTGTGAGGTCTTGATCGATGACGATAGTAGGCATGTGGAAACCTTGATGACGCATGGGGTTCGGGTAATTCTCTTCAACAAACCTTGGAACTCCTATCACCGGTTGCCAAGTTCGGTTCGCCGAGCTAATAATTGGTCAGAAATTATCGAGGCGGTTAATCAGATGGCAGGAGTATGAATGAAATAGATGAGATAAAAAACAAGGTTGATATTATCGATCTGATCGGCAGTTTTGTACCGCTTAAGAAGGCGGGGAGAAACTATAAGGGTCTGTGCCCATTTCATTCTGAAAAGACCCCATCATTTATGGTAAGCCAGGAGAAGCAGATATGGCACTGTTTTGGGTGCGGCAAGGGTGGGGATATATTCGGGTTTTTAATAGAGAAGGAGGGCATCAGTTTTAGTGAGGCGCTAGTTCAACTGGCTGAACGGGCAGGAGTGGAGCTTAAGAGTCGGCCCCAGGACTGGGGGGAAAGAAACAAATTATTTGCCATAAATGAACTGGCGGCCAAGTTCTTTGAGCGGTCACTCTCGGATAGCAAGGAGGGGCGGCAGGCCATGAACTATTTAGTGAACAGGGGCATTAATAAAGAGACTGTAGCAACCTTTCGTTTGGGCTATGCGCCATCTGGCTGGGAGTATCTGTCCAAGCTCTTGCTGCGCCGGGGTTATCAGGTAACTGACGCAGAGAGAGCCGGTTTGGCCATCAAACGGGATCGGGGCTACAGTGACAAATTCCGCCATCGGCTAATGTTCCCAATTGCTAGCGTTAGCGGCCGGGTAGTAGGTTTTACCGGTAGGGTGTTAGATCCACAGGACCAACCTAAATATCTTAACTCACCGGAGACCCCGATTTTTAATAAGGGGAAGGTCCTTTACGGCTTATCGGTTACTAAGGAAGATATTCAGTCTGCCAACTCAGCTGTATTAGTGGAGGGGCAGATGGATGTGTTGGCGTCTTATCAGGCAGGGATCCGCAATGTGGTGGCCTCTTCCGGCACGGCACTGACCATTGATCAGTTAAGATCTATAAGGCGCTATACGGAGACTCTAATATTGGCTTTGGATGCAGATAGCGCTGGCAGTGAGGCCACTAAAAGAGCTATTGAGTTGGCCTCGGCGGAGGACCTGGATATTAAGGTGGCCTTGCTGGGAGATTTTAAAGATCCGGATGAATGTATTAAAGCCGGAGTAGATCAGTGGAGGGCGGTGGTCCAGTCGGCCGTTCCGATCGTAGATTTTTATATTAGCTACTCGATTAGCAAATTTGGCAGTGACTCGGTGGCTGCTAAAAAGAAGGTAGCCGCTGAGGTCCTCCCGGTCATTGCCGCATTGGATAGCCCGGTGGAGAAGGATCAATATGCCAAAAAGTTGGCTGAAGCTATCGCTGTGGATGTACAGAGCCTATATGAAGCTATAGCCAAAACCCGGCGGGGGAGGGTTGCCCCCCAGCCGCTTGCGGCCAAGGAGCAGATTCAAATCGAATCGCGGGATCCCCACTGGCTGGAGAAGAGGCTTTTAGGCATCATCTTGTATAAACCAGCGCAGTGGGCCCACTTCCGGGATAAGCTCGATGCCGTTAATTGGGCTAGTCCGCCCTTAGCGCAGATTTACGGCTATTTTAAAGATTGCTATACTGGGAGAGAATTTTCATTAGACGAACTGCTGGGCAAGTTAGAGTATCCGGATAAGGTTGAAGTTCTAGAACTGATGATGGTGATAGAGGAGAACTACGCAGATATGCCCGATGTAGACATTGGGCAGGAGCTGAACTTCTATATTAATTTGCTCAAACAGCGCAACACTCGAGTAGAAATGATGCAACTGAGCCGGGAGATCGCGGATGCTGAAAAATCTGGCGACCAAGTGAAACTGCAAGCTCTCTTAGAAAAGTTTAAAGAGTCTAAGTAATTAGTATGGTAATTAAAAGGCGCACTAAAAGGGTAACTGCCCCAAAGCGGCGGGCTGTGCGTAGGCATAAGGCAGCTAAGAAAGCGGCGGCCAAAAAACGAGCCAAAAGGAAGATAGCTCCAAAGAGGCCTATCAGAAAAAAGTTGGAAGCCAAAAAAGCACCGAAGCGCCGTGCGGCCCGGGCGGCTAAGAAAAGGATTCACAAGAAAGTAGCTAAAAGAATGGTCCGGCGAGCTATTAAGCGTGGGCCAGTTAAGAGAGCAGGTAGAAAGCCGGCTAAAAAAGTTAAGAAGGTAGCATTAGAGATAAAAAAGGTCGAGGAGGAACCCCAACTGGAGGATCTGGAAGTAAAAGATATCGAAGATATCAAAAAGAAGCACAAGCAGTATAGATTTCCTCCGGAGGTTGAATATTTAGTGCTCAAAGGCCAGGATCAGGGATTTGTTACCCAGCAAGAGATCGTGCAGGCCTTGCCGGAGGCAGAGAACAACGTGGACCTGCTAGATAAGTTGTATGAGGCTTTCTTTGATCTAGGTATTGAAGTGGTGGATATGCGCGATGATCTGATCTGGCAGACTGGGGCTTTCGGGGAAACAAAGAAAAAAACTAGGAAGAAGAGATCGGTTCGAGCGGGCTTGAGCGAGACGGAGGCCCAAGAGACCATTGGCGAGGATTCGGTGAGGATGTATTTGAAGGAGATCGGGCAGATCCCGCTTTTGAAGAAACCGGAAGAGGTAGCCTTAGCTAAGCGGGTGGCCGCTGGTGATAAGGTGGCGTCAAAGCAGCTGGCTGAAGCTAATCTGCGCCTGGTGGTCAGCATCGCCAAGAAGTATATCGGCCGAGGGCTATCATTGCTGGATCTGATCCAGGAGGGAAACATTGGCCTAATGAAGGCAGTAGAAAAGTTTGACTATACTAGGGGGTTTAAGTTCTCGACCTATGCTACTTGGTGGATTAGGCAGGCGATCACTAGGGCTATTGCTGACCAGGCCAGGACTATTCGTATCCCCGTACATATGGTGGAGACGATGAATCGACTAGCACGCACCCAACGACAGTTGGTGCAGGAATTGGGGCGTGAGCCTACACCGCAGGAGATAGCCAATGAGATGGAGTTGGATATTGAGAAAGTAAACCATATCCTTAAGATCTCTCAAGAGACGGTTTCTTTGGAAAAACCAGTAGGGGATGAAGACGATAGCTTGCTGGGTGATTTTATTAAGGATGAGGATAGCTTAACGCCAGAGGAGCAGTCGGCCTATGAAATGCTCAAGAGTGATGTTGGCTTAGTGCTGCATCTGCTGACACCGCGCGAGCAGAAGATTCTAAGGATGAGGTTCGGCTTGAGCGGTGAATGGGCCCATACATTAGAAGAGGTAGGTAAGGAGTTTGGGGTTACCCGGGAGCGCATCCGTCAGATAGAGGCCAAGGCGCTGATGAAGCTCAGGAAATCCAAGGATAGCAAACGGTTGAAGGATTATCTGAAGTAGAATAGAATCGGTTAGTATCTTTGATATTCCGGGGTAGCTCTCCGCCAGCTGGCGGAGGCAGAGCGCGGGATGTCGCAAAGGCATTGGTAGGTAGAATGACAATCCGGGGTAGCTCAATGGCAGAGCAGCTGCCTGTTAAGCAGTTGGTTGGCGGTTCGAGTCCGCCCCCCGGAGCCACCATCCGTCGCTCCAGTATAACTGGAGCTATGGAATGGTTTGGCGGAGGAACAGGTATTCCGAAGCTCATAGCGAAGGATACCCCGGAGCCACAAAGATGTTTGAAAGGACAATATCTATAGTCATCATTTTGGCACTCGTTCTTGGAGCGGGATCTTTAATTTATTGGTATTTTGTGCCAGCAGTGCCAATTTCCAAGTCGACCTCGGATGAAACTGCTGATTGGAAGATTTATAGAAATGAGGAGTATGGCTATGAAATGAGATATCCCGAAGGTTGGATAGCAAAACACTCTTCTGGGTACAACGATGAATTTGGGATATATTACGAATCAAACTCCTTTGAGGGTCCTGATGGAAGTTACATTTTGTCTTTTGGCATTGTACCGAAAGACAGCGATATAATGACGCCAAGTCTAAGGACGGGGGTTCAGGCAGGGGATTTTGTAGATTCGGGTGAAGTAGTAAATATTGGTGGCATAGAAGTTAGTTTTAAAAAGCTTGTCTACGAAGGGCGGGTTAAAGAGATATTCTTTAATCCTTTTGAGATAGGTGACTTTAGGGGGAATGCTACGTTGAGCTATTTTGGAAGCACCAGTCTCCCAGAGCTCCCTGAGTATGATATGACGGGTAAACCAGAACTGGATGTAGCGAAGAAGATACTCGCTACTTTTGAACTTTTAGATTAACTGGACTTTGGTCCCGATAATCTAAATCCAAATCCTAGCTCGAGGGCCAAAAAGGATTGCCGTGACGAGCTTCCCCGCAGTGGAAGCCCGCCCGTACGACCTGGTCGGGTGGGAATCGAAACCACAAAATAAATTTAGTGCTTCAGGATAGCAATCCTGCCTTGATAGGGTGGTCTTTTATTTGAGTAAGTCCGATAATTGATTTGGTATAATCTTAACGCATTTTTGCGGAGGAAGAATGAAGAGAAGGAAGAAGTAATTATTCTCTGATTTGCAATCGATGGCGAGGCGGCTTAGTGTACAAGCGCCTCGTCTTCAATAAAGCTACCTAAATAGGGTAGAATTAGGTGGGGACCGATGTAATAGAAAGGCATTATTGAATTATGAACTGGTTAGGTTGGTTAGTATTTATTCTGCTGGTGATCGGAGGTCTAAACTGGGGGCTGGTAGGCCTGTTTGGAATCGACGTGGTGGCTGCCATATTGGGCGAGATGTCAACCGCTGCCCGCGTGGTTTACACCTTGGTTGGCCTAGCCGCTCTCTACCACTTGTTTGCTGGTTGGGGTAGTAAGAAGTAAGTAATTGCAACACACAAATTAGGCTCGGAGTAATCCCGGGCCTTTTGTGTTGCTAACCCAAAACACAAACCAAGGAACGCAGTGACTGTTTGTGTTTTGGAAAGGAGCAGCAACGGAGCGGGGAGCTTTTTGTAAATTTGCTTACAAAAAGCGAATTAGCGGAACTCGCTGCGACGTGGTAGCGGGGGTGGGAATTGCACCCACGACCTCCAGGTTATGAGCCTGGCGAGCTACTACTGCTCTACCCCGCGATGACTTTGTAATGCTAACAGAGGAAAGAGCGACTGTCCAGCACAACGGTATCTGCCGCAGCACTACTCCTCTGCCATCCGGCAGAATCGAGTACGCGGCACTCACTATTCGCTTCTGTCCCGGCGGCGCCATGAACTTGAGCGAAGCGAATAGTTCGTGGTGGGCCAGGTAGGATTCGAACCTACGACCAACCCCTTATGAGGGGGCTGCTCTGCCGCTGAGCTACTGGCCCTGATGATAAAGTTCACACCCAGTATATATCAGCGGGTTGGTAAATTTTAGCCAAAGATATAATCGATCCACTTCTGGAAATTGTTCAGTTTAGCCCGGGTCTCTTCCTCTGTTGTTTCCTTGGCTTGTCCAGATTCTACATCGGGAGAGTATGGCTGGGGGATAGCTAGGACCTGTTCTCCCGGTTTTTTGTATCCCAGTTTTCTTCTGGCCTCTCGCTCCTTAAATGACTCTGTGCCGCGGTAGGCGATCAGATTACGGAGCTGGACTCCTTTGTCCTGCAGCTCAATGATCTCTGCTCGGAGCTTAGCAATGTCGCTATTAACGCGGTAGTTTTGCCACAATGCTTCCCCGGTGGCAACGACCATATATATGTAGAGTGCACCCACCCCCACCATGGTTAGTTGTGAGCGGAGCTTTTTTTGGCTTTTGAGTTTTTCGAGGGGATTTTCCACAGCGGTTATCTTATTTTTTACACTCAAATCGCAAACCAATCATGGGGCGGGAGCCCAAAAATGTTTGTGATTTGATAAGGGACAGTGACTTGTGGAGATAGGCCCATCCTTCGCTCTAAAGAGCTACGGAGGGCAGCCTTCTTATTTACCTCTATTTTATCTCTATGGCTGGCGGAGCCAGCCGAAGCACTGAAGGTGCGAAGGCTGGTGCCAGCGACAGGATTCGAACCTGTGACCAATGGCTTATGAGTCCACTGCTCTACCACTGAGCTACGCTGGCAAATATCTAACGGGGTGCGTCCATGCCTACCTCCGCCAGCTGGCGGACGGCGGAGAGCTACCCTGCCACGTCCGGACCCTCTCGCTCTAAGGATAGCGTAATTTAGAGTAGGTCAAAAGCAGATGACTGTCAAAAAAGTATAATAGGCTTAATGGAGCTGGTTGAAAGTGTCAGGAAGCAGGTTGCAGCCAATAGATTCCCTCCCAAGGGAGCAATCTTAGTTGTGGCTGTATCTGGCGGAGTTGACTCCGTTGCACTGTTGCACATCTTACTCCCCCTGGCGGGTCACTATAGCTGGAGGTTGGTCGTAGCACACCTTAACCATAAGTTGCGCCAAGAAGCCAAGCGGGATGCCCAGTTTGTTGAGCAGTTGGCCCAGCAGTTGGGGCTTAAATTTGTGGGTGGAACTGCCGAGGTGAGAAGAGAGGCTAAGAGCTGCAAACTAACTCTTGAGGAAGCGGGCCGGACGGCCCGATATAGGTTTTTGAGGCGAGTGGCCAGCCGATATAGAGCAGCAGCTATCGTTATGGCCCACACGGCGGACGATCAAGCCGAGACTATTGTGATGAATTGGCTGCGCGGAGCAGCAGTGAGGGGGCTGGCGGGTATGCGGGGATTAGAGCGCGGTATCTGGCGCCCGCTTTTAGGCGTGGAGAAAAGAGCGCTGCAAAGGTTTGCTAAAGAATATAAATTAGCCTATCGGGAAGATAGGAGTAATCGTGAGCTCAACTATACTCGCAACCAGATCCGCCACCAGGCGCTCCCCTTGCTTGAGCGGATTAATCCCGGTTTAAGGAATATGCTTTTGCGCAGCGCCACTACGTTCGCCGCGCTGGAAGATTTTGTGGCCCAGATGGTCAAAGATGTCTTTCACAAACTGGCCATTAAGGGACGAGGAAGGATCAGTTTTCACCGAGCAGCTTTTAGTAAGCTGCATGCTTTTATTCAAGATGAGCTTTTGCTCTATGCCATAGAGTATATTCTAGGAAGTCGGCAAGGTTTTAAGAAAGTGCACATTAGCGAGATGCGGCGGGTAGTGGATAGCCCCAAAAAGGTCTCCAGCAAGCAGCTGCCGGCCAAATTGTTCCTCATAAAGACGTGTGATAAGATTACTATTAGCCGCTACAGGCCTAAGAATTTATAGACTATGAAGCTCACTACGAGTCGAATTATCGGTTATGGCTTAGTCCTGGTTTTGAGCATCGCTCTACTGTATAGCATCTTTGGCGCGGGCAGTGGTCCCCTAAAGGAGATTCCGCTTAGCCAAGTGATCGAGGATGTTGATGCTGGCCGTATAGAAAGGATCATCGTCAAGGACGATGAGCTGACGGTTGTGGGTAATAATGGAGTAGAGTATCTCTCCCGGAAAGAACCCGGAACCTCGCTAGCTGAAGTAGGGATCGATCCACGGCGAGTGGTGATCGAAGTTAAAGATACTGCCGGCAGCGCCATCTGGATAACCTTAATTTCGTCGCTGTTGCCATTCTTACTGATATTCGGCTTTTTGTGGTTTATGTTGCGCCAGGCGCAGGGGGCTAGCAACCAGGCGTTGTCTTTTGGGCGGAGTCGGGCCCGGATGATGGTACAGCGCGATAAGGATAAGATCACTTTTAAAGACGTAGCGGGGTCCCATGAAGCTAAGCAAGAGCTGATGGAGGTGGTTGAGTTTCTTAAATACCCCAGCAAATTTTTAAGCATCGGCGCCAGAATCCCCAAAGGGGTATTGCTGCTAGGACCGCCGGGGACAGGCAAGACCTTGTTGGCCAAGGCGGTGGCGGGGGAGGCCGGGGTGCCATTCTTTAATATCTCGGGCTCCGAGTTTGTGGAGATGTTTGTAGGTGTGGGAGCGTCTCGGGTTAGAGACCTCTTTGCTAAAGCCAAGCGTAATGCTCCAGCGATTGTGTTTATTGATGAGATTGATGCCGTTGGCCGCCAGCGCGGCGCGGGCTTGGGTGGCTCCCACGACGAGCGGGAGCAGACCTTAAACCAGATTCTGGTGGAGATGGATGGTTTTGAAACTGATACCAACGTTATTATTATAGCTGCCACCAACCGGCCAGATGTCTTGGACCCGGCACTGCTTCGCCCAGGTCGCTTTGATAGGCGGGTAATGTTAGACCGGCCGGACATTCAAGATCGAAAAGCGATTCTAGATATTCACGCTAAGGGTAAGCCCTTTGAAGAAGATGTAGATTTAGGCCGGGTGGCTTCCCAAACCCCTGGTTTTACCGGCGCGGATCTTTACAACCTGATCAATGAGGCGGCCATATTGGCCGCCCGGTACAACAAAAAACGAATCGGCCAGCATGAACTGACCGAAGCGCTGGAGAAGGTGCTGCTGGGCCCAGAGCGACGCAATAAGGTTTTAACTGATGAGGAGAAGAAGATCACTGCCTACCATGAAGCGGGGCATGCTATCGTTTCGCATATTTTGCCGCTTGGCGATCCGGTGCATAAGATCTCAATCGTATCTCGGGGCATGGCGCTGGGTTATACCTGGAGTATGCCTACCCACGATAAGTATTTGCACTCTAAATCTAAATTTGCCGATGATCTGGCGGTGATGCTAGGGGGCCGGGCCGCTGAACTATTGATATTTAAAGAGGCCACTACCGGTGCAGCTAACGATCTGCAGCAAGCCACCGACCTGGCGCGCCGGATGGTGATGCGTTTTGGCATGAGCGAAAAGCTGGGTCCGGTAGCCCTAGGCAGCCGAGAGGAGCTAGTCTTTCTGGGCCGGGAGATCCATGAACAGAAGAACTATAGCGAAAAGGTAGCGGCCATCATTGATGATGAGGTAGCATCACTGATCAATTCAGCAGTGGATAAGGCAGTAGTAACGCTCAAAAAGTATCACAAAGAGCTGGATGCTATTGCTGCCCGATTGATCGAAAAAGAGACGATCGACCATGAAGATTTTGCTGCCTTCTTCCCGGGCATAACCAAAGACGATAGCTAGAATTAGCGCATGCGCCAGATCATTACCCGTAGCTCCAGTGTGTTTGAGGCAACGATGGTATTGGCCGTTGCCTCTTTAGTTAGTCGATTGTTTGGTTTGATCCGCGACCGTACGCTGGCTACTCATTTCGGGGCGGGGGACATTCTAGACTCCTATTTTGCTGCCTTTAAAATTCCTGACCTGATCTTCAACCTGTTGATCTTGGGGGCGCTCTCGTCAGCGTTTATTCCAGTGTTTGTGGAGTATGTGCGGCGCAACGGCAAAGAAGAGGCTTGGAGCTTGGTCAACTCCCTGGTGAATTTTGGCATCGTGGTCTTGACTGGCACGCTCCTTTTGATCGCTATCTTTGCGCCTTATCTGGCCAAGTTCGTTGCCCCCGGCTTTGAGCCAGACAAGCTCATGATGGTGGCTAACTTGATGCGGGTGATGCTACTCTCGCCTTTATTCTTTGGCTTGAGCAACTTGGCGGGGGGGATTCTTAACTCCTTTAAGAATTTTATTGTCTATGCTATCGCCCCGATCCTCTATAACGTGGGAATCATTGGCGGGGTGATCTTTTTAGTGCCGCAGTTTGGCTACATGGGGCTGGCTTACGGGGTGGTTCTGGGGGCGTTCTTGCATATGCTGATCCAGCTGCCGAGTGTCTTTGCTTTAGGCTATCGTTATCGAATGCGCATTGACCTTAAGCATCCCGCTCTGCGCCAGATCGCTGCTTTGATGATCCCCCGAACTATGGGGATCGCTGCCCAGCAAGTCACGGTTTTAGTAAATACCGTTATAGCCTCGACTTTGGCAGTGGGCAGCATTGCCGTGCTGAACTTAGCTGACAATATCTACAGCTTACCAGTCAGCATCTTCGGCATCTCTTTCGCGGTAGCGGTATTCCCCACTTTAGCGGAACGCTACACTCTCAAGCAAGTGGGGGAGTTTAAGAAAGATTTTGTGCAAACCCTGCGCCAGATACTCTATTTGATCATCCCGATGACCATGGTGTATTGGTTACTGCGGGCCCAGATCGTGCGGTTGGTTTTGGGGGCCGGGCAGTTTGGCTGGGAGGATACTCGATTTACTATCTCGGTCTTAGCTTTTATGACCATCGGTATGGCGGCTCACGCCGTGGTCCCGCTCTTGGCACGTTCATTCTACGCCCTGCAGGATACTAAAACCCCCTTTTTGACCAGCTTGGTGACCTTGATTATAGATATCGTAGCGGCTTTGCTCTTGATTACTTATTTGAAGGTGGTGGGGTTGGCGCTGGCCATCTCCATTGCCGCGCTGGTTAATGCCATTACTTTGTTTTGGATTCTTAGCCTACGTCTCGGCGGCTTGCCGGTAAAGCAGCTTTGGAATGCGGTGGTTAAGATAGTAGGGAGCAGCATAGTGATGGGAGCCATGGGGTATGGGACGCTGCAGGCAGCCAGCTGGGTGGTAGATACCCATACCTTTGTGGGGCTGCTAACTCAAACCCTGGCCGCCATAGTGGTCGCTGGCCTGACTTACCTGGCAGTTACTCGTAGGCTAGGCCTTCCGGAGGTTAAGATGGTGCTAAGGCCAATGAGCTTACTTTTAAGAAAAGAGTAGATGTCCTGGACGGTTATTCCCTGGTACGTCTTCGCCCTTATCTCTGCTGTCCTAGTAGGGGCTAAGGTAGTCTTCCAGAAAACCGAACTCAAAAGAGAGCATTCGCTAGACTATGTGGTGGCAGCTTCGGTGGTAGCGATGCTGGTGAGCTTCTTTTTGTGGCCGTGGGTCAGGTGGAACAGCTTAGATGGCCTGACCATCGCCTATACCTACGCCGCCTCCATTTTGGGCTCCTTAGCTATTTGGCTGGGGGCTAAGGCCTTGAGGCATTTAGATGTTTCGTTTGTCGCCCCCCAATCGGTGGTTACTGCGGTCTTTACTTTGCTTTTTGCTTACCTTTTTTTGGGAGAGGTTTTAAGCAGCAACCAATGGCTAGGGGCAGTGGTGATGATAGTAAGCGGTGCGATCTTGGCGCAGGGTGCGCTATCGTTCCAAGGCACTCACCCTTTCGGTTTTCCGGGGATGCTTAGGGTGGGCGACCTTTTTGACCGGCGGAAGGTGCTTTTTTACGAGCTGTTGCTTTTGCTCTCTATGGTTTTCATTGGTCTGTCGAGCATCTTTGATAAGATCATCTTACTACGCACGGATGTAGTGAGTTTTGTCTTTGTGGTCGGTATCTTTCTCTTTATTAACCATGTGGTTCTGTATTTGGTGGTGAAGGGGGATATCAGGCAGATACCGGCCCATGTGGAGAATTTGGGGTGGCTGATCGTCTGGATCGCGGTTCTCACCGTGCTGGCCCGGCTGGCTTATTCCCAAGCTTTGAGCATGACGGAGGTATCTTTAGTGATCCCGCTCAAGAAAAGCTCCATTTTGGTATCGACTATTTGGGGCAGCCAGCTATTTCGAGAAAAGCAGCTACCTTTGCGGGTAGTGGTAGCTATCCTGATGCTTGTGGGGGTGTGGTTGCTGGTTAGTTAGCTGGTTTAGTTGAGTATATGGCAAACCCGGCGCGCGTGGCGCCGGGTTATCTGCGAGAACTGCTACTGACCGGGGGGTAACACTATAGATCGATCTGGATGGCCTTGCGGAAGTGATCTCCGAAGAAAGGCCATCCTGCCCAGCGGAACTGCCAGTACGCCTCTGGCGGGAGTTCTACCACTAAGTGGATGAACTTCCAGCTGCTATCTCCCTCATACTGCATGCGGTAGATAGCGGCGTGCGGCTTTCCTTTCTGGGCTTTTTTGAGAGTGGTAGTAGAGAGACTACACTTTCGCTCGGGATGTCCCGAGACGAAGCGCACCCTTACGTACCACTCGCTCCCTTCCTCCTCGACGGCGGCGATGGCGGCGATCTGCCCCTCTTGGATGAGCTCGTATCCAATTGGGTGATTGGATGCAAACGTTGCTTGGGGTATAGACCACCAGTAGAGCAACGCCAAGAGGATCAGCGCGAAAGTAGTAATCCATCCTGCGGCGGCGAGGAATGGTTTCTTCATCTTGGAACCCTCCTTAAGGATTCCCCCGGTCAGCAGATTGGTTGTCAAAGATCGTGGCGACGGCTGGGATTGAACCAGCAACCTCTGGGCTATGAGCCCATTGCTCTACCACTGAGCTACATCGCCAGTAGAAGCGCGAGAGGAGGGATTTGAACCCTCAAACAGCCGGCCAGCAAGCCTCCCCCTTACTTGGTGGCGGCTATGATTAATGCGGGGTTTCACTGGCCAATGATCCTGCCTGAGCCGCCATGCTTCTTCGGGCATGTCCGGGAATCCATCCCAGCAAGGCACCCCTCGCGTGTATACGTGTATAAAGGTTCAGCATCGAATATAAAAAGCTAAAAACAAAGGTCGGCTTGGGCAGGGCTCATGCCAATCTCTGTTGCCCGGTATGTAGAAAGGGTGCCTACGGGCCTCGCGCCCTAGCTACTTGATTGATTTTCAAAGTCCTAAGGGTGAGACCCGCAGGACATTCCAATACTACACCAAATTTGGTAAATGTCAAGTTTATTGCTCCCGTAGCCCCTTTTTCAGGGGAAAATGCCTGCCCCATACCAATAGCCCACTGGTTTACCGGCCAAGGCAAATCCGGCCTATTTGGTATCGGGGTCAAGAGGGGTTCTTTGCTCTGGTAGCGGAGTAAGTAGTATGATGAGATATCCTCACCCAAGAGGAGAGGAGGTGGGCCTCATGCCTACCACAATGTACCTCAGTTGTTCTAAGCGTGTTCAGCGGGGCGGGGAGAGAATCCGGTGCAGCAAGCCACTAACCCTTTCGCATTCTGACGAAGAGTTTGTGTGGCTGGGCTGCCCTGATGGTCATGTGCACAGATTCACTCGTTGCTATATCAGTCGCTTTCTCTTCCCAATAGCTGGTGGCAGAGTAGTGCCATTCCCTGGTGAGTGCCCTTTCTGTCATACCCAGCTCAATCCTCGTGCTTCCGCTTTGGCCACGGGCCTGATCGAATGTGGCAATTGCCAAACTCGACTATCCTACAACCAAAAGCGCCAGCAATGGGAAATAGCCGACATCCACTAACATGAACACGCCCGAGACAACTGAATTTCCCGGGCGGCCGCACACGGGCCACCCTACCTTTAGTAGAATAGACTTATGGCCCAGAACGAGATAAGAAATTTCTGTATCACCCCGATAGTAGAAATGTCGGATTTGCCTAAGCCGGCAAATCAACAACGATTTCACTACGGGGCAAGTTGCTCATATTTATGGATAAGATAAGAAACCTTTGCATTATTGCGCATATTGATCACGGGAAGTCGACGTTGGCGGACCGATTTTTGGAGGTTACCGGGACGGTCGAGAAACGGAAGATGCGGCAGCAGCTACTCGATACGATGGAGCTGGAGCGGGAGAGGGGGATCACCATCAAACTGCAGCCGGTCAGGATGCGGTATAAAGGTTATGTGCTGAATCTCATAGACACACCGGGGCATGTGGATTTTAGTTACGAGGTATCGCGCTCTTTGGCAGCAGTCGAGGGCGCTATTTTGTTAGTGGATGCGAGCCAAGGGATCGAAGCCCAAACCTTGGCCCACTTGCATCTGGCGCGCGGGCAGGGGCTTACGATTATCCCGGCAGTGAATAAGGTTGACCTGCCCGGAGCGGACAAAGCAGGCACTAAAAGGGCACTCTCGAATTTGCTAGGTGTAGAGGAAGCTGGAGTCCTTGAGGTTTCCGGCAAGACCGGGGCGGGGGTGGAGGTGCTGCTAGATGCTGTGGTGGAACAGGTCCCTCCGCCTAGGGGGAGGATCGACAGGCCACTGCGGGCATTGGTATTTGATTCAGTTTTCGATAAGTATAAAGGAGTCATCGCTTACGTGCGAATAGTGGATGGAGAGATAAAAGCAGAAACTAAGATTACAATGATGGCCTCCCAGTCAATCTCGGAAGTTTTGGAGGTAGGTACATTTGCCCCCCAGCTCACCAAAACTAAGTTGCTGTCGGCGGGGGAGATCGGTTATGTGGCCACGGGCTTAAGAGAGGTCAGCCAGGTGCGGGTAGGCGATACGATCACTCTGGCAGATAGTGCTGATGTGATGCCCCTCACGGGATATAAGAAGGTGCTGCCGTTCGTCTATGCCGGCATCTTTACCGTGGACAACAATGATTACCCGAAGTTGCGGGATGCCTTGCAGCGCTTGAGTTTGAACGACTCTGCGCTGGTCTATGAACCAGAGAACTCTCCGGCATTAGGATTTGGTTTTAGGTGCGGCTTTTTAGGCTTACTACATTTGGAGATAGTTAAGGAACGGTTAGAGCGAGAGTTCGATCTAAATCTAATAGCTACCACACCCAGCGTGAGTTATAGGGTGGAGCTAACTGATGGGAAAGAAGCACTGGTGAGCAACCCCACTGAGCTACCACTAGCGAATAAGATCAAAACTATCGCCGAGCCATGGGTTAGCTTAGAGATCCTTTCACCAGCCAGATATTTAGGCAGCTTGATGGAGATATTACAGAATCGGCGGGGGGTCCAGAAAAACATCGAACATCTAGACAAGGAGAGAGTCTTAGTGACCTACGAAGTGCCCTTGGGCAGCATTATAGTAGATTTCTATGATCAGCTCAAAAGCATATCTTCCGGCTATGCCTCGATGAACTATATATTCTTGGAGTATAGGGCGGGGGATCTAGTGAAGGTAGATGTGCTGGTGGGGGGCAGTGTTATTGATGCCCTTAGCGTGATAGTTGATAAGCCATCGGCTCAAAGAGTTGGCAAAATGATCGTGGCTAAGCTAAAGGAGGTAGTGCCCAAACAGAACTTCAAGATTGCCTTGCAGGCAGCCATCGGTAGCAAGATCATTGCTCGGGATGATATCGCGCCGTACCGTAAGGATGTCTTAGCCAAGCTCTATGGCGGGGATAGAACCAGGAAGGATAAGCTTTTGGAAAAGCAGAAGAAGGGCAAGAAGCGCCTCAAGATGGTAGGCAAGGTTGAGATCCCCCAAGACGCTTTCTTAAAACTCCTCTCCTAAACTTGTTGTGTACTACGCTATATAGCGTAGTAGCGGGGTGCGAGGTAGGGGGAGCTTGATGAAAGGGGGAGTTTTTGGTAGTCTGGGAGTATCTTTTCTCCGAGGAGGTTGAAGAAGATGTTTTTTAACATAATGCTGCTAGTGTTCCTGCTAGTGGGCGTTGTGGCAGCTGCCTACGACATCTGGTCTTGGGTACACGCTCTCGATGTGCGCCGGGGGGTGTACAAAGAGCAGGGGGTAGAGGGATGGCTGTATCTCTTCATGACCGTAGGGGCGGCAGCTGTCCAGTGCTTGATCGTGGCGGTCGGCTGGGGGATTCTCTTGGGGGCCGGTGCGGTGGCTTGGTTTGATGCCCGATTCTGGCTACTGGCAACGGTAGCTGCTCTGATTTGCGGCAACGCGGTGGCGATGTACCAGGTCTACTATATTCTAGCCGACGTGACGCCATGGTCTTTGCCCCAGTTGGTACTGGCAACAGGGCTATCCGCTATCGTGGGAGGGGTGCTTTCCTATATCACCATCGGCCTGGGCGTGCTCGTGTGCCTGTTCGCTCTGTGCATGTATGTTGGATTGAGTTGGGACGACTATCGTTCCCAACGCCAACAGCTGAGCAATCCACAGGTCCCTACCGGTTGAAGCGGCAATGGCACAACATTACACACGGGAACACTATTACTGGCAGGCCGCGCTCGTCAAAATGCCCTGAGAGGGAGCGCATCGCTTGAGCATATCAGCGATTCGCACTTTTTCAGGGCATTCCCATATGTAAATTATCCGCTCTGGTAGCCATGTTGGGGGTTCTCTTTAGCAGTCGCTTGACACGAGTGCTAAGTGGTTTTAAAATAATTCGGTATGGATAGTAACACCCGGAAACAGGATGTGCTCAAGGTACTTATCGAGACCTTTGTGCATACTAACCAACCAGTCGGCTCAGTGCAGGTTGCCGAGCAGCTGCCCTACGAAGTGAGTTCAGCAACAGTTCGCAATGATATGGCCGAGATGACCGAACTGGGCTTACTTGAGCAACCGCACACTTCAGCGGGGAGAGTACCTACCGATCTGGGCTACCGGCACTATGTGAAACGGCTGACTCGAGAGCGTAAAGAACTAAGCCAACATCAGCGTGAGGTTCTATCTCGGCATTTTAGGAATTTGAGAAATCTGCAGGAGAAGTATCGGGTGGCGGCTAGGCTCTTGGCAGAGCTCTCGGGCAATGTCGGGTTTTTGATGGACGATACTAGAAATGTATATCTTTCCGGCTTTAGCAATATGGCCCGGCTCCCGGAGTTTTCGGACGAGTCCTTTAGGGTCAAATTAATGGAGGCGCTAGAGCACCCAGAGGAGTTAGTCCAGAACCTCGCGGGCACGATCAGGCCCGGGGGCATGAATGTCCTGATCGGGGATAGCCCGCGGATGAAGAAGGCTACGATCGTCATCTCTAATTTTGGCCCCCAAGGGAAAAGGGTGATCAGTATCATCGGGCCGACCCGGATGCACTATAGAAAGGCGTTACCCCTGATCGAATATATGAAGGAGATATTAGATGAAATGTAATTATGGACAAGAAGCAGAGCAAAAAAGCAGATAAGCTATCAGGCCTGCCTACCAGTGGAAAGGATGACCGACCCGTCGATTGGGAGAACATCGCTAAACGGGCGCTGGCCGATCTAGATAACTATAAAAAGCATCAAGAGAAACTTAGAGGCGAGTTAACGCAGTTTATGAACTTGGCACTTCTAGCTCGTGTGCTTGATATCTACGACGATCTTAAACGGATGCTGGCTGCTATCCAGAGCACTAAGTTAGATCCAGCCACTATTCCGGCCGAGGTGGTTAGTTGCCAGAAGAGCGCGCTGGATGGGATAGTCAATATCTTAAAGAAGTTTACCGAGGTATTTAAAGCTGAGGGCCTGGAGCCCATCGAGGTGAAGCCGGGCGATAAGTTTGACCCCGCTACAATGGAAGCCATCTCGCACGAAGAGCACGCCGAATATAAAGATGATGCGGTGATCGAACAGTTCGAAGCCGGACTAAAGTATCAAGACAGAGTATTAAAACCCGCTAAGGTCCGAGTGGGGAAATAATTCCCCAGGAGGATCCCGCCCTCACTTGTGTATGGCGGGATGAGAGGCGAGTCGAACGGATCTATAAAATAATAATTTCAGCGTAAGAGTAAGTAAAGGAGTGAGTTATGAATAAAATCATTGGGATCGATTTGGGGACAACCAATAGTGCGGTTGCAGTAATGCGCGGCGGCAAGGCCGAAGTAATTCCTTCCGCTGAAGGAGGCAGGACGGTCCCCTCGATCGTGGCCGTTAATAAGGCCGGCGAGAGATTGGTAGGCCAACTGGCCAAACGCCAGGCGGTGACTAATCCGGAGAACACAGTCTTTTCGGTTAAGCGTTTTATTGGGCGTACCTTTGATGACCCCGAGGCCCAGAAAGACGTAAAGACCGCGCCATACAAGATAAAGAAGTCTAATGGCGGGATAGCGGTGGAGATGGGGGGCAAGGACTACACGCCGCAGGAGATCTCCGCCTTTGTGCTGCAAAAGATAAAAGCCGACGCCGAGGCTTACTTAGGCGAGAAAGTGACCGAAGCGGTAATTACCGTGCCAGCTTACTTTGACGACAGCCAGCGGCAAGCTACTAAAGATGCCGGGCAGATAGCGGGGCTCACGGTCAAAAGGATTATCAATGAACCGACTGCTGCCACACTGGCTTACGGCTTGGACAAGAAAAAGAATGAAAAGATCGTGGTCTATGACTTGGGTGGCGGCACCTTTGATGTGTCGGTCTTAGAGATTGGTGATTCCGAAGGGGAAGCGGTATTTGAGGTGAAGGCCACACGAGGCGATACTCATCTGGGTGGCGATGACTTTGACCAGAGGATAATGGCCTGGATAGGGGAGGAGTTTAAGAAAGATCAGGGGATCGATTTGACTTCCGATAAGCTGGCGCTGCAGCGGCTTAAAGAAGCAGCCGAAAAAGCTAAGCAGGAGCTCTCTAGCTCCAGCGAAACGGAGATAAACATTCCTTTTGTGACTGCCGATGAGTCGGGCCCTAAGCATCTGGTAATGAAGTTGACGCGGGCTAAGCTGGAGCAGTTAGTAGGAGATCTGATCGAAAAAACTATTCCTCACACCGAACAGGCGCTTAAAGATTCCGGGATGAGCAAGAGTGATATTAATGAGGTCATCTTGGTTGGCGGCATGACCCGAATGCCGGCGGTTAGAGAAACCGTTAAGAAATTCTTTGGTAAGGAACCTAATCATAGTGTGAACCCAGATGAAGCAGTAGCTATCGGTGCAGCTATTCAAGCCGGTGTACTGCAAGGCGATGTCAAAGATGTTCTCTTACTGGATGTAACCCCCCTGTCTTTGGGCATCGAGACCTTAGGCGGGGTGGCTACTAAGCTCATTGAACGCAACACCACTATTCCGACCAGCAAAACACAGGTCTTCTCCACGGCCGCGGATAACCAGACTTCGGTAGAGATCCATGTGGTCCAGGGCGAGCGCGAAATGGCAGGGGACAACAAAACGCTCGGGCGCTTTATCTTGGATGGAATCCCGCCGGCTCCCCGCGGTATTCCGCAGATCGAGGTCAGCTTTGACATCGATGCCAATGGCATTGTGAACGTGGCAGCCAAAGATAAAGCAACCGGCAAAGAGCAGAAGATCACCATCACTGCCTCCTCAGGTCTATCTAAAGAGGAGATCGAGAAGATGGCTGCTGAGGCCGAAAAACACGCCGAGGAAGACAAAAAGAAGCGGGAGCAGGTGGATACGAAGAACCAAGCAGACAGCCTGATTTATGCTACCGAAAAGGCGATCAAGGATGCGGGCGATAAATTGGATGCCAAGATAAAAGAGGAGCTGGAGGGCAAGATCAAAACTGTTCGGGAGCTGCTGGATAAGGACGACATTGAAGCACTGAAGAAAGCTACGGAAGATTTAAGTAGCTCGCTTTCTAAGATCGGTGAGAACCTTTACAAGCAGGCAGGGGAGAGTTCTGCTGGTCCGCAGAACGAGAGTGGCCCCCAAGATGCTAAGGAGGGTGAGTTCAGCGAAGGCGATGGCGATAAGAAATAAATATCTGTTATAGTAAAGGAAGTTAAGGGGGAAAACCTTCTATGCCAAAGAACAAGATAGCTTGGATCGGTCTGTCCGTGGCCTTAGTAGTAGTCTTAGCAGCGGCAGGATGCCAACCGCGCCGCCAGGTTGATCAAGAGACAGTTGATAATAGTATCTCTAATCAGGTTACGGATCAAAGCGGAGGTGCGGGTGCTGAATTCACACCCTATCCGGGGACGACCCCGCCCACTAGTGGGCTGGCCGATCCAGATGCTATCCAAGCGCAGTTAGTCAAAGAGACTAATGATGCCACGGCCTTTATCCGTCTTATTCAGCCGGATGTGGTTCTCACCCTGGTCTCTACTAAGTACATTAACTCGTTGTCAAATTCCTTTGGCCTTTCTACCAACTACTACGTCTTCACCTCGCCAACCAATCCGGATTATTACTTTTTAGTGAATGTGCCCCGTAATGGGCTAGATCCGATGAAGAGGTTTCTGATGCCGGTGCAGGATTTTGATCTGGATTTTGATGTCTTGCCGGTCCCGTTCGAGTATTGGAAGCTTAACTATGCTGCTGCTCTGGAACTGGCAGAGGGGCAGGGAGGAGAAGCTTTCCGGGCCCAGCATAAGACTTTTGAGACATCGGTGATCCTGGCCCGGCCAGCCGGGCAGCATCTTAATTGGTTTGTTACCTACAAAGCTACCGATGGCTCTGGCGCTAGACTGCAGGTGCAGGTAGATGCCAACACGGCGGAGGTAAGTATAATCTAATATGAGCTACAAGAAAGTATCACTCATTTTGTTTTTAGTTTTAGCCGGTTTTGGAATCTGGTCGCTTGTAAATGTACTAGGTGATGCAGGACATTCGGGAGCGACGCCGAGCTTAGCTTCTGGCAGTAGCTTCCTGCCGTTTGACTACATTAAAGAGGAACCAACTATCCAAGAGGAGTTAAGCGAGGCGAAGGCCCGAGCTTTAACGTGGCGGGGGGACGCTAGCCTAGTCGCTATCTCTATGCGCTTCGCAGATGGGCTGGGCTACGATTTCCTGAGCCACTATAATTATGTCTTTCAATCACCAACGGAGTCGCGGAGATATTTGATTGTGAGCAACCCTCGCATCAGCGGGCAGGTGGAACAGACGTATGGCAATAGTGACTTGTTTGACAATACGATGCCCGGGGGCTGGCAAGAGGAATTTATGAAGATTAATTTTGTGCAGGCCTTAGAAATAGTTGAGCGTAGCGGTGGTTACTCTTTCAGAATCGATCACCCCAATGACTATACTGTGACTTTGCTATTAATCCGACCGGAGAGTGCGGTTCTAAGTTGGTATGTATCGTATGCCGATGGGGCTAATGCGGAGGAGCAAAGCTGGCAGGTCAATGCTACCAGCGGTGTAGTTGAGGCGCAGTAACGTGAGGAAAAAATAATTTGAAAATCGGCGGACTAGGCGGGGTTCGTTGTTTGTGAATCATGAGTAAAGACTACTATAAGATATTGGGAGTTAGCCGGGGAGCGAGTCCGGATGAGATTAAACAAGCATATCGCCGGTTGGCTTTGAGATACCATCCGGATAAGACTAAAGGGGATAAGGAGGGCGAGCAGAAGTTTAAAGAGGTCAACGAGGCCTATCGAGTGCTCTCCGATCCGGCTAGGCGTAAGCAATATGACCAATTCGGCCAGACCTTTGAAGGCGCGGCTGGTGGCGGATTTGCGGGCTTTAGACCAGAGGATTTTGCACGCTTCACCCAGGATTTTGGTGATCTAGGCGGATTTGAGGACCTATTTGATGCTTTCTTTGGGGGGATGCGCGGCGGCCGCAGACGGAGCGCTGAGGATGTCCAGCGCGGGCGGGACATAGAGATCAATCTGCAGATCACTTTTGATGAGGCGGCTTTCGGTACGACCAAGCGGATCAGTGTCCCCCGGGCGGTGGCATGTGAATACTGCAAGGGGACTGGCGCCAGTGATGGGGAACTTGTTAGTTGCGATAAATGTGGGGGCCGCGGCGAGATCCGGGTAAGCCAACGCACTATTTTAGGTACATTTGCTCAAGTTCAGCTGTGTAATGTCTGTAAGGGAACGGGCAAAAAGCCGGCTCGGCCTTGCCGCCATTGCCGAGGCGAAGGGAGACATAGCCTAACTGAAAAAGTGGAAGTTAAGATCCCGGCTGGCGTAGGAAGCGGACAAACGATTAAGCTGTCCGGCGGGGGCGAGGCTGGTTTTCGGGGGAGCCGGGCTGGTGATCTTTACGTGGTGATCCAAGTTTTAGAAAGCCCTGACTTTAAGCGGAAGGGAGCTGATCTATACCGGCAGGAGACTCTTAGCTACCCCGTGGCGGTTCTAGGTGGCGAGATAAAGGTTAAAGCCTTAGAGGGCGTGCTTAAGCTTAAGGTCCCCTCAGGTACCAAGAGCGGAGAGGTGTTCCGATTAGCTGGCAAAGGTCTGCCGCGATTGGACCGCAGCGGGAACGGGGATCTATTTATTGAAGTGGAGATTGATGTGCCCCGCAGATTAACCCTTAAACAAAAACGGCTCTTAGAGGAGCTTAAAAGCGAGTTAGAATAAGGGGCGTGGGATTTACTTTAAGGGTCATTTTTGTTATGGTGAACCCAGTTTTGGGCGTTATTTAAATTCTTTAGTTCATGGTACCGACTTGGGATTTAGTTCTGCTCGTTTTTTTGGGAGCTAGTGTGATCTATGGCTTTCTGATGGGTCAAGAGAAGGTTCTGATGACACTACTGGGGGCTTACGTTGGCTTAGTAATTGCTAATCAATGGGGCGCCAGTGCTTATGGGCTTCTGACTGGCGGACAGGTGACGGCCATAAGTAGTGAGTGGATAGAGGGCAACGTCTCAGTCTTTACCATCAAGGTGGTGCTGTTTGTGGCAGCCCTGTTGATCGTGGCCTTGCGGGGAGGCATGTTGGCCAGCGCCTTTGTGGGGGGCCGCGGCCTAATGGGACTAGTGGTGCAGGTAGGTTATAGTCTCTTGAGCGCAGCTCTTATTGCCGGTTCGATACTGGAATTCTTGCCAGAGGAGACTAAACTGCAGATTACGGATGGCTCGCTAATTGCTGGGCCGCTGCTAAGCTACTATTCTTGGTTGCTAGTTATGCCGGTGCTGTTGATGGCTATCGCTGGGTTTTTGAATCGAGGGGAATAAGCGTACGAGCGAAGGGAAAATTTAATGTAGCCTTGTAAGTGGGGCAGGGAGGAGTTGGCAAAAGTACTATGGTGCGGATCAGGTTGTTTGAGTGGAGTGGTGGAAGCGATTTCTTCTACCAGTGGGGGAGGCTGAAGCGGAGAGAGCGCAATCTGTACCTATTTGTGTACGCTGTCTGGATTTTGCATGCTATTTTTTGGCTCTTGTGGATCGCCTTTATTGCTCCTAACCCCATCGCCCTGACGGTCCCTTTGGGGGTCAGTTTGGGAGTGGTAGCCTTTCTTAAAGACTATTTGTGGCCGCTATTGAATCTGGTATTCTTGGGTTTGAACACCTGGCTGGTTTTCTTGCTGTATCCTAGGGATATCCTGGCGGCTTGGCTTTTGCTGGGGGCCTCGATATTCATCCAGCTGGTCGTGATGGGGATCACGATTTCGTTACTATTTATTGCAGTCTAATCGGTTATGTTTGATTTTGGCCTAATCTTATTCTACCTGGGGACGTTCCTGACCTTGTTTCTGGGAATCTTTTATTTGATTACTTTCTTTGACAACAAGGCCCTGCTCCGCGACCCTAAGATCAAGCGTTTCCCGACCATTAGTATTATCGTACCGGCTTACAATGAGTCGCGGACTATCTGCCGAACCCTGGAATCCCTAAGGGCGCTCAACTATCCTCAGAACAAATTAGAGATCATTGTGGTGAATGATGGCTCAACTGACGATACCTATGCCATTGCCCAGAGTTTTAGGGGGGTGCGGGTATTGACTAAAACCAATGGAGGCAAGGGCAGTGCCATAAATTTTGGCTTGAGACATGCCACGAGTGAGTTAATGGCCGTCATGGATGCTGATTCGTTTGTTAGCCGTAACGCTTTAAGAAAGATGATCGGGCACTTCCGCCGGGACTCGATCATGGCCGTTACTCCTACGCTCAAGGTGCACAACCCCAAAGGTTTTTGGCAGCAGATCCAGTATGTTGAATATCTCTTCTCTGTTCTTTTCAGAAAGATATTCGCTTTTTTGCAGAGCGTCTATGTCACCCCCGGTCCTTTTTCTATCTATCGAAAGTCTTTTTTTGATAAGCACGGCGGCTTTGATGAAGCTAATATCACTGAGGATCTAGAGATAGCCTTAAGGATCCAATCCTTGGGGTATGAGATCGAAAACTCTATTAATGCTGAGGTTTTTACCGTTGCACCGAGTAACTTCCGCGATCTTCTGCGTCAGCGGGTAAGGTGGTATTCGGGGGTGGTCAATAACATGTGGCAGTATCGGCGGATGTTTACTCCCCGCAATGGCAACTTAGGAATCTTCGTATTGCCAGTGGCGGTCATCTCGGTAGTGTTGGCGCTGGCTTATTTGAGTTACTATGGGATATCCTTTGCCCAAACTGTAGCTGATGGGTTCCAGCAGATGTATCTCATCAACTTTGATATGGCTGGTGTAGCTGCTAATTACGTGGAGCACTTCTCTATCCTGCGGTGGATCAATCCTATCTCCATGCTGGCTGTGCTGCTTATCATGTTTATGCTGATTATGTTTGGCATAGCCAAGCTGTATTCGCGCGATAAGGCCAGGGTGGGAGGGGGGTTAGTGTTATATACGTTCACCTACGGTCTCATCTTTAGCGCCTTTTGGTTTACCACCTTGGCATATAAGCTGTTTCAACTGCGAGTCCGATGGTAAGGAGAAAGATTGCTTACCGGAACTTTCTGTTTGCATTTATAGCCGCTCTAGTGCTGTTTTTGAGCGGCTTGTTTACAGGCCAGCAGCTGACTTCGTGGCAGGTTGAAAACATTAAGCGGTTTGAAGAGGACTTAAGGACCTCGCTGACTAGCTTGGAGCTAAGGCAGACCTTACTTAAGCAGAACATCTGCGGCATCTCGGATTTGGGCCAGTTTAGTGCCGAGCTGAGCGATCTAGGGAAACAGCTCGCTAATCTGGAGAGCCGCTATGGCAAGGGCGACAACCGCATTTTAGAGCTCAAAGAGCCGTACTTTTTGCTGGAGATCCGCCACTACCTGCTAATGCAGGAGGCGGCCAGTCGATGCGGCCGAGATTTTGATCTCATCCTTTACTTTTACTCCAATGACCCTAAGCAGTGCGAGGAGTGTGACAACCAAGGTTACATTTTAAGCTATCTGCAGGAGAAGCTGGGCTATGACCAGGTGAAGATGTACTCTTTTGATATTAGGTCCAGCTCACCGGCGGTCCAGACCCTGGTCGAGCTGCACCATGTTAAAAATGCCCCGCTGACAGTGGTCAATGGGGTACGTTACGATAAGTTCATAGCGCTGGAGGAAATAGAAAAACTCTTAAGCTAATCCAAGGCTGGAGTGGAAGGGCGGGTGATCTTTTCGACGATCCTCTCCAGCATTCTTTTTGGCATAATCCCTGCTCTAGCATGGTAGGTAGCCAGGGTCTGGCCATTGTTAGCGACTACCTCTCCAGCGATAATGCCCCCGCTGCGGTCCTGTTCGAAACGGGTGAGCCGATAATAGATGAGTTCATTCGGCTTGGGTTGGCAGTTCCAGTTGAGAGAGGCGTAGATCTGTTGGAAGACGGGGAGCTTGTCGTGGTCGGCGGGGGATTGCTGGTGGAAGTGGATATAGGCCAGTTGCCCAAATCCCTCTAAGGTTCGGGCAGCATTAAAAATGAATCCTCTCTGGTCGGGTAGCGTTAGATAGTCGTTGGGGGTAACCCGATGTAGACCTTGCAGGATTATAGCAGAGCCCCCGGGTGTCTCGGTGACGGCGTCGATAAATTGAATCTCTCGCCCCTGGGGAATAATGGTGGCGACTTGTTCCGATGTTAGCAGGATGTTAGCGGGCGTTTGATGATTGGCAGGGTTGACTTCAAACGGTCTGGGATTAGTGATGGTGTGGGTGGCAACTTTGCCCTGGATGATGTTGGTTTTATCTCTAATTAAATCAAGCCGCAGGGAACTATCGAACCAATTAGGAGCATGGCGAGATTCAAGGCAGTACACACCGGCAGGAAGTATGTCATTAATTTGCATCTCCACTTCGGTAGGCAGGCAGACAAAAGGCCCGTTATCAATAGTTACGCCTTGGCGGGTAGCATGCCGGATGTAGAGCTCCAGCATCTTGTAGGCCGGCATGAATTTAGGGCCATCTTCAAAATGCCCACAACAGTCCTCCGCCTCAATTAGACGGCGGATTTGCTCGGTTGTGGTCTCCGCTTCAGCTGGGTTCGACCTGGGTCGCAGCTCTCCTTCCATACGAGCTATTATATGCTCTGGGAGCACCTTTTGTAAATAGTGCATAGGTCAGATGATTGACTAATTCCAACAGATACACTATAATGCTAACTGCGAACTTAGCCTTAAATTAAAAAGGAGGAACCAAAAGGATTTCCACATATCGGTTTATTCCGGGAAATCCCCAGACCGCGTGCGGTCGGGTTTTTCTTTATAAGAGGTCTAAGGGAGGAACTTTGACAGCTAAGGTGGTGACTAAAAGTGCTCATCTTCAATTCAGTTCAAATTCTATTTTTTGAGAGTTTGATCCTAGCTCAGGATGAACGCTGGCGGCATGCCTAACACATGCAAGTCGAATGCCGCCAATTTAGGGCTGGTAATCGTGGAGAATATCCTCGGATTCGAGCTTTAAATTGGCGGCATGGCAGACGGCTGAGTAACGCGTGGGTATCTACCCTTGGGTCGGGCATAACCCATCGAAAGGTGGGATAATTCCCGATGGTCTCTTTTGAGTAAAGATTTATTGCCCAGGGAGGAACCTGCGTCCGATTAGCTTGTTGGTAGGGTAACGGCCTACCAAGGCGATGATCGGTAGGGGGCTTGAGAGGGTGACCCCCCAGACTGGGACTGAGACACGGCCCAGACTCCTACGGGAGGCAGCAGTGAGGAATATTGCGCAATGGGCGAAAGCCTGACGCAGCGATGCCGCGTGCAGGAAGACGGCCTTCGGGTTGTAAACTGCTTTTCTAAAGGAAGATTATGACGGTACTTTAGGAATAAGGGCTTGCTAACTACGTGCCAGCAGCAGCGGTAATACGTAGAGCCCGAGCGTTATCCGGATTTACTGGGCGTAAAGAGCTCGTAGGCGGATGGATAAGTCGAATGTTAAAGACCCCGGCTCAACCGGGGGAAAGTGTTCGAAACTGTCGATCTAGAGGATGGTAGAGGCAGATGGAATTCTCGGTGTAGGGGTAATATCCGTAGATATCGAGAAGAACACCAAAGGCGAAGGCAGTCTGCTAGGCCATTCCTGACGCTGAGGAACGAAAGCGTGGGGAGCGAACGGGATTAGATACCCCGGTAGTCCACGCTGTAAACTATGGACACTGGGCATTGGTGGCATCGGTCCCCTCAGTGCCGAAGCTAACGCGTTAAGTGTCCCGCCTGGGGAGTACGGCCGCAAGGCTAAAACTCAAAGGAATTGACGGGGACCCGCACAAGCGGTGGAGCACGTGGTTTAATTCGACAGTAAGCGGAGAACCTCACCAGGTCTTGCATCCTGCTGAAAGTCCGGAGAAATTCGGACCCTCCTTTCGGACAGCAGAGACAGGTGTTGCACGGTTGTCGTCAGCTCGTGTCGTGAGATGTTGGGTTAAGTCCCTTAACGAGCGCAACCCCCATGTTGTGTTGTATTTTTCACAACAGACTGCCTGCGTTAAGCAGGAGGAAGGCGGGGATGACGTCAAATCAGCGTGGCCCTTATGGCCTGGGCGACACACATGCTACAATGGCTGGGAACAAAGGGTTGCCAAGCCGCGAGGTGGAGCTAATCCCTGAAAACCAGTCCAAGTTCGGATTGAAGGCTGCAACTCGCCTTCATGAAGCTGGAATCGCTAGTAACCGTGGATCAGCCATGCCACGGTGAATACGTTCTCGGGTCTTGTACACACCGCCCGTCACACCACGAAAGTCGGGGGCACCCGAAACTCCCTTTTGGGAATTAAGGTGAAACCGATGATTGGGGTGAAGTCGTAACAAGGTATCCGTACGGGAACGTGCGGATGGAACACCTCCTTTCTAGGGAGCTATCCGAACGTTCGGTGGTTGGATGCTGGAAACAAGGCCAAACCTTGTCTCTGGCACCCAATCACCGAGTGTTCTAAGCTTTTTTCCAAGAAAGCAAAATGACCGATCTTGCTCCATAGGGGCAAGTCAGAGCGCTTTAGTCACCATCTTAGCTGTCAAAGCAAATACGCGGGCATCGGTATTGACCTTTGCCTGATTTTGTGGTATAATAAAAGATAATGTTTGTGAAGATCGAATGAGCGAACACAGAGACCTAAGTTTTGGACAGGAATTTGAACGGACTGAAGCAGAGCGGGAAATAAATCGGATGGATATTTTGCATCCTACCGAGAATCTGCCGGAGTATGTTAAGTTTGCGCGAGAGCTCCGGGCAGACTTAAGAGGATTTATAGAGGCGGAAGGTTGGCCGGAGTGCCCGGAAGATATTAAGAGCGTGGATAATCTATTTTCTATCGGCCGGGCAGTAGTAGCTGAATATTGGAAACAGTCAGCCGGAATTAAATTGGCCGCTAAATGTGAACACTGGGCTGGCCAGATTACGGATAAAGATGCAGAGAGTAGAGCATCCCGCGAGCTGCTGCTGGACCCCGCTAAACTAGAGGAAGGTTTGCACATTCAGCAGGTTGGTGTATTAGAGACGATTCGGGGGACGCAGCCAGAAGCGTGGCGGACTTTAGCTATGGTGGCTTCGGAGAGGCAACTGGCAGTGCTCGCCTTGGTGCGGCATTGGGCTAAGATTGAACTAACTGATGAGCGGGTTGCCCGGTTAGGTTTTGGTCGTGCTGAACTGGAGCTTTTGTTAGACGCAGCCGGCATCTTAGGTAAATATATTGATCATGCTTATGTTAAGCAATTAGAGATTGCCGATCTGCCGGGCGGGATGAAGCGTACGCCATTAGATATTCGCCATCAGCGCAAAACTGGCGAGGAAGAGTTGAGCGGGGCAGAGTATCTATACGATTATCGGATTGTGCCGGAGGGGCAGCGCCGATCTGTAATGATTATCAAAACTTACAGCGAGATCTTTCCATTTGAATGGTCGAGAATAGTTGATAGATTACGAGCTCTAGCTGAGCGTGCCCGGCGTCTGCTATTTGAAGGGCGGCTGCCGCAATCCTATGACAGTCTGCCGGAGTATCTGGAGCATATGGCCAAGATGTACGGTTCAGACGTTATGAACCCTCAGGAATTGGAAGATGCATGGGAGGAACTCTATAAAGCAGGGACCAAGTTGGCAGAAAAGGGCTGCCCCCTAATGCTGATTGCTCAAGGGGCTACTGGTTCAGGTGAGGCAGACAAGGTAGATATTGAACTAAGGCTCGGTCTACAGACTCCCGAGACCAAGGCAGCACAAAAACTATTCCGCCAGTTTGGCATATTGGCGCATCGACTCAATCAACAATATGCTGATAGTTTGGACGAAGAACAGGATCAGCCAAGCATTGTGCTTAACATTCAACCACTGGCCTTTGGCCCCAATGTTTATTGGATGACCCGAGGCGAGGCGGAGGAGACACAAATTTTATCGCATACCAATGCAGTAGCGGACGTGGCCTTAAATAAGGAATTGCCGCTCTTGCGGCGGCTGCAACTAGTGGGCGAAGGGGACAGTGAATGGTATAAACAAGCCGCGGTGATGGAGACTGTATTGCATGAGCTGGGGCATGCGATTCTTCCAGCCGATGATGATGCGGTTGAGAAACGAGTAGGAAAATACAGAGACACCCTGGATGAATTCAAGGCAGAGACCATGGGGATGTGGCTGCTAGCGAGGGCATCTGAGACCAACCGTCGCATTGATAAGATCGGGAGGCATCAGTTATTGGCCAAAATGGGGACTGTTGCCGCTTATCTGACCGAAAAATCCAGTCAGGATAATAGCGATGGAGAGCCATATTATTTGGCAGGTGCTGCCCAGTTAGTGGCCCTGCTGGAGAGTGGAGCCTTAGTGGAGAGTGACGGCAGATATGTTATAGCTAACACTGCTCGAGGTATCCAAGTTCTAGCTGAGCTGGGCGACAGTGTGTTACAGCGTTTCTATGTTGATAGATTATCTACTCCAGAAGCAGTGGCAGAGTACCTTAAGGGTTTGCGGAAACTCAAGCAGGATCCGCGATTAAAGCGGTTCGCAACGGCATTGAGGGGCTAAGTTTTAGGTAAGCCTGCGCTTCGCCCTACGAGCTACGCAGGGCAACCTTCACCTTGTTTAATATAATAAGCCACAAATAAAGTGGCGAAGGTTGGTGGACCCGGGGAGATTCGAACCCCAGTAGTAGAAATGTCGGATTTGTCTTGGCCGACAAATCAGCGATGATTTCACTATGGGGCAGGCTGCCGACCTCCTGATTGTCCCGAATAAAATTGGGGTGGTGGAGCATATCGGATTCGAACCGATGACCTTCTGATTGCAAATCAGACGCTCTAACCAGCTGAGCTAATGCCCCAATTTTTAACGGGATGGACGCCCCCCAGGCGTTCTGCTCCCCACTAGTCGGTGGATGAACCCCACCCGACTGAACGACTGGTCCCTGCCCGACTAATGATTGTTCAGGCGGGGTTCGGGCAGGTACGGGCCCAGTTTTAAATAAATGGCAGGGGTAGCCAGCCAAAGCCGATAAGAAAACCCAAGATGATGGCAATAAAACCGAACAAGAGATGAGCGGTATAGGTACCTCCTGGGCCTAAATATTGCTCCGCCCAACCAATGCGTAGGTTAATTACCTCAGTGATCTTGCGGTGGTAGATGATGTACAGCGTGCCACCAAAGACGCCCAATATAAAAAAGAAGAATCTCATGTCACTTGCTTTACTTGCTCTCCTGGCACATTTCGGTTATTTGTACTTGCAGCTCATGTTTCTTGACCTGTGCGGCTTCTTTTTCCCGTTGCCAAAATAGCGTGTCTTCTTCAAACTCCGGGCTCCTTACTTTACCAATACCAGTTTCTTGCTTATGTTTGCTCTGGGCCATTTGGGCGTCTGAGTAACGGATGCGGCAATCAACAGCTTTTAAAATAATTCGCTTTGCATCGATGGGCTTCAGATGTCGGAATAGACCGCTACTTTCCCGTTCGAGAAGCTCCAAGGTGGGATATAAGCCTTCTTCAACCAAGAGGTTAATTAGATTTACTTGTTCAGTGAAATCAGGTTCTTTCTCTCCCTCTTCCTCGGGCTCGGTTGGCTTAATGCTCTGCTCTCCCGGGATAACTTCAAGTGGCGCTGCTTCTCCTGAGCCTTGTTCTGCCCCCATCAGATTGCTGTCTAAAAAACTTTTTTCCATCTTTTTGGTGGGCGCACCTGGATTCGAACCAGGGACCTCAGTCTTACTGCGCCCTGAACTGAAATTTGGTGGGCATGCCTGGATTCGAACCAGGGACCTCAGTCTTATCAGGACTGCGCTCTAACCAACTGAGCTACATGCCCAAAATTTCAAATTTCTAGTTCAGGGTCAGGACCCCGGTAGCAGATTCTGCTGTGCGGCAGAATCGTTACGGGGCACCGCTGCGCTCTAACCAGCTGAGCTATGCGCCCGGGATTATTGTCTTGAGGTATCTGCGTCCCGCTGCCGACTTAAGATACAGTTCTCTTCTTCTGGCAGTTACGGGGTTATCGTACTGTTCCGTGTGGAGTACTTGCAAGCGGTGCATGCGACAAGTTGTTTTGGTTGTCCCTCGTCCGTGCTCTTGGAGGCGGCGACAGAGGTTGTTAGTCATACCTTTATAGAGCATGCCATTGTCGCTTCGAAGGATATAGACAGTGTAGGTATTCACCGAACCCCTCCTTTCTGGGACTGAGCCCCGCCCGACTGAACGACCTTAGTCGTTCGGGCGGGTATGCGCCCCCCGGTGAGTAGCGGTTTACACCTCGTAAAATATCAGCTTCAGGGGGTTTTGACAATCCAGAAGCAGGTCTTTTGGTAAAATGATATCATGGCCATTATCAAGACCAAGGGGATTATCATCAAGCGGGTTAACTTAAGTGAGGCAGACAAGATCCTCACTATTCTAACTGCCGATCGGGGGAAGATCCGGGTGGTAGCCAGAGGGGTAAGGAAACCCAAAGCCAAGCTGGGCGGATTCTTGGAGATGTTCCGATACAATGAATATCTGCTGGCGGAAGGTCGGAACTTAGATTTAGTAGCTGGCGCCTATACCATTGATAATCTGGTTAGTATTGGCCAGAGTTTGCGTAGCGTAGCCACTGCTTATTACATTGCTGAGACGGTGGATAAGTTGATAGAAGAGACCCAGGAGGCCAGCAAGACATTTGAAATAGTTTATCGATCGCTCAAGGCGATTAGCCAAAGCGGGGACCTAGATGCGATCAAGGGTTGGTTTGAAATAAATCTGTTGGCTAGTTTAGGTTTTAGGCCAGAATTAAATCGTTGTGTGGAGTGTCGAGCTCCGTTAGAAGAGGGGTGGTTTAGTTTTGAACTGGGCGGGATCTTGGATGCCCAACATCGCAATAGTGATCTGGCCGCGTTGCCGGTTAGCGCTGTGGAGCTGCTGGAGTTGCGCGCAATCGGGGGGAATATTCCCAAACAGGTATCGCCAAAGATTGCCCAGATTGGTGCTGGGTTTATGGAGCAGATCGTTGATCGGAACCTCAAATCCAAAGAATTTTTAGCGGAAGTGACCTCCGGATTTTTGGAATAATTGTTGGTCGTGCCAACCTCGTCTCCGCCAGCTGGCGGACTGACCCACAACTCGTCATTGCGAGCGACAGCGTGGCAATCTTTGCCTCGTCATTCTGGCTTGTCCAGAATCTTACAATTATCTTTTCGCTACCACTTTGCTCGTCCAAAGTGGTAGCACCGAAAGGACGGCCAGTCGTCGGGGCTATTCAATGGCTAAATCCGTGGGCGCTCTCGCTGAACTCGTCGTCCGTCAGCTGACGGACTCCTCAGACAACAGCTCCACCCAACCCGGATTTAGCTCATTTCAGTACGCCCCTCCTCCAATGGCGGGGGAGGGGCTGCTATAGGAGAAAAACAGGTCTGGGAGCGAGAAAACTATTGACTGGGAGCGGGTTTTGTGCTACGTTTAGGGTGTAAGCGTCTGTGCTTATACAACGCTGAGGAGGCGGTTTAACCCGCAAGTTCCGGTGAACCGGAAAGCCTCGCAGACAGTTGGTTATCATAAAGGAGATTTCAATGCAGAAGTCGATTAGTGCGGCCCAGATCAAGCAGATCTTGGGTTTTGGGAGTGATGTACTGAAGGCGATCGGGTTTGGTTTCAGCCAGGTCCAGGCCTTCATTAGTGATTCGGCCCGCGTGGCGAAGTTCAAGGAAGGGCTGACCGCTCTTCTGGAGGAGGCCATCGCGCTGAATCCGTTCAGCAAGGAACGGGTCAAGCAGGCCTGGTTTTACCCGAAGAACTGGCAGGCCAAAGGCGTAGCCGAACAGGTCATTAAGCTTGCGACTCTGTTTCCTGGCATTGACCTATCACAGGTCGAGATGCTAGTTGCTAAGCTGGTGGCCCAGAAGCTAGCTGATGGCGTCGCTATCCTGCCCAAGCTGTCGTTCCTCGCCAAGCTCTGGAACATTGCCGACCCGTATGGTGGGGGCTATGGCCCCATCTGCGAGAAGCTATTCGAACTGATCGCCGCAAGTCGTTCTTTCCACAACTACCGAACGGGTCAGATGAACGAGCAGCACATCCGCATTATGGAAGATGTCCGGGAGCAGCTAAAGAAGCTGGAAGCCGAGACCCTTGGCGATGTGCTAGTGCTGTCCTTCAACTTCGGCAACCTCTACGCTGGCTTCAGTCCCCGCAACGCCCGCTTCGAGGCGTTGAACAATAATCAGTTTCCGCTGATTGCTGCGCAGGTGGCTTGCCTCTTGTTGACGATGCCCGACAGGCTTACCGCTTGGGAGCAGCTCTTTATTGACTGCTCTGGCGATGAGTGGGACTGGGACGCCGGCGGCGGCTGGACGCGCTCTGTGTGCTTCGGCTTCGACGGCGGCAAGCTTCTGTTCGACAACAGGTACGCTGACTACGCCAATGACTTCTTTGGTTCTGCGGTGGCTTTTCTCGGAGTGTAGCGGCTTGGGGGTTGGCCCTTTGCGACTCTTGTGATTTGCGTTCGTTTTGCGGCGGG
>Ga0154611_13_pt12 | contig 34225 bp, 39 predicted proteins | sample Rifle2008BG13ft_FD_116040 | JGI IMG/M metagenome (GOLD analysis project Ga0154611, IMG submission 116040) | candidate division Kazan bacterium RBG_13_50_9
GAATCGAACCGCCGTTTGCTCCTTGGAAGAGAGCCGTTCTACCATTGAACCACACCCGCACAACGATACCCGATGGAAGCTCTTTCATCTAAACAAAACTCCCACCCTCTAGACAAGAGGAGGGGAGCTCTGAATCAAATAAATAATAGCAATCTACTTGATGAGGCCGCGCAGAGACTTACCGGCTTTAAACCGAGGCACCTTGGAGGCAGGAATGCGGATAGCTTTACCGGTCTGGGGGTTAACCCCGTTCCGAGCCGCCCGCTTACTTACGGTGAAGGTGCCGAAACCGGTGATCGTCACGTTCTTGCCTGCTGTCAAATTGCTTTTGACAGTATTAACAAAAATGTCCATCGCTTGGGTAGCGGTTTTCTTGGACACGTTTGCCTTGCGGGCAATCAAGTCGATGATCTCGGACTTATTCATTATCACCTCCCTTGGATAAAGTTCTCCCACATTGTAAAATATCTACCCTCCGCTGTCAATCAACCCCATAATTGCGGTCCAGATAGCTCTGCAAGATCAAGACTGCGGCCGCCTGGTCAATGTCTTCTTTAGAGAGTTGCTGGCCGATAGCGACCAAGCCCTCTCGAGCAAGTCTGCTGCTTAGGCGTTCGTCTTCATAGACCACTTCTACCCCCAAAAGCTCGCTCAGTCTTTGGGCCCATTTCTGAGTGTAGGCTGCTTGATCGCCGGACTTACCGCTTAGAGTCTTGGGCAATCCCACTACTAGCCTTTGGATCTTTTCGCTACGGATAATGGATTGGATATTATCGGGTACGGTGCGGTCATTGATAATCGTGGGGAGCCCGATGGCAATCCGGCTTACGGTATCGCCCAGCGCCAGCCCGATCCTCCGTTTCCCTAAATCAATGCCCAGTATCCTCATCTTCTACAGCGGTGCGCTCTGGCTAACATAGGCGAAATCTATTTTGATATTGCTTTCCAAAAGCGGCAAGCGCTTAATCCAGAATGGCCATAGCACGGTTTTGTGGGAGACCACATCGGGGATGCTATCTAGCAGTTGGGCTACATTCTGGGGAGTGCGATTAGCTACCGCATCCGCCAGCTCGCTAGTATCGACCTTGCGAGCTACCAGCCCGTCCAGCTCAACTGTAAAATCAAGCGTACGCATTAGAAAATCTGCATTGTCCAAAATTATTCTGGCGCCGTGGAGGGTCTGGGAAGTAACCGCTTGGTCTTTGGGGGTAATGGTAGTAACCGTGTTATTGATAATATCACTGAGTTTGTTTAAGGGGGGTAGGAGTGTCCAGCTTCGGACCTGGACTTTCAGATCAAAGGTCTCGCGCTCGGCCCCCGCGGAAACCTCCGGAACGCTATCAATAATATCATTCTGAATAAGAGCAGGGATTAGTTCCTCGCCTCGCTGTAGCTCGGCTTGCAGTTGGTTCGCAATGTCGAGAAAAACATTCTTACTAACGGACTCGCGAGCCGATTCAATATCTTCTTCTGAGACTACTTTAATCTCCTCATCCGTACCGCCGCTGAAAGGCTGCTCATTTTTTCCAAAGACCAAATCGATGCCAGTTGGGCCCAAGCGCGGCACGGTAAACTTAGTGTCGGCAGGCAGATTGCCGGCGCTACCGCCTTCATCGGCTAATGCTTTAGCTTTGGCTCGACCGGGAACCGAGCCCCGAGCCGGGCCAATCAACACGTCAGCGCCGATCCTGAACACCTGACCATCGAGGCTGACAAACCGAGTGTCGGGAATCAGCCCCTTCAAGGAAGCGGTGTAGTTATAGATAGTGATGGTGCCGGAGGCTTTCTCCCCTAAGTTCTTGCTACCGGTGGCAGGGAAGGTCTGCACGACTTCCTTGGCCACCTCAACGAAACGACCCTTGAATACATTCTGACCGGCAGCACTAACATCTTCCTGGTCAGCCAAGACCAGCCGAAATTTGTGCGTGAAGGGTTCGGCCTGAAGATCAATGTGCACGGTCGCATGGGGAAGTGCAAAGTATGCTACTCCTCCCAAAAGCAGCACTGCGATGGCTACAAAGAGCCAAACTAAACCGCCGGAGCCCAGCCGTACTCGTGGTGGGGGAGCATCCGCCTCACTTACCGCCTCAACTGGATAGGGGACCATCGGGGCTGTCGGGAGGGGCTGCAGCTGACCACTCAGCTGTGACCGAGGTAGTTTGCGCTTATATTTGATCCTGATCTCCGGTTGATGAACCACAGGCTGCAGGTGAGATTCGGCTGCGGGCGGTGGGGGAGGAGCGTTTTTGTCTGTCGATTCCAGGTCTATATTCTGATACATAGTTATACCTGCCCGCCCGGCGAAGTCCGGACCTCGGCTGTCAGTAGTCACTAGAGAAAGTCGTTTGCCCAACTCTTCCGATTCCGATTTTAAGATCTTAAAGTTCACTACACTATGAAAGAGCGCTGACCCTTTGGGCACCACTAAAACCACCTCGTCGGCTACGACCTGGGCTAGCTTCAAAAGAGCTGAGGCCAGATCGGCGTTAACGTCTAGATAGATGGCTTTGCGTTTCATTGTCTTTACACTTGCATACTTAAAACAATGCTGCGGAGCATGCCGCCAACGACATCCTCGCTAGTATCCGACTCTAGCATTAGGTGCGCTAACCCTAAAGCCACCATGTCAGCCAGATCCAGAGAGAGGCCTTCTCTAACCGATAGATCGGGGATATCAGATAGCTCCATTATCGACGGGTACGGCTTTTTAGCAAAGGGAAGGTCTTTGGCCCAAGCTTTGGTCATGAGGGCATTTCTAATCTCCGGCAGCTTGGCGCCGCCACCTCCAATAAAGATGCGGTTGGGCAAGACGTCCAAATGATTAAATTCGTCCAGGGCATTAGCCACCCCCCTGGCCCAAGTCAGGGCAGCATGCCGTAACGCATCGCGGAGCTTAGCTTCGGAGCGTTTATCTAGCAGACCCCTGGCATAGTCAATCTTGACCTGTTCCGCCCGTTCTAAGGAGAGCTTAAGATGAGAAGCTAATGCCCGGTCAAAGGCATAGCCTCCTAAAGCAAAACTCTGGATGCCGACAATGCCCCCCTCGTGCACAACCACAATATCGGTAGTGTGGGCTCCAACATCAACAAAGATAGCGCTAAACTCCGGACTTTTAATGGCCAAGCTTTTGGTTAGACCGTAAGGGCCCGCCGCTACGCTAAGCAAGTCCAGCTCCAGCTCATCGGCGATAGTCTGCAGGGCCCCCAGGTGTACTAACGGTGCAAATGAGTTGAAGATGCTTAAACTAACCGTACCCCCCTGAAAACCGAGGGGGTTATCAATCTTGTAGCCATCCACGCGCGTGTCGATAACAGTAGTATTAATCAGTTTGACATCAGGCTGTGACTCTGCCTGCCCCGCCATTAACTGTCTAATCTGTTCGTAGGCCTTCCACTGCACTTTATAGACGATATTTTTTAGCTCCGCGGTATCAATATGGGCTTCTGGGCGAGCCCGCCGGTAGTGCACCGTGGTGACCAAGCTCTCTACCAAATCGCCGGGCAAGCTCATGATCAAGCTTTCAGGCTTAACACCGGCATCTTTAACGGCTGCATCCACCGCCTGCTTAATATCGGTGGTCGCTTCGGGGATGTTAATCACCATGCCTCCCCGCATACTGCCGCTGCTATGCCGGGCCAGGCCTTTCCCTAGAACCACCCCCACCTTGCCCTGTTTTTCAAACACCAGGCATTTGATAAACTCCGTCCCAATATCTACCGCCAGATAGCATTCGATCTTATCTTTACGCCCCCCCTTTTGAGCAAACAGTGCCATAAGCTAATTAATTACTGCTCGGATCCGGCGTACACCAGCGGAGCTGCTCTGCTCTTTAGTGATATGAAACTTATCGATCTCGGAGGTCCTGGAGACGTGGGGTCCTCCGCAGAGCTCTTTGGAGATCACTTCATCAGTAGCCGGGTCATAAATAGTATAGACATCTACTACGTTGGGATATTTCTGTTTAAAAAATGCCAAAGCCCCTTCCCCCAAGGCCTCCTGGAGTGGTTTAGCTTCCTTTTTGACGGGTAAGTCCTTCTGGATCTGCTCATTGACCCAATCTTCCACCTGACGTTTTTCATCATCGGTGAGGGCCCGCGAGAAAGTAAAGTCGAATCTCGCCCGCTCGGTATTAAGATCAGAGCCGGCTTGTTTCACTTCATTACCTAAAAATTTAATCAAAGCGGCATGCAAAAGATGGGTAGCGGTGTGCAAGCGGGTGATAACTTGTTGGTCCGCTTCACTAACTTGTGCGCCCGAGGACAGACCGTGCCCGCCGAATTTGCTCTCCACGCCCGCGCGAGATATCTCCTGGTGGCTCTGAAAGGCCCGCTCAAAGCTGTTCTCATCTACTTTAAGATGATGCTGGGCAGCTTCTTCCTTAATAAAATCTAGCGGCAACCCGTAGGTGGCAAAGAGGTCAAAGGCCCTCTCTCCTGTGATACTATTCTCGCTCTCGCTGATAACCTTGTCTAACTCTTTGCGCCCTTGAGTGATGGTCTTAAGAAATTTATCTCTCTCTAGGTTCGCCAGTTGGATGATCATATCCTTTTGGCTCAAAAGCTCTGGATAAAAATCGCCATACCGCCCGATAATAGCTCCGATAATCTCCTCGAACCCGGCCAGGGCATTAAGTTTATCTAGATGCAAGATCGCCCGCCGCAGGAGACGGCGTAAGACATACCCCTGCTCTTTGTTGCTGGGCTGCACATGATCGGAAAGTAAAAAGACACTACCGCGCAGATGGTCAGCTACAATGCGAATTGATTTGGTGACCCCCGCCTCCTCGCCGGGAGTATGTGCCTTGATCATTGCGATAATAGGCGCAAAAGCATCAGTGTCATATATGCTCTCGGCTTCCGGAGTAACTGTCAAAAGCAAACGCTCCAAACCCATGCCAGTGTCGATGCCTAATCCTCCCACCGCCGGGGAGAGAGTACCATCGGGCTGGCAATAAAATTCATTAAAGACCACGTTCCAAACTTCAACCCCATCGACGTAGAACTCCACCGTTGGCCCGCAGGGCCCCTCGCTACCAGTAGGCCCCCAAAAGTTCTCCGTATCCGGTTGGGCAGTAACTCGGCTAAGACCATCTACTTTGCTTAGAGCCGTCTTGGCTTCCCCATCTGCTTTAGTCCCGGCCCGATTGCCATTGTAGTAGCTGGCAGTTATTCTATCTCGACCAATGGCCATCCAGTTGGGGCTCGCAAGAAACTCCCAAGCCCAAAGAATTGCTTGCTCTTTACTAACCTCCCCCCGGAATGCAAAATTGCCGAACATCTCAAAAAAGGTCAGATGGGTATCATCGCCTACGCTGTCGATGTCAGACAGACGAAAGCATTTCTGTATGCTGATGGCTAGATCGCCGTAGGGGGAGTCAACCCCCGCAAAGCAGGGCTTAAACTGCTGCATTCCGGCAGTAGTTAAAAGCACCGAAGCGTCGTCTTGGGGGATCAGAGAAGAAGAAGGGACTATTCTATGCCCCTTGGCCTCAAAAAATTGAACAAACCTGTCCCTTACTTTTTGGTAGTCCATCTCATATATATAGTACAGTTCCTAAGCGGCCTAACCAAGGGAGCCATACCTGTAGAATAGTGAAAAACACTGGACAGGAGCGTGTTTTTATGATATAATGAACTAATAAAAATAAAATCAAACTTATGGCACAAGGAAGGTGGGAAGGATGGAAATTCACCCCAGAGGAGTCGGCAGAAGATGAGCGGGTAGATTCATCGTCCACTAATCTGGGCCGGGAGCTGCCCCCCATAGAAGAGACCGTAGAGGAAGGCATGAGGCTGCTTAGAGGTGAGTTGCTTAGGATTTGGGACGATCTGGCCAACAAGAAGGGATGGGGGCCCAATGAACCGTGGGAGTTCATTGAAGAGCTAAGCGTTTACGGGAAGGATTTTGCTACCACTAGGCCCCTGCAAAGGGTACTGGAGCTGTACCAAGACCAGCGAGACCAGGAGATCGATGAGCAACAGGTGGCAGAGGGCGTGCTTGAATATGAAAAAAGTATTCGTGAGACTGCGGCCTGGAAAGATCGCTACGGGAAGAATGCCCCCGAGGTGGCGCATAACCGCGCTCGCCGATTGGTAGTAGCGGGCGGATTTAGAAAGACTGCCACTGATACTGGCGCAGTAGAGAAGTTTACGGTCCAGGACTATCTACGGTACTGGAACGAACAGCAAAAAGCGGCTTAAGGAAAAGCGCCCAGTGGGAAAAAGAAAAAAAGAGGCAGCCAAATAAGTATTGGCTTGTTTTCTAATTCTTTTTTTACAGCTGAGCGCTCTCGTGGGTGAGCAGCCCGGCGCCAAGCCGAAGTAGGCGCCAGGCCTTGATGTGCGCGACGGCTAAAATAACAAGAATCTGGTCCTCCCGCGTTGGAAGCTCGGTGACAATGTCTAGTAGGGTGTGCCAATTATCTGGCACCGTCAAAAATAGTGGGACTAGTCCCTGCTTCGCTTCGGGGGAGAGATGCTGAGGCAGATACCTCCGACGGAGATAACGATCCAGCTCGCAGTAAGAATAGTAGGGGAGATAGGGAAGTTTGGAGTTGGGCTTTGGATGGAGGACTTCCCCTATGATTTTCTGTACTGCCTGCTGGCATGCTGCGCGCACACTGGATCTGGTTCTCAACAATACTTCTGCATCCATATGATCACCTCCTTTAGGACACAGACGTGCCCTTACTATAGGTGAAAAACCGCTCCTGGTCAATATTTTATTAACATACAAAAAGCCCTGCCACTTCTGGCAGAGGCCTTTTGTTTGCCTAATGGAAAATGCCGCTACCTCTTGCGACGACGGCGACGAGTGGTCTTCTTGGCAGCGGGCTTCCTGCGGCGAGTCGCTTTTTTGGCAACAGCCTTACGACGCCTTCTTACAGCCATGTCCTACCCTCCCAGAGTTACTTAATAAAATAAGTTTAAATTCAAAACCACTTAACAATTCAAATTATAGATACGTATGTCAAGAAATACAATAACAATTATCGTTTTGTACAAAAAATGCTAACAAAATAAAACTTCCGCTTAGTATAGGCGGAAGTTTTATGCTTAACTAACAAGCAGCTAGGTTAATAAATACATCTATTCTTCTTTCTGCTCTGTAGGTTTGGCGTTGGCAGATTCCTCGCCGGGGGCCTCCTCTCTCTTCTCTTCCGTAGCCTCCACGGCTGCCACCGCCTCTGCTTCAGAAACAGGCGCTACTTCTTCCTCTTCAACAGCAGGTGGGGCAACTACCATGACCGATTCATCGGGTTCATCCAGCATCTCAATACCAGCGGGGATTCTCAAATCTTTTATGGTGATCGAGTCATCAATCTCCTTAAGCACCGAGATGTCTACCTCGATGTCATGAGGCAAGTCCTTGGGCAAACACTCTATTTCGATCTCATCCTTGTTAGTGACCAGGATCCCGCCAAAGTCTTCCACCGCGGGAGCCTCACCCTCAAAGCGCAGTGGCACGGTGACCCGTAGCTTTTCACCGGCACGGATTTGATAGAGATCAACATGCAAGTACCCATCGGTAGTTGGATCGAATTGGATATCCTTTATCAGAACCGGCCGGGGCTCATCCTCGCCCTCGATCGCCAGGTCGATGATTGTGCTTTCTCCTGCTTCCTTAAAAAGCTTGCCGAAATCATCAAGCGAGATAGCTAAGGGGACATTGGTCGCCTCTTTACCATAAAGGATAGCCGGTAGCCCGCCTGACTTCCTGATGGACTTAGGCGTATCTATCTCCTCCCGCTTCCGAGCGGTGAGTGTGAATTTCTGGTGGGTTGATCGGGCAATCATAGATCTATTGTTTAACTTCGTTAATATACTCAAAAAACCTTGACCGAGCAAGGTTTTTCGAGGCTGGAAACTGAACCTGGGCAATTACTTACTGGTTGGTTGAGGGTTTAAGAAATCTGCCTAGATCATCCTTGGCATCAAAAAGAGCCTGGTGAACATCCAATACATCATCATGAGTAACCCGCCTAAAGATGGGAGTATCCTTACTATCAAGCCGGCGCCGTTTAATGATTTGTTCCTCAATAACTTCCGGATCGGTAATCGTCCCGTCGGGGCTAGCTACTGCCACGCTTGCGAAGACCGGGGTGCCGCATTTATGGCACCTCAGGTGCAAAAAGGTCATAGTATCTAACTGCCCCAGGTAGTGGATATCGTCCAGGAAGTAGGCCGATGAGCAGTTGGGGCAACGCATCACGTCCTGCAGGTTCTGAACTAATTGCTCGAATTGGCGATCGTTCATTTGTTTTGGTTTTTAAGTTATTTATTTATCATACCTTATATTCGCCAATTTGTCAACTCTTTCTTTTTCGCCTCCGGAGGAATATTACTGTCCTTAAGACTATCACCATTAACAAGGCTACCAGGGCTAAGAGAGCTAGTTTAGCTTTGGTCCCGGATAACAGCGAGATGAAGGCGAATAATGCCACCACACTTAAGGTGATCAGCACTACTCCTTGATGGGGGATACCAACATCTAGCAAGCGATGGTGCAGATGTTCCCGATCAGCTGAAAAGGGATGTCGTCCTAGGCGAAGGCGCCGAAAGCCTGCCCAGAGCATATCTAAGAGAGGAAATCCTAATACCAAGGCAGCGGTGGCCAGCTTAGCCCCGCTGATAATAGCCAGGCCCCCTACTAAGAATCCTAAGGTGTAACTCCCCGAATCCCCCATAAAGATCTTGGCCGGATACCAGTTCCACCAGAGAAATCCTAGCACCGCACCCAGCAAAACTATTGCCATGATCGCGGTCTCAGGCTGGTTAACTATCGTAAATAAGCTCAAAACGAATAAGGTAACCGCCGCGATCGCACCAACGCCACCTGCTAGACCATCTAAGCCATCTAATAAATTCATGGCGTTAGTGACCAGCCAGAGCCAGAGAGCAGTGAAAAAGATATCCCAGAATATGGGCAGTATAATCACTCCGCCAAAAGGATTTGAGACTTGGCCAATGTGGAGGCCAAAAGCAATAGCGACGGCGATAGCCGCAACTTGCAGAACAATCTTAGCCCAGGGCCTAACATTAAAAAGATCGTCCCACAGTCCCATTAGGAATACGATCGTAACCGCCAGAAGCAAGCCGATCCGAGGGGGAGTAAGTTCCAAGAATATCAAAAAGGGCATAACAAAAGAGAGAAAGATAGCCACTCCCCCCAAGCGAGCGATAGGCCGGTCATGAACCTGGTGCTTAGTCTTGTAAGCATACCAGCCAAACTTAGCCGCCAAGGATTTAGCCCCCCAAGTAAGCAGATAGCTTAAGCCTCCCGCCAGAAGCAGGGGAGCCCAAAACAAATGCCAGGGGATAGGAATCAAATCAAACAAGATACTTTTGGCTTATTTCTACTATCTTATTGAAATCATCATCGGGAGCGGCCTTGTTCTTTTTGGTTGCCCCGCATTTAACGCACTTATGAGTAATAACATACTCCCCAGATTGATACTCCACGCCGACTGGCGGCATCAGCCCGTGGCAGGGATTACTCCGATCGCCGGGGACATTATCAACATGCTGGCTATAAAGGCACCGGGGACAGTGGTTAGTATAGCCACTGCCGGACACCCGATGCCCGCAGTTACCACAGATAAAGTCTTCTGGCTTCTTAATGAAGTTTTTTCGTTCCATCACGCATATTATACGGCAAAAGCAGAAAACAGCTCCCAGATTGACTAAAACGCTGCTGCAAGGTAAGATAGCACCTACGCTCTTTGATAGCCAGCGCCTGGTCTAAAGCCAAATCCAAAAGCGCCCCGGGCTATAACCAAGGGAGGTGATCTCTTTGTTGGAAGTAGGAGACAAGAGAGGTTTTATCATCACGCCGGACAGAGCAGGAGGCATTACCATCGAGAACTCCTTCTTCGATGTCCGGGTAGGAGTGCGGCAGTCAGCCCAGCCGGGGGGCGGGATAGAAACCTGGGTTGATCTCAGGTCCCGGCCTGCGGCCGAGGTGGCCCCCATCAGGGTCAACCCCGACGGCGAGGTAGAAGTGGTGCTGATGCGCAAGCAGTACCGCGCTGACCAAGTGCCCTTCTACAAGGTTCCCGGCGGCTACATCCTGAGTGAGAATCCGGACTTCGACCTGCGCCGGAAGATCGCGGCCGACACCGGCATCCTCATCAAGGACACTGTGATCTATCTTGGGAGCACTGCCGGGCACCCCGAGATCGTCACCCCCATCGGGTTGTTTGCGGCCCCTACGTGGGAGAAGGTAGCCCCGCCACGCGAGGGGATCGAGCTCGTGCACATGCGGCTTGAGACGGCGCTTAGCTTCTTCGATCAGCACGCCTTGGGTAGCACATACGGGCTACCGGACGTGGCCGGAGCGCGCTTGGCAGGCGCCCCCGGGTCCGAACCCTTATTCCGGATCGAGGGGTTAGAAGGCATCCCGGGCAACCAGTATCAAGTGAACAGCACGGGGTTCGAGCTCCTGTTCCGGCTCGAGCGTCGGCTGCGCAGCGGGGAGCTTCAACTCCCCATCCCCGGTTACTCTCCTTAAGGGAGGAGCATATGAAGCGAAAGCTCGGAAGACTACTCGACTGGTTAACGACCCTCTCGGCCCTAGCCTTGTTCATCCCCGGCTTAGGGGCACAGGCGTACCTCAACTGGTCGCGCGGCACCACCGAAGGGCTGGACGCATCCTTCGTCCACCTGCTGCTCCTCAACACTGGGCTATGGCTACTGTGGGGAATCGGCAGAAAGCTCTGGCCCGTCATCATCGCCAACGCATTTGGCGCTGCCTTCGCGCTCATCATTGTATGGCAGTACTACTGCTATCCAAGGTTTTGACGCGCGCAGGAATCAATTTGGCCCCGGATGGAAACATCGCGGGGCCAAAACTTTATTTACCTACTTAAATTGAAAGCTCCTCGACCGCCAGATCGGTCGAGGAGCTAATCGCTCATCCTTGATTACGAGGCCTGGGCCGAAGCTACAGGCCAGGGGGTAAAGAAACGGGGGAGTAAGATAACCTTCTGGTCAAGATACTGCCCATCCGCCCGATACGCCCCGTAGACCTGCTCAGGCTCGCAAGCCAGGTACTCATAGGTGAGCTTGCCGAGGGCTTGGCCATCGGACATAAAGATGGGCGCCATGGACTTGTTGCGGATTTCGCATACCGCTACGTTGCCAGAACACTCACCCTCAAGCCCGAAGCCAAAGCCCCGTTCGAACCACGACGCCAGATGCGCCCGATACTCCCCGTGCTCATCCTGATAGGCCCTTAAGGCCCCAGCGGTCAGGGGAGGGATCCGTACCCGTTCGCGTGTGGCCACCAAGATGAATTCGCCTGGGGCCAAGCGCATCCGACCATCCGGTTCAACCGGTTTGGGCCGAAAGTAGCGGGTTGGATCGCAGGTGCCACTCTCGCCGATGACCAGCGTCTGGCCCTCATCAATAGCCGAGAAGCCAGGCGGATCCTTAGAAAGATCGAGATGAAGCACCAAGGCGCCATCCTCGATGACTGGCTCTACATCGTGGTTCTCAATGATCCCGTGTTCCGCGTGCAACCGCCGCAGCTCCACATTGGAGAGGTGGGCCCGCTCGCCCTCAAACAGCCGTGCCTGCACCAGCGAATCACCGCTCTTGATGGTGATGGCAAAGCTGCCCGAGGTAACGAAGAGATAGGGCTTACTCCCCTTGGAACCGGGCGGGATGCGGTTAACCCGGGTTGATCCCAAACCCAAGACCTGACACTGAACATCAATTCGCCCCGTAGAGCTTCTAGCGTCAGTCTCCATCCAAACGCCAGGGGGCAGATTGAGTTGGACGTCCAGCTCGATCATGTAGGTGTTGGGACCAGAGGTGAGCGTGATTCCCTTCTGGATCTGGCTAGAAGAGAACTTGTTGTAGCAGCTGCTCGCAAACACCGACGGGTTGAACCCGCCGGCCAAATCCGGTAGCCCCCGGATCTGCAGCACCTTCGTGCCAACCCGAAGGTCAACCGAACAGGCGCTGACATCATCTTCGGGGATCCCCAGATGGCCGTCCGCAATCAGCTGCTTAATGAGAAAGTCTGGCAACAACGCACCGACTCTGATGGGTGCCATTATCCATGCACCTCCTTCTGCGCAGTCAGTCAAAGAGCAGTTACACCCCCAATGGGCAAATCGCCCTGTAACTTGACTACTTATAATATCCAAAGAGAGGGGGCTAATCAACCACGCTCAAAGATACTCCATCCGTAACTACCTCAACCATACCATTCTGATCGGTCCGATAGATCTTGGTGCCGACTTCCTGCAGACGACCTAAAGTCTCATCAGCGGGATGACCATAGCTGTTCTGGCCCACCGAGATAACGGCTATTTGTGGTTGCACCGCTCTTAGAAATTCAGCCGATGAAGCATGGCGACTACCATGGTGCCCTACTTTTAGAACAGTGGCGTCAAGATTGGGATAGTAATCCAATAACATACTCTCTGTACTAAAACCGACGTCGCCAGTGAGCAAGAACTGCCGCTGGCCAAAAATAACTTTTGCTACTACCGAGCTTTCATTAATGTCCTGGCTTTGGGGATGCTGACTCCCGGGCAGGGGAGACAGGGTGTCCCACAGAACCTTGCCAAAATAAAAATCGTCGGCCGCATCCGCATAGTTAATGTGGTGCCGACCGACTGTGCGTTTAAGCCACTCCGCATTAGTCTCAGTGGGATACTCAGCAAAAGTGGCTAAAATCTCTTTCACTTGAAAACGGTCCAGGACAGATAGCAACCCAGTCATATGATCAGCTTGAGGATGAGTTAATACCATCAAATCTATCTTTCTATCCCAAATTGGCAAAACTCGGCTCAGTTGGTAAACCACGGAGTCATCCGGTCCGCCGTCTACCAAGATAGTATGATGGCTGGGGGTTCTGATAAGAACAGCGTCGCCTTGCCCAACGTCCAAAAAATAAACACGCAGCTGGTTGTCGGCCAGCACCGAAACGGCTTGCCAGATAAAAAAATTAAATGCGACTAAGGCTGCCACCACTGCGACGAGTGGCCGCTTTGCGTTGGGCATACCAATAGATTAATAGTCCTGACAGTACGAAATAATACAAAACCATCCATAAGGGACTAACCGATGTAACTGTGAATGAGGACGCTGGCCAACTAGCCAACCAAGTGGCGCTGCTCACTATGAACTGCAGGGGCAGCCAGGCTAATAGTCCTGCTGCGGTGCCAACTGCGATCTGGACTGCCCCAAAAAGAGTGGCGATAAAGCCCAAACCCATGGCGATAGGGATAACTGGCAATATAAGCAAATTGGCCAGCGAGGCAATGAGAGAGATACGACCAAAGTTGTAAGCAATGACTGGAGTAACAAAGATAAGCGCTGATAGGGTCGGGCTTAGATAGTCGGTCAGAGGATGCAACCATTTCGGCCACCAAGATTCAACTACAGGGCTAAGATAGATGATCCCTACCGTGGAGAGAAAGGAGAGCTGGAAACCAACATCATAGTTAACAATCCTGGGATTATGCAGCGCCATGATAGCGGCAGCCCACAACAGTGACAGAGTAATATCGTGAAGCCGACCGGATAGTCCAGCCCACAATATCAAGCCACCCATGATCGCTGCCCTGGTAACTGAGGGAGAGGCGCCCGTAAGCAACACAAAAGCTGCTATCGCCAATAAGGTTATGCCCACTCTTAGCCGCAATGGTATAAATTTCAGCCATCCCATAACTGCCCCCGCGATAATGGTAATGTTAAAACCCGACAAGGCAATAATATGGGTCAGACCAGTAGTATTAAAGGACTCTAACAGCTCATCTGGTAAGCCCCGGCGCGCACCAAAGAGTAGCCCTGCCAAAAGAGAAGCTGATGGTTCCGGCAAAATCTGGTTTATCGCTGCGATCAATACCCCTTTGGTACGATACAGCCATCCCAAAATAATATTCCCCTGGAATAGCTGGATCTTTGTAATATTGGGATAATCCATTACTGAATAGACGCCGAACCGAGACAAATACGCTGGATAGTCAAAATCTTGGGATAGGGTAGGCAGCTTAAGCTGACCGGAGACCACTAAGACATTGCCGTATTCAAGCGTAGGGTATCGGCGCGTGGTGATAAGAACCTTGCCCTCAATGGGCGCGGCAGTGCTGACAGACTTAACCTGCAATGTGAATCTAACTAATTCACCCGTGACCTGTGGATCATCTACCACTATGCCCGTAAGATCGATTGGTTGGCTAGCCAGATGACTTACATCCCGTTCGGACCTGTAGTTAGAAGCAGAAAACCGAAAATTGCCCACCGCCACTGCCCCCACCAACACAATGACCATTAACAGATAGCGATGCCGGCGCCAAATGAGAGCGATGCCCACTAGGCCAGCAATGAACCACAGTAAAATTAGGTACTCCCCTAGACTAAAAATTGGGCCGAGAGCTATACCGATAATCAGGCCCAGCAGCAAAAGGATCGTCTGTGTTCTTTGCACTAAAGCAGGTACTTTAGTTTATTTTGATTATGCTCATCCAAAGTCTCGGCATAGTGGGTAATGCCTTCGAAGTCGGTTAGATAATAATAGTAGGAGCTAGTAGGTGGATTTAGGGCCGCTTTGATCGAAGCCAGGCCCGGGTTGCAGATAGGCCCGGGCGGAAGCCCCGCAAAGCGGCGGGTATTATAAGGCGAATCGCTGGCCAGATCCTCTCTAGCAATGGGGTCTTCCCAGTTACCAGTAATATAGCGGACAGTAGCATCGACATCCAAACGCATCCCCGCGTCCAGGCGGTTCCAGAGCACGGCAGCGATCTGCTCCCGGTCAGTTTGGGTCTTGGCCTCGCGCTCGACCATAGAGGCCACTATTAAAATGGGATGGAGGTCCCGATCTCCCAATTCATCTTTGATGTCGTTGCGGAATTTGACACCGAAGTTATCCAGCATCACCCGAACAGCAGCAAGAGCATCGCCTTTGATCAGCCGGTAGGTATCAGGGAAGAGAAAACCCTCCAGCGAATGGCCCAGGGGACGGTATTTGGAAAAATCGTAGTCTGGTGGAAAATCGCTGGCTTCTTTAATAAACTCCTCTTTGGAAGTAACTCCCTTGCTCGCTAAAAGCTCGGCGATCTGCTCTAAGGTATATCCTTCGGGAATAGTAACGGTGATGTTGGCGGTATCGCCGCTGGCAATAACGTTAGCTACCCGGGCAGTGCCGTAAGCAGGGGAGAGCTGATAGATACCGGGTTGGACAATAATCTTGCCGGTCAGCTTGAGATAGAACTTAAAACCCCAGGGGGAGCGGATTAAATGTTCCTCTTCAAGGTGCTTAGCAATGGAGCTAATCGTTTCGCCCGATTGAACGGTGAAGTTCCTGACCTCACCAGCGCCAACTGGCGCTAGGGCTAGAAAATAGAATATCAAAACAGCCGCCGCGATCGCACCGCCAATAGTAGCTAAGACAGCCCAGAGCTTAAGTTTCATTGGCAGATAAGTTCAATGCTTTTGGCTTGGTCGGTGGCGTCATCAATATCAATCAGCACGGCACTAAACTCGGCTTCGTTAGGGGACATCTTACCTACCAAAGTTTTGACCGAGGCCTCTTTTTTAAAGAATTCTATCACTGCTTCTTTCTCTAAGCCCAATACAGAATCCTTGGCTCCCACCATGCCCACGTCTGTAATATAGGCCGTGCCCTTAGGCAGGATCTGGGCATCGGCCGTAGGCACATGAGTGTGCGTGCCGACTACGGCCGTGGCCCGGCCATCAGCATAAAAGCCAAAGGCTCTTTTCTCCGACGTAGCCTCCGCGTGAAAATCCACAAAAACTATGTCTGGCTCCTCTCCCTTAAACTGCTCCATGATCTCATCAAACTTAAAGAAGGGGTGATCAAAACTCTGGGGGATAAACACCCGACCCATAAGATTAATGACCAAGACCTTTTTGCTATTAGACAAACTAAGCAGCCGGGCGCCAGTGCCGGGAGTGCCCACCGAGTAGTTAGCCGGTCGTAGCAGAGGGGAATCCTCTTTTTGGATGAGAGGGGTAATATCCGGATCATCCCAAATGTGATTGCCGCTGGTGAAGATATCGACACCCGCTTCTTGCATCTGCCGGATATGAACTTCCCGGGCCCCCAACCCGTCTAAATTCTCCGCGTTAGCAATAACCAGATCGATCTGCCGATCGCCCTTCATCTGGGGAAGAAGTTTCGCCACCGCTTGCCGACCCGATAGCGCATCAATATCCCCAATGAAGAGAATCTTCATTTAGTTGTTCTCCAGCAGCTCTTTGACGCCGATCACGACCAGGACCGCTGGCCAATAAGCCAACCAAACCCCGCTGATCCATCCCAGGTTAACCCCCAAGATAGCGGCGCCCACCAAAATTATCAGTATGCAGTAAAACCAATCGCCGGCAAACCCGCAACATGGACATGGGCACCGGTCGCTCTTCTTGGTTATCCTAGCCATCAAGATCCTCCTTGTTATGAACTAATAAAATAATAACTAACCTAATAATTTGAGCGCCTCTTTGATCTTATTCTCTAATGACGCTTGCGGGGAGAGTTTGCCTATTATCTTTCTGATTTCATACATATTATAACCTAAGCCAGAAAGAGCATTGATGATATCTTCAGAATCCTGGCTGCTCCCGTCCACTGCTGCTACCCCGATCTTGCTCTGCAGCTCCAAGATCACACGCTGGGCCGTTTTGGAGCCCACTCCACTAATGGTAGTGAAGATGGCGCTATCTCCCCGGCTAATAGCAACTTTCAGATCGGTGGGCCGGCCGGCACTCAGAATAGCAAGAGCTACCCGGGGGCCGATACCAGAGATGCTAATAAGCATAGAGAAGAGCTCTAGCTCCTCGGCAGTCAAAAAGCCATATAAAGACTGGCTGTCCTCACGAACAGCCATGTGAGTCAAAAGTTTGATCGCATCACCAACGCTGGTTTGAGCGGTCACATCGCTAACCACAAATACCTTATAGCCAATCCCCCCGGCCTCCACTACTAAATAATCCGATCCCTTGGCGATGACCTTGCCTACAACAGAAGCTATCATACCTTTATTTTAGCACTGCCCGGTGGCTGCTAGCAGCACAGATCGCCACCGCTAAGGCATCGGCACTATCATCCGGCTTGGGAAGATCCGTTAGCTTTAAGATTGCCTGGACCATTCTTTGCATCTGTCTCTTATCAGCTCGGCCATAGCCGGTTAGTGCTTGCTTAACCTGCAGGGGAGTAAACTCCGCTAAAGGCAACTTATGCTTAGCAATGGTAGCTAAGATGACCCCCCGGGCTTGGGCTACGGCGATAGCGGTGGTACGATTCTTGGCAAAGAACAAGTTCTCCACTGCCACTAAATCCGGCTTGTATCGGCGAATAATCTTGTCTAGAGATTGGGCGATGATAAGTAGACGCCGAGCGGCATCGCTGGCCTTATCAGTAGCAATATAACCGCAGCTTATATATTGGGGCTGGCTTTTGCTGTAACGGATAACTCCAAAACCGGTAATAGCTGTCCCCGGATCCAACCCCAAAACGATTTTACTCATTCCAGTTGGTTAAGTAGCTCATCGGGTACATCTAAGGTGCTAGAGGTGCTTGAGACGTCATCATGCTCCTCCAGGGCATCCAGCAAAGCCAGCGCTTTTTTAGCTACGGCAGGGTCTTTAACTTCGGTCTTGTTTTTAGGCACCAGCCCTAAGCTAGCGGACTTAACGGACATCCCGGCCGCTTCGAGTTTGGACTTGGTGGTATCCAGCTCTTTGGAATCGGTGTAAACCTCAAAGCTATCACCGGCATCTTCCAGATCAAGGGCACCAGCATCAATAATGGATAGCTCTTGGGCTTCGGCATCGCTAGCCTTAGCCACTTCTAAAATGCCCTTATGAGCGAACTGCCAAGCAACCGGCGTGCCAAAGTTGCCTCCGTAGCGGGTAAAGATGTGGCGCAGTTCAGCTACTGTCCGGTTCTTGTTACCAGTCAGCGCTTGGACTATCACCCCTACGTTGCCAGGCCCCAGACCCTCATAGATTACTTCTTCTAACTGGCTGGCTTCTTTGTCGGCGCCGCTACCCTTACGGATGGCCTTATCGATATTGCTCCCGGGCATATTGGCTGCCTTAGCTTTCTGAACTGCCAACTTCAAGCGAAAATTCATCTCGGGATCAGCGCCAGATTTAGCGGCTACCTCAACGAGGCGCGCCAGCTTGCTAAACTCGGCACCGCGCTTGGCATCGGCTGCCCCTTTCTTGTGCTTGATGGTAGACCACTTGGAATGACCCGACATAAGCCTATAGATTTACAGCCACAGTATATCAGACGACCATTCCATCTGACGGCCCACGGTATAATATACTACTGGTATGAAAGACCTTATAAAAGACCTGAACCCGATGCAGCAGAAGGCCGTTAAAACTATCAGCGGGCCCGTTTTGATATTAGCTGGCGCTGGTTCAGGTAAGACTAAGGCCCTGACCTCTCGGGTGGCTTACCTAGTAAGCCAGCGCAAGGCTCGGCCAGAGGAGATCTTGGCAGTTACATTTACTAACAAAGCGGCGGAGGAGATGCGAGAGAGGGTAAAGCGCCTTCTGGGCTTGCGGTCGGACAGGGCATTTATTATAAGTACCTTCCATTCCCTCTGCGTCAGAATCCTGCGCCGAGAGATAGAGTCTCTAGGAAAGCGGCAAAACTTTACCATCCTGGATGCCAATGAGCAGTTAACTGCCATCCGGCAGGCAATGAACCAACTGAATATAGATATCAAAAAATACGCACCAGCCGCCATCCTAAGTTATATCTCTTCGGCCAAAAGCGAGTTAGTGGAACCAGGGGAGTATGCCCAATTAGCCCAAGGATATTTTCAGAAACTAGTGGCTAAAATCTACCCTCTCTACCAAGCCGTTTTAGAGAGGAATAACAGTCTGGATTTTGACGACCTGCTCTCAATGACGGTCAAGCTGTTCAAAAAAGAGCCTAAGATTTTACTGCGTTATCAGAGACTTTTTAAATATGTCCTGGTTGATGAATATCAGGATACTAATACTGCCCAATACCAGCTTGTAAAGATGCTAGCCCAAAAACATCGCAACATATTCGTGGTAGGCGATGACTGGCAATCAATCTACTCATGGCGGGGCGCTAACTACCGCAACATCCTTAATTTCAACCGAGACTATCCCGATGCCAAGATCATCAAACTGGAAGAGAACTACCGTTCCACCCAAACTATTCTAGATGCCGCGGGGGCCACTATCGAAGCCAATCGCAATCGCAGCGACAAGAAGCTGTGGACCAAGAAAAGCGGGGGGGAGAAGATCACGGTCAAAGCCACCCTAAACGAGCGGGACGAGGGTACCTACATCATCCAGGAGATCCTACGAGAGCGCGCCCGCGATCCCCGCTTAAGCTTGAATGATTTCGTAGTCTTATACCGCACCAACGCCCAGTCGCGAGCTTTAGAAGAATCTTTCTTAAAAAACGGGATACCGTATCGCATAGTCGGCGGGGTACGCTTCTACGAGCGCAGGGAGGTAAGAGACATTTTGGCCTACCTAAAAGTAGTGGCTAATCCCGATGATACTATTAGCCTAAAGCGGATCATCAACGTGCCGCCCCGGGGCATCGGTGATAAGACCTGGCAAACTATTTACGAATATGGCCTTACTCAATTGCAGCCGCTGGGGATAACGTTCAAAGATACCCCGCTGCCCCCCCGTGCTCAAAAGGCTTTGCTGGAACTGGACAGAATCTTGACCAAGGCTCAGGCCTGGAAGAAAAGCCTAAGTCAGCTCTTTGATTTTCTAACTAAAGAGAGCGGATACCTAAAATGGCTGGACGATAGGACCATCGAGGGCGAGACTCGGATTGAAAACGTCAAAGAGCTAAAAAGTGTGATTGAAAAATACGATCACCTAGAGATAGCACTAGCGTTAATGACTTTTTTGGAGGAAGTTAGCCTTATCCAAGACACTGATGAATACAACCCCGAGGATGCCGCAGTAACGCTGATGACCCTACACTCGGCCAAGGGCCTGGAGTTCGAGTATGTCTTCATCGCCGGGATGGAAGAGAATCTATTCCCCCACTCCCGTAGCATATTTGACCAAGAGGAGTTAGAGGAGGAGCGACGCCTTTGTTATGTGGGCATCACCCGAGCACGCCAGAAAGTGTACCTAACCTATGCCCAAGAGCGCCTGCTCTACGGGGCAATTAATCTTAGCCTGCCGTCTAGGTTCATTGGCGATATCCCCGAAGAGCTCTTGGAGAGAGGAAGGGCCGAGACAGAGACAGGCATTGAGATTGAGGAAGTTCTTGAGCACCCCCGCACCCTGCGCCTTAAGGTAGGGGATAAGATAGAGCATGCCCACTTCGGCAAAGGGGAAGTAGTACGAACCAGCCGAGACGAGCTGGTGGTCAGCTTTGGCAGATTCGGCACCAAAAAACTGGCCCGTAACTGGGCCCCTATAAAGAAGTGTGGGAGGGGGGAGGATCTTCTGATATAATGCCTATTGTTGGCAAGTTTGAGGAGGTGAAAGGTGGAGTCTACCCTTAAGACTGAACCCCACTCCAAAAGTATCTTTAATTATCGAGTCGGCACCCTATTTATTGTGTTGCTGATTATTTTGGTATATCTCTTCTTCGCCTTAGACACCATCGAGGCCCAAGCCCGGGAAGTCTCAATCAATGTTAATGGCCTGGCCACCCGCTACTCCACCATCCAACCTACGGTTGGCGGTCTTATCAATGAACTGTACCCCGATTCCACCGAGGTCATCTCGGTGTTCCCCGACAAAACCACCCCCCTGACTTTAGGGAGCACCATCTTCATCGAAACTCTGCCTGCTACTAACCCGCTGATCGCTGCCAATCTAGCGGAAGCCCAAAAGGCCGCTGCCCAGGCCGATGTTATTCCCGAGCCCGCTCCCAAAAAAATCGTTGAGCCTAGGTCGCCAACCTACAACGGCGCCGCTACTTGGTACCGCCGTGGGGATGCACTCACGACCGCCAGCACCCAGTTCCCCAAGGGTACTACCTTAAGAGTTACCGCCATCAACTCTGGGAAATATGTGGATGTGGTGGTGGACGACTACGGCCCGGAGCCGCATACCGGAGTGATGCTAGACCTAAACAGTCTGGCCTTTGCTAAGCTGGCTCCTTTGGGGGCAGGCCGGATCCCGGTCCAATACTACGTGATCTAAGCTAAGGCCTTAGGGCATGGAGCTGACTGATCCAGCCACCATTAGAACTATTCTCAAAGAATACGGGATGTCTGCCCAAAAGAAACTAGGGCAACATTTTTTAATTGACCAGGCAGTCCTCTCCGACACTATCCGAGCCGCCCAGCTTACGGCCAAAGATACCGTACTGGAGATTGGTCCCGGGTTAGGCACACTAACTCGTGCTCTTTGCGACCAGGCCTTGCAGGTGGTAGCTATCGAGAAGGACCCCCAGATGATCAAGGCATTCCGCTTAATTAATGCAGACTTAACTAACGTCCAGTTACTAGCCGGCAACGCTCTGGTGCTCCCCCCAAAATTCTTTACCGATACTCTTAAGGGAAACTACAAGCTAGTGGCTAATCTGCCATACTATCTAACCTCGGCTATCTTACGGTTTTTCTTACAAACCAAATGGCGCCCTGCTATGATGGTACTGATGGTGCAGCGAGAAGTGGCAGAGAGAATTATTGCCACTCCGCCTGATGCTAACCTACTTAGCGTTGCGGTCCAGTTCTATGGCCAACCGAAGCTCATCCAGACAATACCAGCGAGATCATTCTGGCCGGCCCCCAAGGTCGACTCCGCAATCATCAAAATTATCCCTCACCCCAAAGCACTTTACTCTATTAATGACGAAAGAAAGTTCTTCCGCATAGTCAAAGCTGGCTTTAGCCAGCGCCGCAAACAGCTACATAACTCACTCTCCGGAGGCCTCAATTTATCCGATGAAACGGTCAGGCAGGCTCTCCGCAAAAGTAGAATCGCCAGCCACCGCCGCGCCCAAACTCTAACTCTAGCTGAATGGGTAAAACTGTACGAAAAAATCAAAATCACCTAGCGGCTCTGCGAGCCGGGGTGATCAACGGCGCCTCTACTAATGATCCGGCCGGCATCGCCACTTTCATGCAAGTGGGTAGCACCACCGGTTTTGGCTTGGCGTGGCTAGTAGCGATCGCCACCCCGTTAGTCATCGCAATTGAGGATATGAGCGCCCGGATTGGCATTGTTACTCGACGCGGGCTAAATGCATCGATCCATTCACGGTTTGGGGAAACTTGGGCGATCATTGCTGGGCTGATTGTATTAATCTGCAATACAGCAACCATCGGTGCCAACATCACCGCCGTATCTGAAATCATGGGCGCAGCCCTCCAACTTCGCTGGGAATGGTTAGTTATCCCAGTGGTTTTGCTGATATCGCTACTAATGGTTAAAGGAAGCTACCGGTCGATCAGCAAGTATCTGCTAATTCTAACCGCCTCATTATTGCTCTATGTCATAGCTATATTTAATATGCCTATTGACCTTGCTGAGATCTGGCAGCAACTTTGGCCGATCAGCCTTGGCGATGGATCATTACTCTGGTTAATAGCCGCTGTAGCTATTTTAGGCACCACCATCACTCCCAATACTATCTTCTGGCAAGCCACCGAGGAGGTCGAGGAACAGATCAGAATCAAAGCGATGCGACAAGAGCGCCGCGGCGTTATAATCGGATTTATCTACGCTAATTTGGTAGCGCTATCAGTGATGCTGATGGCTAGCTTAGTCTTTGGCGGATCGCATTTGGTGAGCAGCGCCAGCGAAGCTGCCCAAATGTTGCGGCCACTGGCAGGCAACTGGGCATTTGGTTTATTTGCTCTGGGAATTATCGGCTCGGGTTTTTTGGGCATCCCGATTTTAGCTGCCTCCACTGCTTATGCCGGAACCGAGGCGCTTAATCTGCCCGAAGGACTTAATCGGAAGATCAAACAAGCTCGCGGATTCTATATTCTGCTAATCGGCTCCCTAGTAGTCGGGGGTTTGTTAGTATTAACTCGCATCCCGCCGATGATCATGTTGCTTTATACACAGGTTCTCAATGGTATCTTAACCCCAATCCTGATCGTGCTAATGACAATCATCGCCAATGACAAAAAAATCATGGGGCGGCATACTAACGGCTGGCTGACTAATCTTCTCGCAATAGTCGCCGTCGGGTTGATGATCTTATTTGGTGTTTGGTTAATCACCAAACTACTGTAATGGGCACACTATATGTAGTAGCGACCCCCATTGGCAACTTGGAGGATATCACTCTGCGGGCTATCCGTATCCTACAGGAGGCAGATCTAATCGCTTGCGAAGACTCCCGCATAACTAAGCGTCTGTTGGTGCGACACGAGATCGATACCCCAACCATCTCCTATCATCAGCATAGCGGGGAGGAAAAGACTGCAGTACTATTAGAGAAGCTCCGGGCTGGCCAAAGCATTGCTTTAGTAACGGATGCGGGCACCCCAGGGATCCAGGACCCCGGAGGGAGACTGGTCCGGGCAGTGCGCAATGCCCAGATCTCGGTGGAGGTTATCCCAGGGCCATCTGCCCTAACCGCCGCCCTAAGCGTGGCCGGGATCAGCGCCGATAGCTTTTACTTCGTTGGATTTCTGCCCAAAAAGAAGGGCCGGCAGACCTTACTGAAAGAGCTCGAGAGATTAGCGATACCGATAGTGATCTACGAGGCGCCTCCCCGCGTCGTTAAAACCCTGCGCGACATCCACGCTTACTTAGGCGAACGCAAGATCATCGCTGCTCGCGAGCTCACCAAAAAGTTCGAGGAGCTGCAAGAGGGGACAGTAACCAGCCTGCTAAATCATTTTACTAACCACCGGCCTAAGGGCGAATTTGTAATTATTGTGCTGCCGGACATATACTAAGGCTGAGGAAACACCGGATGGCAGATAAAACACAAAAAAAGAAGGGAGTTAGCCGACTTAGATCCCTACTTCCCAAAAAGAAAGACTTCATCATGCAGATGCCAGAAGATGGGGATGAGGATATCCACTGGCTATTCTGGGTGTTGGTGGTATTGGCAGTATTGTTCTTGATCAGTCTGCTCTTCATTGGTTGGTAGGACCCATCCATTACTCTCTTGCCTCTATTAAAAGTCGAACCGCACCTCAAGCGACAGAAGGATAATGAATCCTCTTGCTAATGTTGGTGCGGTTTTTACGGATGGTCTGACGGTGTGGTGAAGAGATGGGCAATAACGGCATCGTCCTCATTCGGACGAAGGCCGCAATAGCGGCATGGCCCCTCATTGTCGGATCGCCGACGTTCCTCGTCTTCGAAATCGCAGTGTGGGCACTGCCAATGGGGGAGGGACTGGCTAATGGTGGGGGGAGGCAGGGATAGCTCGGAAGAGCGATCTTTGGTGGCGGTAACTGACCAGATTGAGTATTTGGGGAAGTATCCAAGGACGCTCTTGATATAGGCGCGGACCTGTTTTGGGTGCAGAGCCCGGACCACTTTGATGCCCTTAGAATAGCAGAATGCCAAGAAGTACTCCCCCTTCGCTCCAGAAGCCACCGGCAACATCTCATAGTCCATAGCTTCCGCCGCTTTCTTGACTGCTTCTCCCCGAGAACTGGCCTCAACAAAGAGTTCATGTTTACTCCACCCCTCATCAATCTTCGTCGTTTCCCAGTAAGCCATCTTCACTCGCCAGATAACAAGCTCTTTCTCTTTGCCCAAACATCATCACCTCCTTCTTCCCTGGTTGGGCCAAAGAGAGACCTCTCTCAAAGAACGGATCGAATTCATCATAAGATATCATGCTCTCCAGAGTAAGTCAAGGGGAAAATGTTGACTGGAAGCGGTTTTTTTGATATAATAAAAAGATACATTATATACACCAACACTAATATAAAAATGAAAATCCTGAAGGTCTTGGGGGTCTCCTTGCTGGGATTCAGCTTAATCACCGGCCTTTTTATATATTTTGCCTGGGCAGCCGAAGCCAATGAGACGAATGCAGCCCCCTATCGCTATAAAGTCATCAGCCAAAGTGAAGACCCCCTATTAGATCCAACCGGGCCGGGTTTTTTGAAGGTGACTATCCAGAACGTGGGACAAAACGACTGGCCATTAGATAATCTGTATCTGGGCAGCATCTTCTTTGACGGCGCTTACGATCGAGTCAGCCGGTTCGCCACTTCCGAGTGGACAGACGGCTTAAGAATCCACCCTGGTAGTGCAGAGGGGGAAGAGGAGGTCCCGCCTCGGGGCCGGGTTAGTTTTGACATCCCCATTCGAGCCGTAGCCCAAAGTGGCCTCTATAAAGAGACCTTCAGGCCAGTTTTGGAGCATATAGGCTGGGTTGATGGACAGCCCATCGAATGGCTGGTACAGGTCGGCTCAGAGCTGAGCTATCAGAGCCGGGACGACAAACAGATTCAGATTATCTTAGACGAACAGCGCCTGCTCGCCATTGAGAATCATGTGGTTATCTTGGATACACCGATCTCCAGTGGCAAATCCGGCTATAGCACAGCAAAGGGCCTGTATAAGATCTTTAATCATATCGATACGGCATACTCTTCGGCGTACGAACTATATATGGATAACTGGATGGCGCTAGCCAGTCTAAAATACGGCCTCACCGGCTACGGCCTCCACGCTTTGCCGTTTTGGAGAGTTAACCCCAGCGGTCGCTATGCCGGGAGAGAGGGGGAGGTCATCAACGGGCGGCTGTACACCCAAGGCAAGCTGTATGAAGACTACACTCACTTGGGCGAAAAAAGATCGCACGGCTGTGTGCGAGTGGGGATCACCGCCTCAAAAGTGCTTTATGACTGGGCGGAGAATGGAACGCTAGTCGAAATCATCTAGACAGGTTAGCCAACAATGCGAATAGCTTTATCGACCCTATCGGCAATCTTCGGATTGGCACGCAAAAATTCCTTGGCTGCCTCGCGCCCCTGGCCAATCTTTTCACCATCATATTCATACCAGGCACCAGATTTATTGATGATGCCTCGGTGCACACCCAAATCGACCAGCTCACCAAATCTCGAGATGCCTTCGTTAAACATCAAGTCAAACTCGGCCTGGCGGAAGGGAGGGGCCACCTTATTTTTGACGACCTTAACCCTGACCCGATTACCTACATTAACCTCACCCTCTTTAAGCGCCTCAATCCGGCGGATGTCCAAGCGCACCGATGAATAGAACTTAAGGGCGTTACCGCCGGTAGTGGTCTCGGGGTTACCAAACATAATCCCGATCCTCATCCGCAACTGATTAATAAAGATCACGGTGGTGCGGGATTTACTAACATAAGCAGTAATCTTGCGCAGAGCTTGGCTCATTAACCTCGCTTGTAGACCCATATGGGCATCGCCCATCTCCCCTTCAAGCTCAGCTCGGGGAACCAGAGCCGCCACGGAGTCTATAACCACTACCCCTACCGAATTAGATCGCACCAAAGCTTCAACAATATCCAGCGCCTGCTCACCGGTATCCGGCTGGGAGATAAGCAGGTTCTTAGTGTCTACACCGATGCGCTTCGCGTAGTCCGGATCCAGCGCATGCTCGGCATCGATAAAGGCTGCAGTCTCGCCCCGCCTTTGGGCCTGAGCAATAATATGCAGAGCCAGAGTGGTCTTGCCGGAAGACTCTGGTCCAAAGATCTCCACCACTCGTCCTTTGGGGACACCACCCACTCCTAACGCCATATCCAAGGTCAGTGAACCGGTAGGGATCACCTCCACATCCCTGCGCTCGGCCTCCCCTAAGCGCATTACCGCCCCCTTGCCGTAACGCTTCTCAATATCACTGAGGGCCTGGCTTAAGGACTCTTCGGTGGCCGGAGATTTGATTGTGGTTTTAGCAGGGCCCATATATTAAGCGTAACACGGATAGATACTAACGGTAATTTGTAAACTGCAGGGGGATCTTAACCGTCGAGCTCCCTCGCAAGAGTCCAATCACTGCCTGAAGTTCGTCCTTACTTTTAGAGCTGACTCTGATCGTTGGGCCTTGAATAACGGCTTTGAGCTTAGGCAGTTCCTGACGAATCAGCTTATTGATAGTTTTGGCATACTCTGCATCAATGCCCTCAACTAATTTGACCGTAGACCGTAGGCTGCCACCCGAGGCAGACTCCCGCTTCTCCTCACCTAAGATCCTAAGATCCAGCCCCCGACGGATGAGCTTAGACTGGATGATATCCATAACCGCCCGCAGTTTATATTCATCCGGCACTAGTACCACTAGCTGCTTATCCTCGACCTTGATCTCCACCGGCACGTCTTTAAAGTCGTAACGAGCAGCAATTTCTTTGCGGGTCTGGTCCAAAGCATTATTGAGCTCTTGCCAATCTATCTCGGAGACAATGTCAAAGGAGAATTCCACCGCCATTACAGCTCATCCTCTTCTTCCTCGTACTCACCATCGCCCCCGGGGAGGTCAACTTTAGAGATAAGGATATCTCGGGGCTTGGCTCCCTCGCCCGGCCCCACTACGCCCTTGGCCTCCAGTAAATCCAGCAGCCGGGCAGCCCGGGCATAACCGATCCTAAACCTTCTCTGCAGATAACTAGCTGAGGCCTTCCCCGTTTTAACTACCAGCTCAATCGCCTCATCCATCAAATCGTCGCCGTTAGATTCGATCTCGGCTTGCTTCGACTCTTTGGTCTCAGCCACCAATTCATCTACGTAAGCGGGATTGTCATGCTGCTTAACAAAATCCGTAACATCTTTAATCTCTTTGTCGCTGACAAAGACGCCCTGGATACGCTTTGGTTTGCTAGCGTCTGATGGCAAAAAGAGCATATCCCCATTGCCCAATAGCTTGTCGGCGCCAATGGTATCAAGAATGGTTCGGGAATCAGTGCCGGAGGTAACACCAAAGGCCAGGCGGGAAGGGAAGTTGGCTTTAATAAGCCCGGTGATAACATCAACTGACGGGCGCTGGGTCGCCAGCACTAAGTGGATACCCACGGCCCGGGCCATCTGGGCCAGTCGGCAGATGTAGGCCTCCACCTCACGAGCCGATACCGCCATTAGGTCGGCCAGCTCATCTATCACCAGCACGACATTGGGTATCTTAGACTCCGGATAGGTCTTATTGAAAGCCTCGATGAAACGTACCTTATGGTCAGCAAAGATGCGATACCTCCGTTCCATCTCTGCCACCAGCCACCGAAGCGAGTTAATAGTCTTAAAAGGATCAACGATGACCGGGGCCAGTAGATGAGGGATATCATTGTAGGCAGTGAACTCCACCCGCTTCGGGTCCACCAGAATAATCCGCAGATCAGCCGGAGAGTTCTGATAAATGAGGCTGATCAGCAACGCGTTTAAGAATACGCTCTTGCCCATACCGGTAGCACCAGCGATCAGTAGGTGCGGCATTCTAACTAAGTCTGCTGCCATCGGAGTGCCCGCCACATCGCGCCCCAGAGGCATGCGCAGATTAGAACGGACGGCTCCAAAGGCCTCGGATTCGATCACCTCCCGCAACCGCACCAAAGAAGTTTTGCGGTTGGGCACCTCGATCCCCACCAGCGAGCGGCCGGGGATGGGGGCCTCGATGCGAATCGGATGCGCCGCTAAGGCCAGTGCCAAATCATTAGACAGGTTATTAATCCTGGAGAGTTTAACCCCAGCGGCCGGCTTAAGCGTGTATTGGGTCACTGTTGGGCCTACATTAACCTCGCTCATCTCTACCTCGAGGCCAAAATCCTCGAGAGTCTCTTGGATAATGCCAACATTCTGACGGATATTGCCGCTATCGACCTTAGTAGCCACATTGCTCAGCAGATCAAGCGGGGGAGGAGTGTAGTCACTAGTAGGAGCTAGCTGGGGGGTAAAGTCTGCTTCGGATTCCCTCTCTTTCTTCTTAATGGGTTGCTTGGTAGTAGTCAGCTTGGGCTCCTCTTCTTTTTTAGCTTCCGCCGCAGGGGTATCCTCATCCTCTGCATAATCCTCATCACGACCGCCATTAGTATCATTGATAACCACCCTGGGAAACCTAGGCATAGGTGGCAAGCTAATGCGCATACGATAGTACAGCTCCCTTAAGGGCTGCCCAAAAACAAGTAACAGCGAAATAAAAAAGACCACTCCTAAGATCAGGAGCGAAGCCCAAAAGTCTACGGACTTAACCAGCCCTAGCGCTACTACAAAACCCAGATACCCGCCCCCCGCACCGCTTAGGGCCATCGCCACGCCATTGCCGGAACTAACAAAGAGATGCATAAGTGAAGAGATCGCCACCACAAAGAGCACCATTCCAATGATATTGGTAGTAGCAAATTTGTATTTCACTGGATAGAAGAGCGCTATACCAGACCCCACGAGTAGGAGAGGGAGGATGAAGCTCGTCCACCCTAGGCCCACCCGCAGCATATTATAAAAAACTTGGCCTACGCTACCAGCTGCCCCCAAGATAGCCAGCAGAGTAAAGACGCTCAAGCCCAAGAGCAGCACCGCTATCATCTCCCTAACGATGTGCGGCTCCAGCTGAAGATCTAAATTCAGCCCCTCAACCCATTTAGAGGTCTGGTACGACCGATAACGATATGGTCTCTTTTTCTTTCTCCTAGCCATCCCGATTAGAAATCACCACTCTTGCTGATTATGTCCCGAGAAATCGCCGGATTTCTAACGGGACAAGTTAAAAAGTCTTTCTGTAACAGGTTAATTATAACACGGGGGCTTCCTTATCTGTAAAATGGGGAAAATCCGCTCTGGCATTGACTAAATCCATAAGATGTGGTATAATGAAAAGTAATATAAATTCGTTTGAACATGGTTGAGAGGGTATCCCAATCTGCCCCTGAAGCCGGCGGTGAACGGACCGCGGCACAGGAGCTAGGCGAACACAATGAGCAGTCTGGAGAAAAAACCTGCGTGGCAGCCGCCTTGGCTATCTTGCGTGAGTTCGCCCTTGGCTATCCGGAGATCCAAAGTGACCGGGACATTGTGCATGAAGCTAAGGAAGCCGGCGTCCAGACCGAAAAGGGAGTGACCCTCAAAGCCGCTTACGAATTCTATAAACAACTAGGGCATACCGTTACTATTAGAAAAAATCTGGAAGATATCTTAAGAGAGCTCGGGAGCGATAAAGGATTAGTGGTCATCGCTGACAAACATGCGGTAGCCGTTTATTTAGATAAAGAGAGGGGCAAGCTAGTGCGGCGCGACCCTATTGCTCGGAACGCGGTAACCGTTCACGAAGTTGACATCGACACGCTCCGAGACCTTTTGGGTGTGGCAAAACCCACTGGCAAAAAGAACGGCGAGAATCCTTACGACCATGTTCTGATCGTGGGCAAAGTTGGCTCTAAGCTCGTAACGGGGGAGACTGGCGAGGTCGACCTAGTTGCTAAAGCCCGGATGGAGATGGAAGCCCGTTTTGCCGAGAAGAGAAAGATGGCCCCAGAAGAGCGTTTAGCTTGGATTTGGAAGACCTACCGGCCAAAGATGGAGATCCCCAAAGCCCAGACCAAGTTCAAACTCTTTGGCCGCGAGGTCATCTGGGATGAAAAAACCACTAAAAAGTTTGAGCGTTTCTATAACCGCCGGCTGGAGGCAGCATACCGATGGGAGCTTGGCGAGGTGCAGAAAAAGATCGAAGGCCTTACCCCGGAAGCCGCCCATCGCTATCTGGACGGAATAGAATCTCGTTATTTAGCCGAGGCCAACGTCATTTCCGAACAGATAAAGTTGGTAACCAAAGACGACCCAGAGCATATTGAGCATTTGGATCAAGACATAAAACGTTGGAAGAGAGTAAAAGAGCACTGCGCTTACACCGACCGAGAGCGGGCAGTAGCAGAACGTACCATTCGGGAGTTAGAAAAGGAGCGCCAGCAGATCAAAGAAGGCGGACCTAAAAAAGCAGCGGCAGCAAAAGCAAGGGGGCTGGCCCAAAAGCCCTCACCATGGGCAGAGTTACGGGAGCTTCGCGCTGAATACTATGCCGTTAGCCCAGCCGAGATGGCAGAGATGGTTGAGATAGAAAAAGACCTCATCATCGCCCGGGAGCGATACCTTCAAAAAGAGCTACTTAGAAATGCCGACCTGCTCCGGCGACACTTGGCGCGTAAAACGCCGGCAGTAAAGGAATTCGAGCAGCTGCGGCTGGGATATCAGAAACTACTACCGGAGCTTGCCCAAATATCAAAAGATTTTGATATCCAGCAATCGCTAGACAAAGCCAGGCGGTTCGTAGAGCTCCAGGCCCGGCAGTCTAACCTATTTTTTGAGATATTTGGGCAATTAACCTATCTCAAGACCCTTGATAGCGGTGCCCAATCACAGGCAGCCGCATAAAAAATGAATTTATGGCTCTGGTATTGACAAAACTATGGATCGTGGTATATTTGGTCATTCTTAATTTTTAAGATTTTTAAGGGAGCTTAAGATGGCGGAAGCAGAAGGAACAAGACCTGATCAAAATCCAGAGGGGGAGGAGCCAACCAACCCGCAACCGACAGGGGAGCGGGGAGGCAGTGAAGAGGGTGGACCACCCCAAGGAGAGGGGACCTCTCGTCGTCAAGGTCGCTCACCCCGGTCACCGGAAAGAGATAGGGGACGAGAGCACGGCAGGACTCGCCAAGAGCAGGGAAGGCAACCAACCAGCTTAGAGCAGGAGAACCAGCGCTTAGCACGAGAGAACCAAGGGTTGCGCAACCGGCTTAGCCGCGTTGAGCAGGAGCTGGAATCGGTACAAGGGGAGCGCGATGCCGCACGGGCGCAGATGGCCCAAATGGAGAGACGCATGACCCAGCTTGAGCAGGAGCTAACTCGAGTGCAGGAGCAACTGCAGCTCGCTATCGACGTACGAAAGATTATAGGCATTCATCCAGAACAAACAGAGACGCGGGCTAGGGCCAGCGAGACTGTAAACAGAAACGTAGAGACTGTAATGCAACGAATTAACCAAGGGGAGGGTAGAGAGCAGGTTATGCCCGAGGCTGTGCGCATACGCAGAGAACAGCAGGAGCGAGAAACGCTAACCCTACCAGAATTTCACCCAGAAACTTATTTCCCGGTTCCATCTAATGAGACCTTTGATCCTAATAGGCCCTTCGCTGAGCGCAGCGCAGGCATGAGCGCCAAGTCTCAATTAGTACATACGATGTATCGAACTGGCTACGGAGGCCGGGGGCTGCGTGGAGAAGAAATATATAATGTTGAATCCCGTCTAACTAACTTCCAAGCAGTAGAGCGACAAGCCTTATTGGATTACCACGCACAACTGCTAATCGCCATACCAGAGAGGGGTGGCAATCTGGATTCTCCCCAGTCCTTACAGCTGATCCGCAACCGCATGGTGGAAGCCAAGAGAGCGCTTGAGAGGCATCTAATCGCTAACTACGCCGGGAAGGTTAATCAAGAGAGGCGCTCGAACTGGTGGCTACGGTTTATGAACTTCCTTAATTCAGACATAGCCGAGAGGAGAACTATCGGTGATGCTATGGACATCGTGACCATGAATGGAGGCAACTTAGAAAACGCTTTGGCGGCAGTAGAAAACTTGAGGACTGATAGAATCGTCGCGATGATGAATGCCCACGTTAGAAGGGCGATCAAGAAGAGCTTAGATTGGTCACAGGAAGGATATATGGTGCCTGATAGCGCTCTGTATGATAGGCACCAAACCTACCGCATCTTGCAAGATGAGTATCTGCAGCGGATGGCTCGCGAGATCAGCCGCCCAACAGAGGGGGCCTCAGCTGAATTAACATTACCTACAGACCGGGCTATAGTAGTACGTATCTTGGGATTCCAAAGAGACCGCCTGGAAACTATCGAGACTAGCGACACCCGCCGCCGTTGGCATGGTCTTTATGGCAGACTGATTACCTTTGGCACGCTGGCATTGGTTAGTGGACTTTTGATCAGTAATCTTATCTCTCGCCAAGCAGAGCAGTCATCCGAATCCCGCTATATTCAGAGGCCGGTAGCGACTCAATCGCAAGCCCAAGAGCAAATCGCACCAGCTCCTGCTGACAGCGAGGCGGACCAAGAAGATACCGCGGAGGAAACCCGTATAGACATCGGTGGCGGCGAGGAGTTGGTGTATGACCACCGTACTAAAGAGAGTCGCATTGAGTCTGTGCCATCACCGCTGCCGCTCGCACCTACCAGTGAGGCAACTACTGAGACTATGGATAAAACCCACCGGGTGATGGCTCAAGCACAGGTCTATCAGACTTCGCCAGAGAAGGAGCGAATCGAGTTCGATAGCCGCAGAGAGAATCTCACCCGTTTGAGCAATACTTACGATCAGCTTTCCTCGGAAGAGCAGGAACGTTTTAACGCTCATCTACAGAAAAATTATCCCGCTGCGGGAGTCCACGAGGGAGAGAGCGTTCCCAAGTATATCGATCGCCTAAGCGGGGAGATTACCCATGAGGAGGAAGAAGCAACTCTTAACAACGCTTTGCGCAACCTGGAAGAAGCAAGCCAGCAAGCGGCAATAGAAAGCCAAGATGCGCACTGGAAGGAATATTGGGATGATAATATTGAGCGGTGGAACGATTGGAACAAAAAGCACAATCTGCCGGAGATCGAACATCCCTTCCAGGAAGGTGACGAGGAAGCATAAAATAAAACCGAGGGGGAACAACTGATGGATAACCAGCTAGACGCATTGATAGATAAGATCTTAGACGGCACCGGGTTGATGTTGTCGGCAGAGGAACGAACTAAACTCGGCGAAGAGGTAGTAAAAATAGTGCTAGGACGCACGCTTAATGTCTTAGACCAGACCTTTTTGACCGATGAGGATGCCAAAAACATCGAAACCTATGCGCGAAATCACAGCCCCGAAGAAACCCTAAAATACATTCGAGAGGAGCTGCCGGAGTTTACCCAGATATTCACCCAACAGACCGAGCTCTACATCAATGAATTCCGGGAATTAGCTAAGCGGCTAAAATCCAGCTAATCACTCTAAAGAAAGAAACTCCCAAAACCCGCCAGATGGCGGGTTTTGGGTACCACTACTTATGAGGTTTACACTTCAATGACCACTGGCAGGATCATGGGCCGGCGCTGGGTCTCATCATAGAGGAACTGACCGACCTGCTCACGGATGCTTTGTTTAAGATAGCTCCAGTCGTCCGGCACTGGGCCACGGCGACCCTCAAAGATGCGCTTGACTTGAGCTCGGGTGCGGTTGATCAGATCCTCTTTCTCACGCATATAGACAAACCCGCGGGAGATAATATCGGGGCTGCCCACTAGCTTGCCGCTCTTTTTATTGACGGTAGCGATCAC
>Ga0154611_11_pt18 | contig 27236 bp, 24 predicted proteins | sample Rifle2008BG13ft_FD_116040 | JGI IMG/M metagenome (GOLD analysis project Ga0154611, IMG submission 116040) | candidate division Kazan bacterium RBG_13_50_9
AACCGGCAGCCCAGGATTCCCGATATGAACCCCTACCATCATCAGGGGGATTTTGAGGAAGAAGAAAAAGTTAGGCCCGTTGCACCTTCTTCCAAAACCCGCCCCCTAAGCAGAGAGGACACCGTTGACATAGACCCGGAGCTTCTCAAACGTTCCCGCAAAGACAATCAGGATAAACCAAAGTAAAATTAGTGAATCCCGTTAGAAATCTATCTAGGTGGTACGTTTATTTGTTGGTCAGTCAGAGTAACGGGAAGTGGTATACCGGTTCGACGAAGAGCTTGCAAAAAATATTTTAAAAACAGACTAAAATTCTTTTTTGCTAAGGATTTCTAACGGGATGAAACTTGTAGTTGGACTGGGCAATCCCGGTAAAAGATACGAGCGCACCCGCCACAACGTGGGCTTTATGATGCTCGACAGTTTAGCCAAAGATCTGGGCATAAAATTCAAGGAGAACAAAGCCCGCAAGGTCCTCTTTGCCAAAACTGACAATATAGAGCTCATTAAACCCCAGACATTTATGAACAGGTCTGGTATGCCTCTATCTGCTATCGCCAAAAAACATAACGTCGCGCCCAAAGACATCCTGGTGATTTCTGATGACATTGATATGGAGCTAGGAAAGCTCCGTTATCGCGAGGGCGGCAGCAGCGGGGGACACCGCGGGCTGCAATCGATCATAGATCATTTAGGTGCTAACAAATTCCCGCGCCTTAAAGTCGGCATCGGCCGGCCCAATACCCTTGCGCCCGACGAATATGTAACCTCTAACTTTTCCATTACCCAACTATCCCAAATTAAAAAAATACTGCCTCAAGCAGTAGCCATTATTCAAAGCAAATTCCTAAAGTAATTGAAAAATCTGGATAAGATTAAGAGGGCTATTCGCCCCCTTAATCCCTTCCTGCCTGATGGCAGGCAGGTCTCCCCAAATTTCTGTGGGCATCAAGCCCGAAAGCTTTTGTGCCAAACCCCCAAGAGAGATGATGTGGGTTGGGATACCCACGAAAGAATAAGCAGGGAGAATCTTGCTCACAAGCGATGTCCAAGGAGGGTAGGACGAACGGCTTGCAAGCAAGATCCTTCCTGCTTACCTACCGGCAGCCAGATCTGCCCCCATGCGCAGGTTAACTGCATGGAACTTACCAGTATACCACGATGTCATAGGACATAAATATTCTTTTCATTATACCATATAATAAGCTGTTGGTCAAGACTTGTTGACACCGGTACTAACGATACTATCGAAAGAGATTGGCGCTCTAGCAACATACAAATCTCTCAGGCGCCGTCTTGCTAATGGCAAGACCTACATTGCCGGCCTCAACAACATCGGTAAGCTCCTTCTGCTGGGCCAGATCGGCGACGAGATCGATAAAAAGATCATTTACATCATCAAAAACGAGAGCGAGCAGGCCGCCTTGGAGAGGGAGCTTAAGCAGCTTACCGCTACCCCGATCTATACCTACCCCGACCTTAAATCCGAGCAGATCAACCGGAGAGAATATCTAAGCAATTTCCGGACTAGAGCTGCTACTGCTCAAGCGTTCCGGAATGGGCAAACCGGCCTCTTCATCTTCTCGGTTAATGCTTTGATCGAGCCTCTGACCATTCCTGCCCCAGCCAAAAGCTTAAACCAAGGAGAGGGTTACGAGCCCGAGAAGATCTTAGGAGAGTTAATCTTGGTGGGCTATGAACGCCAAACCAAAGTTTTCCAAAACGGTGAGGTGGCTATGCGCGGAGGCGTATTGGACATCTTCCCAATTGGAGCAAAGCACCCCTACCGACTGGAGTTCGATAGTCGAAAGCTTGTTAGTATCATTGGATTTGACCCAGTAAGCAATCAAACAATCAGCCAATACGCAACTCTTGATATCACGGCCATCAAGAACGAGAAGATCAGCCACTATCTATTAGACACCATCGAAGAACAACCGGAATCATATCTGGTGATATTTAATCAAGCTGACGAGCTCTTCCAGATGCTCTATGAGCTATATCAAAGTGGTAACCAACACGACAATGGCATCCTTACTACTATCAGCAAGCAACTAGACAAGCTCTCCGCCTGGCACTTTGTTAGCATCCCGCCGACGGAGGAAGGTTTAGTCCGTTTTGATATCGTCGACGCTCCTTTATTTGCTAACGACCTGAACCGCTTGGCCGCTGAAGTCAAAAAATATAGCCAGAAAAGCTGGCGCATCATCTTAGCCACCGAGCGGGAACGCGAGCTTAAGGTCGTATTAGAAGACCATCAAATTAAATTTAGCCGGGATCCCTTGGACAAAGTTTCGCTCATCAGCACCAAAGCTCCCGAAGGGCTAATGAGCCCCTCGCTTAAAACCATCCTGCTGACCGATAAGGAGATCTTTGCTCCCATCACCGAAAAATCCGCCGCCTCCAAAAAGACCCCCCGCCGCCGGCAGTTGGCATTTTTGGCCCAGATAGAAAAAGGGGATTATGTCGTTCATACCGACCACGGGATTGGGCAGCTCACTGACATTGGCACCATCGAAGTAAATGGTATCAGCCGGGAGTATCTGACCATCAAATACGCCGGGGCAGACCGGATATACGTGCCGGTTGATCAAATCGATAAGGTCAGTAAATATATCTCGGTCGCTGGGGAAAAACCAACCCTATCGCGCCTCAGCTCCCAAAGTTGGAAGCGATTAGTGAGCAAGATCCGTAAGGAATCCCAAGAGTTCGCCAAGGAACTGCTGGACCTCTATGCCAAGCGGGCCCTAAGAGAGGGGATCGCCTTCGAAAGCTCCGACTTCTGGGAGAAAGCTCTGTCTGATTCTTTCGCCCACCAAGAAACTCCCGACCAAGAGCAGGTCATTCAAGATATTTTATCAGATATGGAGAAGCCCAAGCCGATGGATCGCTTGTTAGTAGCCGACGTGGGCTTCGGCAAAACTGAAGTAGCAATCAGGGCTGCCTTTAAGGCCGTAACCTCTGGTTTCCAAGTAGCTTTTTTGGCTCCCACCACTATCCTAGTGGAACAACATCTAAAAACTTTTACTGAACGTCTAAGCCCCTTTGGAGTCCAGATAGCTGCCCTAAGCCGTTTCCGCTCTCCGGCCGAACAGAAGCACATTGTAACCGGCCTAAAGACGCGGGAGGTTGATGTAGTCATTGGCACTCACCGTTTGCTCTCACCAGATATTCGCTTTGCCAACTTGGGGCTAGTGATCGTCGATGAGGAGCAACGTTTCGGCGTCAGGCACAAAGAAAAGCTAAAGATGCTGCGCGCCGAAGTTGATGTTCTAAGTCTTACCGCCACGCCAATCCCCCGAACGCTTAACTTAGCTCTCTCGGGCATCCGTGACATTAGCGTCATCGAAACTCCGCCGATTAACCGCCTGCCTATCCAGACCACCGTTGCGCCCTTCGATATGGACGCGGCCAAGAATGCTATCCTTAACGAAATAAAACGAGGGGGACAGGTCTATTTTGTCCACAACCGTGTTGCCACCATCGCCAGTATCACCAACAAACTCAGGGAGATCCTGCCCGAAGTCCGATTTGTCTACGCCCACGGCCAGATGCCCGAGCGTCTGCTCGCCAAGATCATGGAGGACTTTCGAGGCGGCAAGTACGACTGCTTGGTCGCCAGCACTATCATTGAGAACGGGCTGGATAACCCCAACGTAAATACACTTATTATCGATAATGCTGGCAACTTCGGCCTCTCTCAACTCCATCAGCTTAGAGGCCGCATCGGCCGAGGCAAGATCCAAGCCCATGCTTACTTTTACTACCAGGCCGGCAAGCTCGGGGGCTCGGCCCTGGAGCGGCTTAAGACCATCGCTGGCCATACCGAGTTGGGTAGCGGCTATCAGATCGCCCTCCGGGACTTGCAGATCAGGGGAGCGGGTGGGGTGCTATCTAAACGCCAGCATGGCCACATCAGCGCCGTCGGCCTAACCCTTTATACTAAGCTTCTAAACCGCGCTATCGAGGAGCTTAGGACTGGATATCGTCCCCGGGTGGATACTATCACGGTGGATCTGCCGATCTCGGCATATCTCCCCGAAGGTTACATTGATAACGAAGCGCAGCGCATTAAGACTTACCAGCAGTTGGCCCTTACCGAAGATGAAAAGGAACTAAAAGAAGCGGTGGCCGAGCTCAAAGAAAAGTTTGGCGAGTTGCCCAAAGAAGTAGCCAACTTATTTGATCTTTTGAAACTAAAGCTTGATGCCCTAAGCACCCAAAAGATCAGCTCGATCATCGCCCGCAACATCGCCCCTAGCGGAAGCCCTGCCCCGGAGCATGTGGCTAACATCGCTTTAATTTCCCCGCTCAAAGATAAAAATGTCATTGCCGCACTCAAAAGCATCGGGATCAAGCTCGCCGATAATCTCCTTAAGGTGCCCCTCGCGGCAGTTGACGGTGACTGGATCGGAGGGATAGGCAAAATTATTAAACTATTAAAGTAGGAGGTAGGATGTATTGGCTACAAGCGCTTATCTTAGTTGGCGGTACCATCTTCGCGTGGTGGATGGTCTCGCTCGAATCAGCTGCCGGTATGAATATCTACGCTAGCACTTGTACCTACGGCGCTATTGCCTTCGCTATCGCGCTTATTATGGCTCTCTACTTGCTCACTGCCAGAAACCGGGCAGCTCAAAAGTGGCTCACCTGGCTGTTGGGCCTGGGAGCCATCTTTGGCTGGTCTAACTTTGCTTATAAGGTCTGGCAGTACTATCAGGGGGCCGTCTGCGCTTCCTGCCCGCCGGTCACACTCCCGGGTTTCTCTATCTTCCCTCCGCTGGGCTCTCCCTGCTTTTATGGTGCCAGCTTATTCACACTGGCCTTCATAGTTGCCATACTTATCTACCTGCGCAAGAATAAATAGGCTAAAGGAATGGATAAGAAGAAGCATTTAATTATCGGGGCAGGGGACATCGGCAAATCTATGCTGGAGGCGATTAAAGACACCACCGAAGCACAGATCCGCGACCAGGAATCGGATATTGTCGGCCGCTTTGACTGTATCCATATCTGTTTTCCTTACTTTAATGGTTTCCTTGGGGAAGTTAAAAGATACGATACCCTCTACGCGCCCGAAATCATCATCGTCCATTCCACCGTGCCGGTAGGCACCATCAGGGCGCTAGGCGAGAAAGCGGTGCATATCCCTATCCGGGGACGCCACCCGCTGCTGGCCGAATCTATCCGAATCTTCAAAATGTACGTGAGTGGAAATGACCCTGCAAGGGTCAAGGAAGTAGCCAAATTCTTCCAGCAGGTTAATCCTGATGTGCTATCGCTTGAAAACTACCAGCCAGAAACCACTGAGATCCTTAAGCTGATGGATACAAGTTATTTTGCCTGGAACATCCTGTTTGAGAAAGAGATGAAACGCATCTGCGATGAACACAAAGTGCCATTTGAGATCGTCTATCAAGATGCTAACAATAGTTATAATGCTGGCTACACCGCTTTGGGGCAACCCCAATTCACCAGGCCGGTCTTAAAGCATATGCCAGGGCCTATCGGCCGGCCTGTTTTGGATCACATGCCTGGACCCATCGGTGGCCACTGTGTTATCCCCAACGCCGAACTATTCCCGAAGACCTATATCAACCAACTCATCCTGAAAAAGAACAAAGAATTCAAAAAAGAGCTCCCAGACTCGTAAAAATGTGCTAGACTAGTCCCAGTAACACTGGCGGGTTTATGGCAAAAAAATGGTTCGAATTAGCCCACGAAACCTCAGGATACATCTATCCGACTTCTATCTACTGTCTTGGAGCCCAGCATGCCTGCCATAAGCTCGGGATAGACGACGGCACACTCGCTTGCTGGTATGCCAATCGTGAATTAAGCTATGTCGTTATCGCGGGTGGCTTCTCGCGTCCTGGCAAAATTATCCTTGACCGACTCCAAAACAAGCCAGGATTCTTAGATAGAATCATCGAAGTCAACACTAAAGGCATCCCCGCAATGCTTAAGGCTGCCCGGAGGCTGTCCGGCAAGAAACTGGCCAGCTTAAGCGACCGGGAGCTCTACGGGCGTTGGGAAGACTGGCTAAGAAAATTTGTTTCGCTGATGACCTGGAGCGTCATGGGAACGATCTTAGAATGGGAGGAGCCGCTGCTGACCAACGCTTTGGAGAAGGTGCTGGTAGATAAACTGGGACGACACAGCACTAAATTGGGGGAGTATTTCCAAACTCTGACCACCGCCCGCAAGAGGACTATCGTTAACAAAGAAGAGACCGACCTATTACGGCTCCGTCAAAAGCAACTAGCGCACAAACTTACCGACCAGGATATTAACCACCACGTCAAAAAATACTCCTGGATCGCTTACGGGTACGATGGCCCCGGCTGGACCCAAGCAGACATTAAGAGCCGTTTAAATCAACTGCCTAAACCCCCGAGTCGAATTGACAAACTGCTTCGGCGAAAACAGGAGGATGCCATTGAACTGCCCCACAGCCAACGTCAGATCGAAAAGGAATTAGGGCTCACCGAAGCAGAGAAGCGCCTATTCCACGTCGGCCGTGTTATCGGTTACTGGAAATTCGAAAGGAAATTCCGCAACCAGCAGGCCCACGAGATGATGGAAAACTTTATTCGGGAGATGGCCAGAAGGAACCACCTCTCGATTAGCCAAGCCAAAATGATCACAGTGGAAGAGATAGAAAATGCCCTCTTGCAGCACGCTGCCGATCCTCAAATCCTCAATCAGAGGCTAAGAGAATCCTTGGTTGTATTCACTGGCCTAAAATGCCAGGTGCTATCCGGGACTAAAACACGCAGGTTAATCGGGGAAATCCAGAAATCTTTGGCCATCGACCCCAGGACTAAAGAGTTGAAGGGCGGGTCCGCCTATCCGGGATTTGCTAAGGGAATCGTTAAATGCATCGACACTCCGGATCAGATGAAAAAGATGCGGCCCGGAGATATTTTGGTATCGGCCTCTACCACGCCCCACATTCTCCCGGCGATGAAGCGGGCTGCTGCCATTATCACCGACTCTGGAGGGATGACCTGCCATGCTGCTATCGTCGCCCGGGAGATAAAAACCCCCACCGTTGTTGGAGCTAAAGGCGTAACAAAACTCCTTAAGGACGGCGACCTGGTTGAGGTAGATGCTAACAAAGGAATCGTGAAGGTGCTAAAGAAGGCAAAAAGCAAATAAACAATCTGGTGGCCAAAAATCTTGACACGATCAAATAGAATTGCTATATTGTCAATAGTAATTCATAATTTGGCAATGGAACTGTCTAGGCTATTTGGCTCTAAATCTCGAACTGCTGTTATCTCCCTTCTTTTAGGGGGGGAGGAGCTTTATATCCAAGAGGTCGTTAAGCGAGTCAGCATAGATCCGGCTAACGTTCACCGGGAGCTAAAAAAGCTTGAGGATATCGGGATTGTAACCAGTAGGCGATCTACCGGTAGAAAATACTACCAAATCAATGATAAATCCCCGTATTTCGAAGGCCTAAAGGCAATCTTTAATGCTTATCGCCAGATGGAGGTAGGAGACCGGTGGTTTTTGATGGAAGACTTTCCCAATGGCTACCCGACAGTAGCCGTGGACTATTTAAACGTCAAGAACATCAATGCCTACTTCAAAAGCACCGGCATAAAGAGCAAGATTACTAAAACGCTCACTCGATACCAAGAAGGGCATACCTACATCCATTTTCTCAAGGGAGAGTTTGATCAAGTTTCGCGGGAGATGGTAGGCCTGATCACCAGCCAACCAGATAAAATAATTAAACTCAATAAAGACAGCCGGGCCAGATCCGATCAGCTCGTCGCCACTTCCAAAAAGATTCGCGGCATTAACCTGGCCGCTTTGAGCAACAAGGAGCTCAACAAAGTATTCCAGGAGATATTCTCCGCCTACGAATACACCCACATTTCGGGATGGTCCCAGAATGCTGCTGACTTCGGAGAGGGCCTGTTGTCAAAATGCCTGATGGATTACCTTAAAAGGGCCATCCAGGTAGCCTCCGGCCAGCAATCCGTCAGCGATGCCTTTATAAAGCTCACTACTCCTACAGAGGAAAGCCATGCTCAAAAAGAGTACAAAAATCTCCTAGAAATTCTTAAATATATCGAGCAATCCCCTAAGCTGCGGCGCTATTTTAGCCAGACGGAAACCCGGATAATCAACGAGAGCTTGCCACGCATCGATGCCAAGCTAGATAAGGCTATCAGAAATCACGCATTCGAATACGGTTACTTGGGCCACGGTTTGACCGGGCCTGCCTGGGACAGACCCTACTTTATAGATGTGCTAAGCAGCCTGGTCAGGCAAAAGAAATCATCTAAGTCACTACGGCGAGAGGCCGAGGTCAACAAGGCCCAACTGCACAAAGACATTATCCAGACCATCAAAACCTTAGGCATTGACGCCCAACACCAAAAGATCTTTGATGCAGCCCGCAGCTTAGTCGCTATCAAAGGATATCGCAAGGATTCGATGTTCTTCTGCTGGTGGGTACTAACCGATGTTCTCAAGGAAATCGGCAAAAGATTCTACCTCTCCATAAAGCAGGTGCGCTTTGTCTATCCTCACGAAATGTCAGAACTCATCATTAAAGGCAAGTTTAACGTCAACGAGCTTAACGGCCGGTTTAAAAACAGCATCTGCTACTCAACGGGGGATTACCGCAAAAGCGTCATCCTATCCGGGCCTAAAGCCGACGCTTTCACTCAAAACCTTAGCTTTATCGAGGAGCAGATTCAGGACGTCAAACAGCTCAACGGTGATACAGCCTCCCCCGGGAAAGCGCGTGGCAAGTGCAAAATAGTAAATTTGGTCGAGGATATGGACAAGATGGGCAAGGGAGATATCTTAATCTCGATCGTTACCAGCCCTGAGCTGGTCCCGGCCATCAAAAAAGCTTCGGCCATAGTCACCAATACAGGGGGGATTACCTGCCATGCTGCCATCATCTCCCGGGAGCTGGGCATCCCTTGCGTCATCGGCACCAAGATAGCCACCAAGGTGCTCCACGACGGTGATATAGTAGAAGTAGATGCTACCCACGGAAAGGTGACGATTATTAAAAAGGCCTAAGCTAATGTTCGTTAAAGATTTCAAAGAGTTATCAAAAAAGGACGTGGGCATCGCCGGTGGAAAAGGCGCTTCCTTGGGTGAGATGACAGACGCCGGAATTCCAGTGCCGCCCGGCTTTGTGGTGCTGGCCGATGCTTTTGAACACCTCATTAAAAAAACAGATATTAATGTGGAGATCGATAGCCTCTTAAGCCGAGTTAGACACGAGGATATTAATTCAGTAGAGAAGGCTTCCAGCCAAATCCGGGACCTAATTGCCGATGCCCAGTTCCCGGAAGACATCGCTAAAGAGGTAGAATCCCATTTTAAGAAGCTGGGCGCTAAGTTCGTGGCAGTACGCAGCTCCGCCACTGCCGAGGATTCTTCCGTCGCGTCTTGGGCGGGGGAGCTAGAAAGCTATCTAAATATCGACAAAAACAATCTATTGGAAGCAGTCAAAAAATGCTGGTCATCACTGTTTACCCCCCGGGCTATCTTTTATCGCTTCGAGAAAAAACTGCACAAAACTAAAGTCTCGGTGGCAGTAGTGGTTCAAAAGATGGTGCAATCCGAAGCCTCCGGCATCGTCTTTACAGTACATCCGGTAACAAAAGATTACGGCCAGATGGTAATCGAGGCCGGCTACGGCTTGGGCGAGGCCATCGTTGGCGGAAGGATTACCCCAGATACCGCTGTCATCGATAAAAAAAGCTGGGTGATCATGGACATCAACATCTCCGAGCAATCGATGATGATTGTGCGCAAGGGGAACGGCACGGTAGAGGCCAAAGTGCCAGAGGCCAAGCGGGGAGAGCAGAAATTAGATAACGAAAACCTGCTTAAATTGGCTCGGCTTTGCGGAGACATCGAAAAGCACTACGGCACCCCCCAAGACATCGAATGGGCCATGGAAGGAGGAGAGTTCTACATCACTCAAAGCAGGCCGATAACAACCTTATAGGGTCCACATAAACCCGCTCCCAGAGTAGAAAAATACTTGACAACCCCCCCAATAATTGGTATAATAAGGGGATAGTATTAGCCTTGTATTTTTATGGAAGGTAGTTTTGGCGAAGGCCACCTGAATTTACCAGAAAGCCACGAGCAAGAGCCTCAAGTTTTGAGCTCACTGACGATTTTAGTTAGCCGTCACGGCGAGAAGTATACTGCTGAAGACGACATCCCTGAGGGCAGTAAGCCCGGCGACCTAACCGAAAAAGGGTTCGAGACAGCCAAAGAAATGGGACGAACCCTCCAGGTGCCCGATCGCTTAACAGTAGTGTCGTACCACACAGATGTGCCCCGCACTGAAAAAACCGCTGAAGGTATAGTCGAGGGCCTTAAACAACAAATTGCAGAAGGAAATAAACAGGCTGAATTCCGCGGGCCAAAAGATTTAACCTCTCGCCTAAAATGGAACAAGAACTCCGAAGAGATCTTGGGCGAGATAAATCCTGAATTCGGACGTATCACCACAGAAAAGTCATTTGACGAAGCCATAAACTGGTGGATCTATAAGTCCAAGGATTCCACCAATAATATTGAGTGGACCAAAGGGCTTGCCCGCACTTTTAATACCTTTATGGGCGTTGGTGAGAAGTTAAAAGATGGCAGTAATGTCTTAATCAATATGGTAACCCACGGGGGAGCTCCGGATAGATTTTTACTGTCCATACTTAGACAAAAAGGCTTGATCGGAAAAGAGGGAGCAGAAGGCCTAAAAGAGATGGGTGGCGCCTTGGGTTATCTGGATTCTTTCCAAATTAATGTACGCCGATTTGACAACGGCCAGACTAATAGCACCTTTTTGTTCCGCAATCACGAGGTTGAACTGACGAGGGACGACCTAATGGAATTAATCCAAAACCTCAAGTAAGATTGGGGTATGGCCAGACAAAAATCTCTCAAGCAAGACAACCTGGAGGAAGCATGGGTTAGAGAATTCCCCCTGACCAGCGCATCATTGTTTGGCGCTAACTTTTGCATCGAACTAAAGAGAATCTTGGGCAAAGGCCTAAAACAGGCCTTATTTATGTACCAAAATGGCCAGACCACAGCTTATAAGGGCAGGCAGGATGGTCAGCTATTCTCCAGATACTATGGCCAAAAAGTGCGAACCAGCCCTCAATTTGCCAAAGCACTTCCTGGGGAGTTAATCAGATTATCCGACCAAGTAATAAGATTTACAAAGCAGCATCGTAAAATCACAAAAGAAAATTATAAAGGTTTCTATGGGCTATATAACCAATTTATAGCCCATCATATGGCTACCTACTGGGCAGCCGACTATCTTCGTGACAAATTTGGTAAACAACATAATATAGCAATAAATAAATTAGACAGGGCATGGGTCTATAATGAAAAGGTAATACCAAGAGTAGAGCAGCTTTTAGACCGAACTCTCAGATGGGTCGCAAATACTGGCAAGGTACCCGCCAAACTAGGTCGGGTCCTAACCTGGGATGAGCTGACGGCCTATATAAACAATGGCGAGCTACCCTCTACGAAAACACTACGAGCACGCAACCAGCTCGCTGTGCTATCCTATGCCAACAGCCGCTACGCTCTGGCCGCGGGCCAAAAGGCCAGGCAAATAATGCGGCAACTACAAACCATCAAAAAAACAGCTAAAATCACGGGCACAGCGTCTGTGCCCGGTAGGGCGAAGGGAATTGTCCAAGTCATCTCCAAGATTGCGGATCTCAAAAAATTTAAGCCCGGACGAATCCTGGTGACACCAATGACAAGGCCAACATTTAACCCCGCGCTAAAGAAAGCAAAAGCTATCATCACTGACGAGGGTGGCCTATTGTGCCACGCAGCCATCTTGGCCCGCGAATTCAACATCCCTTGTATCATCGGCACCAAGAACGCCACTCGGGTCTTAAAAGATGGCGACTTAGTAGAGGTGGATGCAGATAAGGGAATCGTAAAAATATTATGATGGGCCCGGCTCTCAAAAATACTGATTATACTGTTATCTTTCCCGCTGCCCAACAGCTTAATGCTCTGATGACCGATATTATGATCCAGGGGGCATATGGGAAATCTCCGGCAGTCTTTATAGTTGAAGACGGGATTTGGCAGATGTATCTCCCCACTAATTTTCTAGCTAATACAGAGGCAATAGGATATGCCAACGCACTTGATCCAAACTTTTTGCCTCAATATCAACAAAAGGCAACTAAATTAACCCGATCCTTAGATCAACTTATCATTCGCAAGCAAGAGGTCAAATCTCTCAATCAGAGCACTTTTACAGCATTCTTTAACGAGCTCACTCAAGCCGTAATTCGGTTCTTCAGCCTATATACACTCACAGAATTTTTCTATTTCGGAAAATTAGAGGAAGAACTCCACAAGTGGGCTACACACAATACTTCTCATCAAGCCCTGCAAACTATGGATGAATTGCTTAACAACAAATACAAAGGAAGAGCGCCTGGTCACATAAAGACCATCTCCCATTTCCTAAGAGAAACTGGCAAAATTCGCCTCTTACTACGCGACAAAGTAAACAAACTGTGGATGGGAGATAGCATCTTTGCAGATGTAGGCAAATCCTTCCAAAAGATTACCGGGCGCAATGACTTTTCCGAGTTGACTATAGAGGAAACCAAACAAATATTGAAGGGCCAGTCTGTCCCCTCCGCTATACACCGAAAAAAACTGTTAGCAGTTGTCCAAGAAAATGGCATCTGGCAATTTGTTTCAGAAGATAAAGCCCGCAATATCATTAAAAAAGTCCGAGGTAAAAAACACACTAGCAATCTGATCAAAGGTCAAACTGCTAGCCCAGGTTGCATTACAGGGGTCGCTAAAGTATTCTCGCTAGCCCAGCAACTTCATGACTTCAGTAATTTCAAGCAAGGTGACATTTTGGTATCGTCCACTACTGGCCCTGAGTTCATGGCAGCGATCCAAAGAGCAGGAGCCATTGTTACAGATGAGGGGGGCCTAATGAGTCATGCCGCCATTATCAGCCGCGAGCTGGGAAAGCCCTGCATAGTAGGCACTAAATTAGGCACTCAGACCATCAAGGATGGCGACTTAGTAGAGGTAGATGCCGATAAGGGAATAGTAAGAGTGGTACAATAAAAATAGCTTATTATGGCTAGCAAGTACCTCAACCAGTTTAAGAAGGACGATATCAGTATTGAACACTACGATGGCTGTCCGGCTTTTCTTGAGATGACAGGTGCCGGATTTACCAGCGCTCTCTACAATTCAGTCCTTCGGGCATACCGCATCAGCGGCTCATATTTCTGCAACAAGCAAGGAGACTATCTCACCCTATATTCCGATCAGCAGGAGATCGGCCAGCTGGTTGTTCAAGAATACATGAAGGATAAAGAAAAAGTACTTAACCTCTACAACCGGTGGCTTGAGAACTTCCAGTTAATGTGGGGTTTCTACTACGACAAGTTTGAGGAAAATCTGAAAAAACTATCTAACGAAGAACTATTAAAATGGTCCGACGAACTCACTGACCTCTATAAGCACAAAGTCTCGATGCCGGGCTTTATTGATGGCTTCATGTTTTATGCAGATCGAAGACTAACCGCCCTATTGAGTGAATTTTGTAAACAGCATAGCATACCTAATCACCCCAGGGTGTATACGGTACTGAGCTCTGCAGTTGAGCCCTCGTTTATCAACGAGGAGGCCAAAGATCTAAAAAAATTATACGGCCTCTTGAAGAAAGAAGGTTATCGTGGTAAAAACCTTACGTTGTTTGCCAACAGCAAAGCTAAAATTAAAGAGGCCGCAGAGAAACACCTAAAAAAGTACTCCTACATAAAAAGCAGCTATACCGGATATATAGAGTATGCGTGGTCAGGCCTAGAGCACGAGATAAACGATTTGATGGGCCACACTCCAGAGGAGATAGACTTTGAGGCGCATAAAAAAGCCAAAAATGAGCTGATTCAAAAATATCGCTTTACCGACGAGATACTCGCCATCGCCAAACTATCTGAGCTGCTCATAAAGTGGCAAGACCAGCGCAAGCAATATACCCTGACATTCGCTACCCTCCGGCAGAAGATACTTGAAGAAATTTCGAGACGAACAAACATCGAGCTGGAGCTCTTACGATACACTCACGGACCTGAGTTCGCAGAGATTTTAAACGGAAAGATTGGTGCAGATATCCTAAAAGAGCGGCAGGCAGGCTGTATATTTATTTATCAAGGAGGCGAGACTGTCGATATCGTATCTGGCGAAGAGGTCCAAAAATTCTTTACGTGGCTTAGCGATGTTGATGTTGGCAATATTTCAGAGATAAAAGGCACTGTGGCATCATTAGGGAAAGCCACGGGAAAAGTAAAAATCATAAAATCCGTCGACGACATCAGTGATTTAGAGGTCGGCGACATCCTCGTAGCCGGGATGACCCGTCCCGAGCATATCGCAGGGATAAAAAAAGCCGCGGCTATTGTTACTGATGATGGCGGAATTACTTGCCATGCAGCCATCGTTTCGCGAGAACTCAAAAAACCTTGTATTATCGGAACTAAAATCGCGACTAAGGTTCTCAAAGACGGTGACATGGTGGAAGTGGATGCGGATAAAGGGACGGTAAAAATAATAAATAAATCATAGGCAAGCATTATGGCTCTTAAGTTTTCTCTTGATCGAGGGGGGATGCACATCTATCCGTGGTATATATCAGAGATTTCATCAACTCGAGATATCGCCAAAATCACGGATGGAACAGTGGTCAAAGAGAGCTTCTTTGTTATCGAGAAGGATTTTTTGAAAGGGTATTACGATATTGAATCGACCAACAAGATAGGGGAATATCTTTTTAAACGGATCAAAGACGATCCCGACTTCTATAAGGAAATCATCGATAACATTTACAAATACAGCCGGGAGTTAGAAGAATTTAGTACCCGAGTTTCTCAGATGAAAAACCTTAAACAGCTAGGCAATGAAGAACTAGTGGCTACCTATCGGGAATATGTAGACCGCCTTAACGAGTTACGGGTTTGGGGATGGGTGCCACCATTTGTAGACGGCCTGGAGATTAGCTACCTGACTAACTACATCTCGGAAAAGCTCAGAGAACATCTAAAAACTTTGGGACGAGAAGACAAATTTGGTGAATATTACTCGATCCTGAGTTCAAGCGAGAAAATGAGTGAAGTCCAACAAGAAGAATTAGCTAGACTGAAGATCATCCTTGATATTGAAGGTCAGACAGACGCCAAGGAAACATCAACGGCGATCCAAGCTGGTGACCCAGACGCTATCCAGACCCATTATCCTGATATCTATAAACTATTAGCAGAGCATACCCAACAGTTTGGTTGGCTACCCTATGCCTTTAGCGGTCCGGCTATGACCATTGAACAATTGCTGGGGCTAATCAGCGATAATCTCAAAGCGGGCGACATCAAGGCCCAACAAGATAAGTTAATAAGCCATTACAAGAACATTGGGCAGGAGAAACAAGCCATAGCTACAGAGATTAAATTGCCCGCACAACTCGAGTACCTGTTAAATGTTTCGGCCGAACTAATGTTCATCAAAGACTACCGTAAAGGTATCTATCAGAAATCTTATGTGGCTATGGACGGGATAATGGCCGAGATCGCTCACCGGTTGGGATTAGGCATCAAAGGAGTTAAATATATGATCTTACCTGAAGTAGAAGAGGCGTTAGCCAATGAGCAGAAAGCCCAAGATTATGTTAAGCGAGTAGAGCTGCGCATGGAAAAATGCTGCTTCCTTTCTCGGGATGGCAAGATTCAGGTATTCGAGGGCAAGGCCTGCGACGAATTAATAGCCAAACTTATTCCCAGCACTGATGAAGAGGCAGAATCAGATAACATAACAGAGATTAGAGGCATGGTAGCCTATAGCGGTAAGGTACAAGGTACAGTTAAAATCGTTCTAGTCAAAAAAGATATAGCCAAAATGAAAAGGGGCGATATCTTGGTCTCATCGGCTACTAATCCTGACCTGATTGTGGCTATGAAGAAGGCTGCCGCCTTTGTTACTGATATGGGAGGGATTACTTCTCATGCAGCTATCGTCTCGAGAGAGCTGAAAAAACCGTGTGTGGTAGGAACAAAGCGCGCTACGCATATCCTGAAAGACGGGGACTTAATAGAAGTTGACGCCAACGAGGGCATAGTGCGGATTATTAAGCGGATAAAATAGCCTATGAAGATCAAAGAGTTGCCAGTAAAATATCAAAAAATCTGGGCGCAATGTTTACCCCTATTCAAACGAGGGAGGCCCGGCGACGCCCAACATGCCAAGGAGGTAGTAGAGCTAATTTTAGGATACAGGGGAAAGCTCAAATTTGATGGGGATGTATTAATCCCGGTCGCTATGATGCATGACATTGGCCATACCGCCATACTGCCGGAACACTTCAAATATATTACCGGTCCCGAAAAGGTAAAGAATGGCAAGTTGGTCCATATGTTAGTCGGAGCAAAGATCGCACGGGACATCCTATCTGCAGTCAAATACAATAAACACGCCTCCCGCGAGATCATTGATATTATCAGCATGCACGACGCCGACCAGTTAGATCTTTCTGACTGGCGCAGGCTATATACAACTAGAAATAAAAAAATCTTCCACGACCTTGATTCATTAGATCGCTATAGCGCCAAGCGGCTCAAAAGTATGTTCTCAATCGGCTTTAAAGACCCGGGACAGGTTTTTAAGGTCCTTGAGAAATTCCTAGACAATTTTTTCTTTCAAGAATTTAAGGACATCGCCCAAAAGAGCCTGGCACAGCTGAAAAAATAGATCCACAATATGGACAAGCAGAGCCTTATTCAGCTTATCGAAACTGGAGACATGTGGACGGCAGAAAGTCCGGCAGCTTTTATGCTGCTCTATCCTTTTATGGTGGGCTACTCGCAGACATCGCAGCATTGGGGTTTCGGCTTTAAAGCAGTTATCGTTACTACCAGCCACGATTATGGGCGCCAGCTAATCGACAAGGCAGACGACTTGCGAGTAGCCAAACAGCTGATGTACTGCTACAAGCAGACCGGCATCGGGGCAAAATATGAGCTGTGGCAGAAATATCGACAGGCTGCCCTGGATAGTTTTCATCGCTTAGACTCACTGGATTTGAGCAAGCTCTCTGGGGAGGAATTTGCAAGGGAATATCAGGATTTAGTTGATGTCTTTTCCCAGCAATGGGCAATCCCCCTGATTTTAGAGGGGATAACCTTCCACACAGAGCAAGTAACACTCCCGGAGCTTAGGCGACAAGCCAGCCAGTTAAACACCAGACAAGTAGGTGAGTACTTTGCTGCGCTAACGCAGCCTGAAGATATTTCATTCGCTGCTAAAGAAAGGCAAAAGTTCTTAGGCCTATGCCAAGCGATAACAGCAGCTGGGCTGGGCGCTAAAATAACCAGCGACTTCGGAATTGACGATCTGGCCAGAAGCTACCCAAAACTACACCAGCAATTGATAAATTTCCAAAAAGAGTTTTACTGGGTACGAAATGGATACCTATATTCTCGTCCAATTAAAGTTGGCGATTTTTGGACATTGATAAAAGAAGAGATAACCACCAAGTCGCCCGAGGATATCAAGCGTGAAATCGAGCAACTGAATAACTATACCGCTATCACTCAGGAAAGGAAGCAAGTTGTTCTAAAGAAATTGGATCTGACTGACTCCCTAAAATTAGAATTAGAGGCCCTGGGCTCCTTTGGCCATTGGCAAGACGAGCGAAAAGAGATGAATCTGCGGGGCAATCACTACGTGGGTCGATTCATCGATGAGTTAGCAGCCAGGACCGGGCTCGATTATCCTCTCGCCGCATTAGTGCTGCCAAATGAATCCGCAGAAGTTATCAAAAAGGGCAAGAGTAAATGGCTGCCAGTGTTGCAAAAGCGGCACGAATTATCAATCGCTGTTGTCGATAACAAAGGAGTATGGATGTTTACAGGAGAGGATGCCCAGCTAATTAATGCCGCTTTATCCAAGCAGGCCCATGCAGGCGTTGACCTAACAATGGTCGAGGGAATGGTAGCCTCACGGGGCGGCAAAGACTCAATCACTGGCGTGGCTCGGGTAGTTTTAAATCCCCACAAAGATAAATTTGAGAAAGGGGAAATCTTGATTACCTCAATGACCCGGCCAGAATTTGTGCCACTGATGCGCAAAGCCATCGCAGTTGTCACAAATGAGGGAGGTATTACCTCCCACGCAGCGATAGTCAGCCGGGAGCTTAATATCCCCGCCATCATTGGGACAGGAAAAGCAACCGAAGTATTTAAGGACGGGGATATAATTGAGCTCAAGCTTAATCACGGACGGGTCCAGAGGATAAATGAACATGCCATAGCAGGCCAAACACATGACAAAGGATCAAACACTTAAATATCTGCGCGAGCACAAGTTCGACATTGCCAAGGCCAAGGCTGCCCTCATAGCTGGGGATATTGTATTTAGCGCCTACGTGGAATCTGATAAAATCACTGGGGTTAACTATTCGCCGGTCTTTTCGTATTTTGGCGATAAGCCACCTTTCTACCAGATTGTTGTCCAGTTCCATATGGATAGTGTGGGCGATAAGCTCTACACAGACTACCTGAAGGATTCTAAGAGCTTGAATAAAAAGATCGCCAAACACCAAGCGCTAACGGATAAATTAGACCTGTTCTGGGCCCAATATCAAAAAGCTAAGGCGCGGAAGGCGCTCTCCCGAGCAGATCTGCTCAAGTGGTACAAGCAGCTTAGAAATATCTCCACTCGGTGGTGGTACTACGGTGTTATCGGAGAGGACAAGGGTCAGGTTATAGACCGACGAGTCACGCCCGATTTTATGAAACGCCATAAGTTGTCCCAGGCCCAAGCCGAGGAGATTATTAATGTTCTGTCCCACCCAGATGAGCAGGCCATCTTCAGCTTAGAGAGAAAAGAATTTTTAAATCTTTGCCTCTATGTCCAAAAGCATCGTGAAGCAAAATCTAGTGTAGAAACGCTCCTAAAAGACATTAGAATCCAGACGCAAGTTCAGCATTATATAGATCAGTTTTTTTGGTTTAAGACAGATTTCTACGATACCAAAACAATCACGCCACGCTCACTCATCACCGACACCCTGGGCGAATTATCTCAAAACCCGGTATCCAAAATTAGGAAGGAGCTTACCAACATCGATAAAAAGTTTAAAGACATCCACATGCAAAAGCAGAAGCTGGTAGCCAAAATGAATCTGTCTAAAGAAGACAGGCAGGCTATCTATTTTGCGCAGCGGGTAACTCACTGGGTCGACCAGAGAAAGTTAGGCACGATGAAAAACCTTTACTATCTGTTTAATCTGTTATCTGACATCGCCAAACATTTTGGTCTTACCTATCATCAAGCCTCCTTCTATACGGTTGACGAGGTAGAGCGTCTCTTGTCGACCGGCAAACCTCTTAGCGCAGCCGAACTATCTGCCAGGACCGACGGAGTCTTCCTAGTGTATGAGAAGGGACACCCTACCCAAACTTTTTACAGCCCCGACAGCCAGGAGATGCTCGCTGCTACTCTCCAAACTGACAGTCGGGGAACCGAGACGGCCACTGCCACCATGGACAACAAAGAAAGCATCCTAAAATATCTGCGTGGGCACGAGCTTGATGTCCTGAAAGCCAAAGGCGCCCTCTGGATCGGCGATATGGCCTTTAGTGCTTACGCCAACTCCTATAAAGTAGCGGGGATAAACTACTCTCCAGTTTTTTCATATTTCAGCTCTAAGTTTCCTTTCTATAAAATCGTCGCCGCATCCCACCACGGCTTAAAAGAGCAGGTGGGCGATAAGCTCTACGAAGAATATCTAAAAAACCCAGAGATCCTGGATAAAAAAATTGCCAAACACCAAGAGATAGTACGGAGGCTAGACCAGCTCTGGCAAAAATATGAGAAGGCTAAATCCCAAGACAAGTTTTCTCGCAAAGACTGGCTAACATGGTATGCCAAGTTTATTGATGCTGCTACAAAGTGGTGGCACTATGGCGTCATTGGAGAGGATAAGGGCTATGTGATCGACCGCCGGGTAATGCCTGAGATTATAAAACGCCACCAGATCGGGCCAGAAAAAGCCCGAGAGGTTACTAATATCCTGTCACATCCTGACGAACCGGCGATTTTCAGCCTGGAGAGAAAAAGCTTTTTGGGGATCTGCCTATACATTAAGCGTCACCACGGAACCAAATCCCCAGATACCCTGCTCAAAGACAAAGGGCTTTCCGCAAGGCTAAAAAACCATATAGACAATTACTTCTGGTCAAAAACTGATTTCTACAGCGCGCAGCAAATTACCCCCCAATCATTGCTAAAAGATGCCGCCGAAGAGATATCCAAGCGCAGCCTGCCGGATATTAAAAAGGAAATTATAGGCATCGATAAAAGGTTTGCCCACATCCTTGCCCAAAGAAAGCAGCTGATGCGTAGAATGAAACTTTCTCCGGCTGATAAGAAAGACCTCTACTTTGCCAGACGAGTAGTCTACTGGGTAGACCAGAGAAAATTGGGAATGGCAAAACATTTCTATTATTTATTCAACTTCCTGTCTGACATAGCTAATCACTTCGGATTTACATACCACCAAGCCTCTCAATACACCGTGAACGAGCTGCGCAACCTCTTGGCCACGGGCAAAAAACTAAGTAAAAGAGAGCTCACCAGGAGGGACGCGGGAGTGCTGCTGGTGCATGAAACCGACCAGCCAACGCAAATGTTCTCTGGCTCAGACAGCCAAGAGATATTAACTGTTGCCCTGCAAACTGATACCAAAGAGATCAAGGGCATGGTCGCCAGCACTGGCGGTAAGAAGAGACTTACCGGAGTGGCTCGAATATTATTCAGCCCAGAAGACGGAAAATTCAACGATGGGGAGGTTCTGGTAACCTCAATGACACGGGTTGAGTTTGTCCCTCTAATGCGCCGAGCCAAAGCGATAATTACTGATGAGGGGGGATTAGCCTGCCATGCAGCCATCGTTTCTCGCGAGATGGGCCTGCCCTGTATTATTGGAACCAAAAATGCCACCCAGGTTCTTAAAAGCGGGGACAAAATAGAAATAGACCTGGAGCAGGGAGCAGTGAAAGCTATATAAAATACTACTATAGGAGAGCGCCCCGCTTCGAAAGAATGCGGGGCGCTTTTCGTCTTGGTTGCAGTAGGCTCCTGGTGATCATCAGAATGACCACTGGAGCCTGGAGCCACACCAGTGGGGAGGGCACACTACAACGTCGTGTCATCATAAACCGCCCCCCAGGGGATACTGGAACCGCAGTGACCACACATCCTCATGAGACGCAAGGTCCGTGGTCCATTGCAGAATCACCCGCTTTGGGACACCGCCCTGCTTGCCCCAGTCGTAGTTGAGCGAGATAGGTAACACCTGGTAGGCGACACCACCCATCTGACCGTAGTCGTACGCGGCATTGAGTGTCCAGCGCTCATCCAGGCCCAGAGACCCCTCCAGATACCGACCATGTGACTTTGGCGCCTTCTCATCGGCACCAAACAGGTACTTGATGTGCGATCGTTCACCGATCGGAACGACAACATCAAATGCCCAAACGCGCTCGGTATCTGTCAAGTATCCCAGACTACTCAAGCTGATGCCACTGTTTAGCTCCGTCGCTAGACTTACAACCACGTCGTCGTACCGACCGCGAAAGGTGTTGTCTTCGTTCACCAACGAGAGCCGGAAATCAGTAGCTCCCCAGCTGGTGTCGAAAGTCAGGCCTGTGGTCTCGCACGGTCCAGTATTAAGACCAGGATAGCCAGTAAACCGGTTCTGGTCTGGCGTTGGAGTCACCGAACCAATGAACACCCGGCCAGCTGCCAGCTTCCAACCATCTCCATGGTAAGCCAAGTAGCCCTGCTTGAGATCCACCGACTCGGTGTGATCACGATAATCGAAGCGAAGCCGCGAAGACCAGTCGTCATCGATCTGCCAGGTCCACTGCATTCGGATACGATCCACGCACGTTGCCCCTGGACCACCGTCGGGGTACTTAGCATCCCCGTGGATAAAACCGAAAAACTGAATCGGACTCGGTTCATCAGACGACGACGTGGGGGCAGCTTCAGTCTCGACGCTCGCTGGCTCCACAGCCCATGCCGACAGCGCCAGGCTTCCAAAGCTAAATCCCACCACAGCCATCACTAACATTATGATAAAGAGCCTCATTTCGAGAGCCCTCCTTTGTGGGTGTTCTCAGAGAGAGACTAATGGCTCCCTAAGACAGTGCACTATAGCCCCACTCGGGGACTTTGTCAACCATTTTGTCAATCCCAGAGCTGATTTATCACTTGACTAAAGCCATCCACATTGCTATGGTAGGGCGTTATGAAAAGGCGGTGGTTGGTATTGAGTTTGATGGTTCTCGGCATTGTCTTGCTGCCGACCTATTTAGGCGCAGCAACTACCCAGGCCAAAGAATCGGTGCTCACTCTGCAGCTCCCTTTTAATACTGAATCGCGCTGGACTAGTGTTAGTGATAGCGCTCGCGGGATCACTTGGAAAGTGGGGGATAGCCATGTTCGTTTTGCTATTGCCAACGGCAAGTTTATCTCGACTGATCCCACTGACACTTGGTTTATCTATGGCTGGTTTGGAAGTTTAGAGGCCATTACTAAACCATATAATGTTAAGTATCCTAATTGGAACAATCGCCATAATGGCATCGATTTTGCCGGCCGAGAGGGGATAGAAGTAGTTTCAGCAAGCAACGGGAAAGTAATTTTTGCCGGCCAAAAAATAGGTAAGACCGTCATAGTTAATGCTGGCAATGATTACCAAATAACCTACGGCCACCTTTTAGATATTTCCGTGAGAGCGGGTGCGAGAGTCAAAGCCGGGGAGACAATTGGCCATCTGGGCAGCACCGGCACCATAAATCCGCATCTACACTTCGAGGTAGACCGAATAAGTAAAACCGGACGAACCGCAATTAACCCCCTCTCTCTTATAGAAACCGACTGGGACAGCGCGATCATTCCCAACGCTGATGCCAATCGCTTCTACGCTGGCCCTAGCGACCCTATCCTCCAGCCCAATTTTACTTGGTAAGGGCCAGGATCATCCGGGGGATCTTTTAATATAAGCAGCTCTGGAAGCGGACATCGACTTTCGAATAGATTTTTGGTACAGTCAGGCGTTCCGGGTAGCTCTACCCGGCGTGCTCGACAGCCAATCGGCTGACTCGGCTTGACATCGTATTCTCAATTCAAACAGGAGGAACCAAGGAGCATGGCAAGTTTTATGAAGATGTTGTCAGACCTGTGGGATAAAGGGAGATTCCTCTGCGTAGGCCTAGACAGCGCCTACGAGAAGCTCCCGGCCCACCTTCGACCAGGGCGAGAGGCAGCGATTGGCATCCAAGCCGCGATCGAGGCGTTCAACGAGGAGATCGTACGGGCCACCTGCCACGTGGTCTGTGCCTACAAGCCCAACTTCGGGTTCTATGCCGCACAGGGCATCCCGGGCATCTCGGCGCTGATCAACACCATTGAGATCATCCACAAGCTGGCCCCGGGCGTACCCGTCATCCTCGACGGCAAGTTCGGCGACATCGGTAACACCAGTGCCGCCTACGCCGAGTTTGCTTTCGACGTCTGCGGCGCCGACGCCGTCACCGTCAACCCCTACCTGGGCAAAGAGGCGCTGGGCCCATTCCTGGAGCGGACGGACAAGGGCATCTTTATCCTGGCCCGGACCAGCAACCCCGGGGCAGGGGAGTTCCAGGATTTCTTCTCAACCAGCTACTATGAGGGCAACAAGACTATGCTCTACCAGCTCGTTGCTTGGCAAGTCGCCCACCAGTGGAACAAGCTCGGCAATCTGGGCCTAGTAGCTGGCGCCACCAGCCCTCAGGAATTGCAGTCCATCCGCTTCGGGGTTGGCAGCATTCCTATTCTCATCCCCGGAGTGGGGGCCCAGGGTGGTGACTTGGACGCAGCGGTGACCGCCGGGATCAACAACAACGGGGACGGCTTTGTCATCAACGTCAGCCGCTCCATCATCTTCGCAAGCGGTGGGGAGGATTTTGCCGAGGCCGCCAAGGTCGAGGCCGAGAAGATACACGCGGCCATCTGCGCCTGCCGCAGGGAGGTGATGGCGCGATGACACTGCTGCAGCGGCTTAGCATCACGGAACTTCCCAGCCTCGAGAGATTACTGGAAGCTGGCCTGTCGGTGGGAGACCTCTCGGAAGGGTGGCCAAATGGGCGCCTGACGCTTGAAGAAGTTACTCATCTCTTCAAGCTCTGCGGGGCATTGTGGTTGTATCCATACGACTGCAACAACCCGTCAGCCCCCCACCAGAAGGTCTGCCACGCCGAGCTCACCTCCGGAAAGTGTAGCACTGGCTTCATCGATGTCCTGAAGGTGCTGTGCTATCCGAAGTTCTGCGAGATCCTGGCCTACAGCTTGTGGGAAGAGGTGCAGAACCAAACGACCTACGACACCTCCCGGATTAACTGGGTCATTGGCTCCGCCTACGCAGGGATCACCTTCTCGTATGAGCTCTCAAAGCTCTTTTCCGCCAGGCATGGCTTTACCGAGAAGGGGGAGAGCAAGACCCAAGTCTGGAAGCGTGGAGCTTTCGAGGTCCAACCCGGCGAGGTCGTACTGCAGGTTGAGGAGCTGATGACCACCGCTGGCACGGCGTTGGCCGTCCGCGAAGGCATCCGGCAGGGGAACCCTTCCCTAGTCGAGTTTGCACCCTTCGTCGCGACTTTGGTCCACCGATCAGAGGTTACCGAGATCGAGGGTGCGCCGGTCATCTACCTTGCCCACTACAACATCCAAACCTGGGCACCCGAGGAGTGCCCGCTCTGCCAGCTTGGCGCCAAGCGGGTCAAGCCCAAGGACAACTGGGTAGAGCTCACTCAACGGCGCCATCGTGGATGAGGCCCACCCCGACTCCCCACCTGTTCTTTCGCATTACCCCGAGGCCGCCTTCATTTGCGCTCCCGCGCTTATGAGGCGGCCTCGCTTCATATCTACTCACTGAATACTTGCTTCCAGAGCAAGCTTTTTGATACACTTACGGTGTCACCAGACGCGGTGACCGGGGCTACGGCCTCGCTTGACATCACTATCCTGGCGAGGATAAACGCAAGGAGAATTTCTATTATGGATACTGCAACAAAAGACCAAACCCCAGCAGAGAGGATGGAGGGCCTGATCGACCGTTTCGCGTCTAAGCGTGAAGGGTACACGATCGGGATCATCCAGCACCTTGCGATGCTGGCGGCAAGCTTCGGGTACTGGGAGGCGGTGGACCGGGCGCTTCAGTACTTCATTAAGCACGGCATGTCCGACTACGCCCAGCGGGTAGCCAGCTACCGCACAGGGAGCAAGGCCCAGCTCTCTCGCGAAGAGCGGATCGAGCTGGTCCGGCATGCCCGCTCCGTCCAGGACGCCCTGAAGATCGCCTCCGCCCTTGGCATCACCGTTTTGGTGGCTGAGGAGCTGGTGCAACGCGCCATCGGGACGGGCAATCTCGAAGCAGCGCTCGAGGCAGCCAAGTACCGCGAAGAGCATCCTCTACTAACCAAGGCAGAGAAGACCGCCTTGGTCGAGAACGCCCTCCCTAAGGGTGGCGGCGACTTCGGCGAAAAGGTTGCGGTCATTGCGCGAGAGCTTGGCTTGCTCCAAGAGTTCCGGGAGTGCATTCTCGGTATTGCCATCACGCAGGGCTGCATCGAGCCAGCAGTGATGGCAACTCTCCACGATCCTGCCGCTCCGGCAGAGGGCAATGACCTTGACCCCACAGAGTGCGAGGATCTTCTCGCCTCCATGGAAGCACGCTGCGACCGGTGGAGCTAGAGAGGGGATCGTACGCTCTCACAAGCAAGAAGAGCAAGAAGGAGGACAGATAAGATGTACATGAAGAGCAGAGAATCGATTGTCACGCTGTACTCTCCGCTGCCCGGTCAGGTAGTGGACATCCGCAGCGATAAGCTGGAGCGGGGAGCCAAGGTGCAGAGGGATGACCAGCTCATCTGCGTCCAGTTCCCTCGGCCCGACAAGGCAGAAGGAGCTAACTACTGGCTCCAGAGTCCTTACTTTGGTGTCGCCTTCGCCCTGCCGATTAAGATCGGCGACCGGGTCACTACCGAGACCCCGCTAATCCTGCTCGACCTGCGCCCCGACGCGCTGCTACGGCTCAAGACAGCGGAGGCAGGGGACTGCGAGGACGCTGGCCTCGACCAGCTTTTTCCCCGTGTTACCGACAACACAGAGAGTCACCCCCTCCCAACGGTCGACGAGACCTTCGGCGAGTAGGGGACTACGGCTCAATCTAGAAAGGCTTAGGCCCGGTGATGTGCAACTACCAAGTTACACAAAACCGGGCCTAATATTTATGTGAATGATTGTTATTAAAAGATTCTTCACTTTGTTCAGAATAACAGCATGGTAGCCCACAGGGGGAGTATTAATATAGAGTGTCGCACAATGTATCTTGTGCGACATTACCTCCAGATAGCCCCTCCGCCAGCCGAACTGCCCCTTAGGGGCTTTCTTTATATGATGTGTTTATATTTACTTCTCTTTTGATTTGCCGGTATCTTTCTTGGGTATCTCCGCACCCGGCTCGATCACGGCGCTCTCAATGGCTGCCCACTCGCTCTCTGCCTCTTCCGGTATCAATACCGTGAGCTCATCTCCCGGCTTAGCCTTAAAATACGTTACCGAGGCCATCAGCGCCCGGTAGGATTTGCCGCCCGCTACTATCCGATACTCACCATCCTCTTCGATCAGAGTGCCAATCACTTTCTTGCGGGCCACTGGCCCGATCTGCTTATAGATAAATGAGCCATCCTCCATAATAGTGAGCTTCAAAACATCACCAGCCACCAATTTAGACTTGCTGGCATAGTTAGCCGGCACCGGATATTTCTTGCCATCCTTATCCATCATATATTGCCCCTCAAAGACGCCTTCGATCACCTTACCGCTACTAGGCAGCCCCTGGGCCTTGCTCTGATAGTCCAGCGAACTTGATACTGTGCCTAACATATCCGTAAGCAGCTGCTTGGCGGTAGAGATGTTGGCCGATGCCGTTTCGATCAGGGCTCTCACTTTTTCTAATCTTTTATCTTTGCTCATTGCCTACTAGTCTTAATTTTATGCTCCCAGATTATAAAATTATACTATCTCTCGAGGGGATCGGCAAGTCCCCTCCCCCTTTATCTTTAAAATGG
>Ga0154611_15_pt8 | contig 25404 bp, 20 predicted proteins | sample Rifle2008BG13ft_FD_116040 | JGI IMG/M metagenome (GOLD analysis project Ga0154611, IMG submission 116040) | candidate division Kazan bacterium RBG_13_50_9
ACGATACGGAGCTAAAGGCACTGGCCACCGAGGAATTGGCAAGCCTCAAATCGCAGAAAACTGCGCTGGAGGACGAGTTAAATAATTTGCTTAATCCTGCCGACGAGAGCATGCGCAGAGACGTAATTCTGGAGATCCGGGCTGGCACGGGCGGTGATGAGGCGGCTATCTTCGCCGGGGATCTGCTTCGGATGTACACCCGCTATGCTACCAACCAAGGCTGGAAAGCAACACTCATAAATGCCAACCAATTAGATGATAGCAGCGGCTACAAAGAGGCCATCGTCCAGATAGAGGGCGCGGGAGCCTACGGCAAGCTGCGCTTTGAGAGCGGCGTACATCGCGTCCAGCGCGTACCAGCAACAGAAGCTAAAGGTCGCCTCCACACCTCAGCAGCAACTGTGGCAGTGCTGCCCGTGGCCGAAGCAGTAGATATCGAGATTAGGCCGGAAGACCTACGCATCGATGTGTTCCGTTCTGGTGGCCACGGCGGACAATCGGTCAACACTACCGACTCGGCTGTCAGGATCACTTACCTACCTACCGGCACAGTTGCCACTTGCCAAACGGAGCGATCGCAGACCCAGAATAAAGAGCGGGCGATGGCAGTATTGCGGACCCGCCTACTAGATCAACGGCAAGAATTGCAAGCAAGGGCCCGCGAGGAGACTCGCAGAGGCCAGATCGGCACCGGAGATCGTAGTGAGAAGATCAGAACCTATAACTTTCCTCAAGACCGCGTTACTGACCACCGAATTAAAAAAAGCTGGCATAATCTGGAGCGGATCATGGATGGCGAGATAGAACCAATTGTCACAGCATTGGCGCAGGCAGCGCTCGCCGCTCACTAAAGTCCCAAGTATCGGCGGACGATCTTTTTAACCGTGCGCACGGTCTCCTCCAGCTTGCCATCCAGATTAGTAACACTATAGGCAAAGACCGGCTCGCTCCGCATCGCCTCCTTGGCTAATCTAAGCCGTTTATCGATCTCGTCTAAGCTGCTGCCGCGGGCGATCAGCCGTTTTTTAATAGTGCTTAAAGACTGGGGCTTAAGAAAGATGACCAAGGCCTCCGGCTGGGTCTGTTGGATCTCAATCGCTTCGGTCGGATCTACTCTTAGCAAGGGCACCAACCCTTCAAGGGCCGGGCGGCGCATATCGCGCCTTTGAGTGCCGTAGTAGTGGCCAGCATATTGAACCGATTCGACCATCAGGTCATTGGTGATCATCTCCTCGAATCTTCGCTTACTCACAAAATGATAGTCGATCCCCCGCTTCTCCCCGGGACGAGGCTCACGCGTAGTAGTGGTTATCACTTTTCTAAGCGGCAGCCACTTGATAAGTTCATCGGCGATGGCATCTTTGCCCACTGCCGGTGGGCCGGTCACTACTACCATCTTGTGGGGAAAGCTACCTCTTTGCATCATCTAAAAACTTAGACAGATCATATGGCAGAGGTGCCGTAAACTGGCGCTTATGATTGTTCCAATCAGTGAACTCCAGCTGGCTGGCGTGCAGAAACTGGCGGGGAAGCCCCATCTCAGCCCTGCCGTAAGTAATATCGCCGACTACTGGATGATTGATAGCTTTAAAATGGACCCGAATCTGATGGGTGCGGCCGCTTTGGGGCTTTACCTCTACCAAACTATACCTTCTTCCAATATACTCCTTCACCCGATAGAAACTTGTAGCTTCCCGCCCTCCAGGCAGTACCTCGAATTTGGCCGATCGGCCACGCTTAATCGGCAGGTCTATATATGCTTCCCGAGGCGTGATCTTGCCAGTAAGTAAAGCGATGTATGTTTTATTCACTCGGCGCTGCTCAAACAATCGGGACAGGAAATCCTTAACCTTTTCGGTCAATGCCACCACTACTACTCCCGACGTGTCCTTGTCTAACCGATGTACCAAATAAAAGGTCGGGAACTGCGCTTTTAGGGCATTGGCTAAGGTACCTCTCTGGTGGTGCCCAGCTGGATGCATCACTAGACCGGGGGGTTTATTGACCACCGCGATGTCACTATCTTGATGGATGATATCCAGCTTTAGGGGCTGAGGGACAAGGGAAGTATGAGGGCTTTCCAGCGCAGCTTTGATCACCTGCCCAACCCTAACTTTAGTTTTAGGCAGTCGAACCGTTCTCCCGTCTATGCTTACTCTCCCCGTTTTGATCTGCCCGGCCAAGAACTGCCGGGAATATCTCGGCAGCTGTGCCGCTAGCACTATGTCTAAGCGTTGGCCAGCCTGTGCCTTCCGAGCCTTAAATCGATGGGTCTTGGCGGGGGCCATGAATGAGAGCTCCTATCACCATTAAAACTACACCTATTAGAATTAGGATATCGGCCAAATTAAATATTGGTAAGATGCCGACCGAGACAAAGTCACGGACAAAACCCAGGCTTAACCGATCCCAGAGATTGCTCGCCCCCCCGCCAATGCACAGCCCCAAACCCAAAAAATAGACCGGTAGCTGACGATGGCTGGCAAAAAATAGCCCCAGCAGCAAAATCAGAAACCCAACGATCAAGCCAGTGGCCAATAAGCTTGGCAGCTCAATGCCGAAAGAGATGCCATAGTTGTGATGCAGCAGCAGACTGATGGGCCCCCACTCTCGACCCTGGCTGGCCCATCCCGTTAGCCAAAACTTGGCCAGTTGGTCAGCGGCTACTATCGCAAGAACACCTATCAAAAGCATTATTGCCCGATAAGCCCAGCGCCTTTTTGCCATAACCCGTGTTTTACTTATTGTCGGTATCTATGCTAGTCCTCGCGGCAGGGTATGCCCTCAGGCGCTCTTCGCTTATCCACTCGCCGCTATCCTCACAAGTGCCGTAGGTGCCCCCCTCGATCTTTTTGAGCGCCAAATTAACTTCGTCTAGCGACCGGACCAGGTCTTGGGTCTGCGCCGCATTGTCTTCGTAACTCACCGCCTCGTCGGCTGCCTCCTCATTGTCTTCCGACTCGCCGGGGTTGACTTCTTCAAACCTCGGCATGTACGTGCCTTCATCCTTGTCATAGGTAGCAACTTTGGCCAGATCCTGCTCTAACCGGGCCTTCTCTTCCAATAATCTATCTTTTTGCCTCTCAACGAAACTGGGGCTATACGGGCTTGCCATAATGCTAACGATTAAATAACTTTTCTACTTCTGAAAGATTGTTGCGATTCCCCATCAGGATCAGCCGATCACCCGGCTGGATATCGGTGTCCCCCGCAGGATTTATAATAGCATGGCCATCAGATCTATTCACCACTAAAACTGAAACTCCCGATTTGCGGTTAGAGAGATACCGATCAACAGGTCCCCCTACTAAGGGCGAGTTGGATCCTACGGTTACATCCGCGATCTGGACTTCGCTCTTCCCCAGATCCAAAACATTATCAACAAAATCCGCTACCCCCGGCCGCAAAGCGAAAGTAGCCATTCTAAATGCCCCGATCTGATAGGGCGAGACCGCTCGGTTGGCCCCCACCCTAAGCAGCTTGGCGATAGCTCCATCGGTGTTGGCCCTCGCTACAATAAAGAGGCCGCTATTAAGAGTTTTGGCGGTGATGACTGTTAGCACGTTATCGCTGTCCCGGCCTAAGGTGGCAATTAGGCCCTGAGCGTTCATAAGCCCCGCCTCCAATAAAGTGTTCTCATTAGTGGCATCACCTGCTAAACAGAGCCAGCCCTTGGCCTGGCACTCAGCAGCCAGATCGGGGTCGGACTCGATAATTACAAATGGTGCACCTTCTTTAATAAGCTCCTCCACTACCTTTTCGCCTACGCGGCCAAAGCCGCAGACGATGTGGTGATCTTTGAGATTTTGGATCTTGTTGTGCATCTGACGATTTTTAAAGTCTTCGTCAAACCGGCTGGCTAAGATATATTCACCGAAGACTCTGACTACATAGTATAAGGTAACTATACCAAAAACAATCAACAGGATAGTGAAGATCATGCCCGCCGGGCTTAAGGGATGCACCTCACGATAACCAACAGTAGCCAAGGTAATGACTACCATATACACGGCATCCAGCAAGCCCCAGCCTTCGATGACCATGTACCCTGCCGTACCGACCAGCAGTAGCCCCAGGACTAAAAAGCCCAGTGCCCAAAAGTGAGTTTTGCTAATCGGGTTGTTGTTACTCATCCCTCCTACCCCCCGCAGATGGCTCGGCTTCTCTTAAGGCAGCGGGCCGCTCTGCCTCCCTAAGATAAGTCATCCGGCCTCTCACCTTGCCAACCAGTTTTTTGTATTCGCTGTAAGCGTTCCCGATCATTGTGTTGCCACGAGCAATCTGATTCTCTAAAACAGTTTCCATATCATTCAAGATCCGGTCCAGATCCTCCAAAAAAGACCGGACCTGCTGTTCATCGTAAGTGGCCAAAGTGCGCTTGTGCAAATCTAAAAAGGTCAGGATATAAGGTATTGCCATGCTGTAGGGAATCAGGATAACCGATTGGCGATACGCCCGCATAAATGATTCTTTTAAGATGGCATACAAAGCGTCCGGCACCATCATAAGGGCCCGATCCCAAGTCACCGGCGGATGCACGTAGCCAGACACCTCCTTGATCTTCTTGCCCACCTCCACTTCGATCTTTTTAATGAGCCGGGCTCTTACTTCCTCATCTTCTTCTTCCTCCAGTTTGGTCATCTCTAAAAGAGCAACGATCTTGGAATCGATGGGCACAATTCGCCCATCTGGCAACTTAAGGCCAAATTCCACCGGCTTGCCCTCGATCGAATAGTCGAAGACGATCAACTCCGGCGGGAAGCTTTTGAATATCTCTCTCAAAATGTTCTCGCCAGCCATGCCTTTGGATTTGGAGCCATGGAAAAGATTCTCGATATTCTTGATCGATCCCCGGATGGCAAAATTGTACTCATCTTCCTTCTTGCCCCGTTCCTCCTGGCGAGTCCGAAATTCGGCCACTATGGCAGACAGACCCCTTATCTCTTCATTAAGCTGCTTGCCAGATTCCTGGGTTAGTCTCTGATCTACCTTTAGGGTCTGGGCTTCTTTCAGGAGAATGTCCAGACTTTTGCCGATGGCGGAATCAGGTGCAAGATCGCTCCTGCTCTCCTTGCGTACCAATATTAGCCATCCGGCCAAAAACAGGGCCGCCAGGGCAATTAAGCTAACTATAATGAGAGCCAGTGTCATCGGAATCTTCTTACCTTATATCTTAATATTAAACCAATCATTACAACAAAGATAATCGCTAGCAAACTAAACCACTGGGCAATTGTTAGCCCGTACCAAAAATCGCTATCTACCCTCATAAATTCGATCCCAAAACGCAGCAGGCAGTAAGCACCGATGTAAACCAGTAAAATTATTCCGGGGGGAAGTTTGCGCATAAGTAGCCCCCCAGTAATTACCAGGAGAGCAAGGAGCCCCACGATGGAATATAAAAAAGTAGGGTGGTAGTACACAGCACTCTCAAGGCCAACTGGACGGAATATCTCTCCTACAAACATCTTCCATGGCAAATTAGTGGGTGGGCCAAAAGCTTCCTGATTAAAAAAGTTGCCGAACCGGCCAATGATCTGCCCTATAACCACGGCAGGCACTATCTCATCAAATAGTTTAAGAGCGGGCAGCTTCTGCCAACGCATATACAACCATAGTGAAAGTGCCCCTACTATCAGTGCGCCGTGGATACTTAGGCCCCCGCCAGCCAAGTTAAGTATCATTAGCCAGCCACCGGAAAACTCCGGCCACTTCAAGAGCACAAAGACTAAGCGCGCGCCCACGATGCCTCCGATGGTCGCAACGACCGCCAGGTTAACCGTGTGCCCAGCAAAGGGAGTGGAGCGCAGCCGCCAAGCGAGCCATACTGTTCCCGCTACCACCGCGATAGCCATCAGCAGACCATACCAGTAAATAGTTAGCCCTCCCCAAGACAGAAGCACTGGATTTATTGGCTCAAGCCCTTTAAAATATGGGGTCAGCAGCAAACCGATAAGACCAGCTACCGCTATAGCCAATATCCCCCCTACTAACTGCCCCATTTGATATCTCACGCCTACTACGATACAGGAGAGCACTGGTTTGAGAAAGTATAGTGCTATAGAGGAAAAGTTGATACATTAAAGTCTTGTAGTCTATAATATCCTTGTTAAGATTAGGCCGTATGACAGAGCCACAAGCCGGTCCAGCCCTGCCCACTAAGGCAAAATACGCCATCCGGATAGGGAAAGTGCTATCCAAAGCATCCGACGTGAGCGGTTTTTCCACGGCTTTGGCTTACCTACCGGACCGGGCTGAAGAGCAAAAACACGGGGGCCTGTATTTTGTGATCGACATTGGCAGCGCCTCCCCGCTGACACCAGATATCGCCTACAATCTGATCGACATCGTTAAGGAGGAATACTACCGCGACTTGACCTTAGCTCCGGCCAAGAGTTTTGAGAACGCCCTAAAAAGCGCCAATGAAGAGTTTAGCGCTATCGCTAAAGAGGGCGAGAAGAGCTGGATCGGCAAAACCAACATCTCCATCGCGGCTATTGCCGATAACCAACTCTTGGCAGTCCAGCGAGGGACTAGCGAGATCCACCTCTGGAGAAATGGCAAGATGATGAACCTATCTGAGGGGATGTACACCCCCGGCGAGATGCCCCGACCCGAGGAAACCCTAACTAATATTATTGAAGGTGAGCTTAGCGTTGGTGATAAGCTGGTCGTGAGCACCGCTGAGCTATTTTATTACTTATCAGTAGATAAGCTAAAGCGGGTGATCGAGAGCCACTCCCCTGCTGGAGCTGCCCAAAAGGTCGCTAGCCAGCTCAAAGATGAGGACGACATTTCTAAGACCAACGTTATCCTGCTAGAGTTTTCCTTGCCGGAGCTTACTGACGCTGAGGAGGAGACCGCCCCGGAGGACAACTGGATCGGCAGCCGTGCGAGCAGCGTGCCACCAGCGGTTCCCAAGAAAGCCAAGCCCCTCTTTGGCGGCTTCTCGGCACGCACCGCTGTAACCGATAGGCGGGATGATACCGAAATGGCCGAGGAGGAAAAGCCCCCGGTACCGGTTAAGCCATATTTACCCACCAGCGGCAAAATGGCCCAGGAGCTCGAGATGGAGGAGGAAGATACTGAAGAAGCTCCTACTAAATTTCGGCCAACCCTACCTAGGCTTGACTATGGGCAGAAGATAGCCAGCGTACGCGGCCAACTGTCCTCCGTAGCCACCAGCCCCCAGTTTAAAAAGACCAGCAACTTAGTGCTGCGATACCTCAAATATGCTGGCTTAGTGATCTTAGCCACTGTGGACCTACTAGTAAGCTTCGTCAGCAACTGGGTAGATGAGGTAAAAAAGCGGCCACATGGGAAGCGAACCCTCATGATCACCGTCGGGATCTTGGCCCTAATCGTGGTGGTCTCTACATTATCCTTGGCCCGAGGGCATACGGTCCGAGTCAGCAAACAGGTAGCAGTCGCCTCTTTAGAGGAGGCCATCCAAAAACGGGATGCGGCCAAGGCAGCGATCATATATGAAGACAATGCCAAAGCCAGTACCTTATTATTTGAGGCTTACGGATTGGCGGAGGCGGCTACCAAGCATGAATCCACCAAAGCCCAGGGGCTAGCGGTCTTAGCTGAGATAAAGAGCCAACTAGATGAGGTTGGTCGGGTGAAGCGCTTCGAGAATCCCCCAGTATTAGTGGACTTTGCCAGCTTAGCTTCCCAGCTGGAGGTCCAAGGCAAAGGAGAAGCTAAGGTTAACATCGATAATTTGCTCACAGTAGGCGGTGACGTTTATAGCTATGACACTAAATATAATAAGATTTACAAATACAATAGCGGCAGCGGCAAGGCCGGCATCGCTATCTCGCTGGTCAGTAATGATCGCATCATTAAGCTGGGGGCAGCAGGAGATAATGAGCTCTTCCTCTATGCCAACCCAGCTAGTGTCTACGCCTTGGATCTGGCGGAGAACAAGATGACTAGCGTCTCGCTGGATGTCGGCAATTGGAACAATGCCACGGGGCTGATCTCTTACATCGACAAGCTCTATTTTCTAGATGTCGAGAACAATAATATATGGAAGTACAAGCAGATCACCGACGGCTATACTAAGATAGCTCCCTACTTCGAAGACAACTCAGCCATAGACTTAAGTGGGTCTACTGATTTTGCGATTGATGGAGATGTGTATATCTTGGCTAACGGCATCGTCAGGAAATATGCCAGCGGCCAACAGGTAGAATATAGCTTGCGGGACGTCCCGGAACATACTGGGGCACTAGGCACTATCGTTGACCTATATACCAGCTCCTCCGCAGCGGGACTTTACGTTTTAGACCAGAGTAATTCACGGGTGGTACTGTTCAATCGAGATGGCAACTACCTTGGGCAGTATCTATTTACCGGCATTACCAATCCCGCCAAGATATTTGTAGATGAGTCGGCTGGGTATCTGTGGATTCTCGCTGGGACGCAAGTATATCAATTGGCACTTTAGATAGCCACTTTTCTGGAAAAGTGGCCAAAAGCTTCCGCCAGTCTCGTCGGGAGCTGTTTGAGATAGCCTTTAGCGGTATTCTGTACGTGGGATATCTTTGGAAGGCATGGGGTTGAAGGATGAAGAAATTTCTCAAAGAAACGAACCATATAAAAAAGTCTCTCATTTTGCTGGCAGTGATTCTGCTGATGCTAATTGGCGGCTTCATTATCAAGTGGTCTTTATCTAAGCACTCCGCCTATGATACTCTCAGTAGCAACCCCTCATTCGCTGAACACCACTGCACAGATGAGATACCGCAGGGGGATGGCTTTCTGTATGGCACTTTGGATGCTGGCTTTAGTCGTGGACTAATCAGGGCATTGGATTCAGCGGGGGCTAGGTTGTACGGCAATATTGTCTGCCCCTCTGTGAGGCAACAGATTAGGTTTCTTGGTATCCCCACTGACCTGGTCAGCCAAAGACATCTCGATACGGTCCATATGGATTGTCGGACGGAAGAGGCAATGGAAAAGGCACGGCAATGGGACACACACCCCGGGTATCACGTCCCTTCAAATTTTCCATATGCCGATACCCAAAAATGCCTAGACGCGAACGTGGAGCTTTACCCTACTTGGATATTCAAAGATGGCAGCCGGTTGGTGGGTGTCCAGCTCCCCCACGTCCTTGCTAAAAAGATTGGCTTTGTATACAAACCGGCGTGGGAGTAATAATTGTCACTTGCCTCCGATATGATTATCTTTAATCGAGGGGTACAATTCAGTTATCAGTTGCTCGAGAAGTTTGAGGCGGGCATAGTGCTTTTAGGCTGCGAGATAAAATCCATTAGAAACGGGCAAATAAGTATTAAAGAAAGCCATGCCCGAATCAAAGATGGCGAGGCTTGGCTAATGAACGCTCACATCGCTCCCTACGCCCAAGGTGTTCCGGCCGGGTACGATCCAATTCGCCCGCGGAAGCTCTTACTGAAGAAAAATGAGCTCAAAAGGCTTATCGGCAAGCTACAAGAACAAGGGCTAAGTTTAATACCACTCTCCATATATATAAAAAGAAACCACGCTAAAGTAGAGCTGGGCTTAGGCCGGGGCCTTAAGAAGCACGACAAGCGCGCCAAGCTCAAAGAGAAGGAACTTAGGCGCATTGAGCAGCGAAAGCTACGCGGCAAAGGATAGTCCGTTATGACCTAACGATTAGGGGAACCCTCCTGCGTTTAATCTCAAGATTTGGCCAGATGTTCCCGTAACATCTGCTTGATCGTGGTTTTGCCTTTGTTGGTCTTAAGGTATCTCTCTCGGCGCAGTGCATCAAACTTGTCAGTAAATGCCTCATAGAATATTAGGTCAAGCGGCTTTCGTGCTTGGGTAGATAAGTTTTTCCCAGTGTTGTGATCGCTGATGCGTTGTTTGAGCTCCTCACTAAAACCGACATACAGATTACCGTCAATTTTGCTGCGGAGAATATAAACATAATACATATGCATATTATAAAGCCCCAATACCAGTCGCACGAGCTCCGGTATGGGGCACTCCCACTTTCTATTTTATCTTGTTCGTGGCGGCGCCACGAACCCGAACCAAAGGTGAGTGGTTCGTGGTGGAGCTGGGGGGATTCGCACCCCCGTCCAGCAAACAATTCCCGCAAACTTCTACATGCATAGTCAGCCTCCCAAGGATCCCTCGTTGCCTTCAAACTGACAAAGTAGCAACGAGTTAAGCCACGTTAGTCTTAGCTTTTGCCAGTGGCCGACAAAAGAGCAGCTTAGAGTATATGACACCGCGTTCAAAGGCCCCTAAGCTCACCTCTGGGCGATGGCATCAGCAATTAGGCCAATGCTGGTGCGAACCGAAGTCCGCTAAATGCTTTATTGGCATTTATGATTTTGCTCTAATTTTACGTTTCTAGAGCATTAACGGCATGCCGCCTAACGAGAATTAAGGTTCACTGTCGAAGCTAAACAGCCCCATCAGAAGTCCGGCGAACGCCAGACACCAATTGCCTGTGAGGATTGCCGACCGCCGTTGCCACTAACACTATACCGCATCATTAATTTATGTAGCGACTTCTAACGGGGCAAGCCCCATAAGCTCACTAATTTTAGCACTCCTGGATTATCTTTTCAAGCGTTTACGGCGCTTTCTCATATCTACTAGGAAATAGGTTAGGGGCATACCCAAAAGGAGCACCGTCAGCTGAAGATACAAGAAGGTGCGCAGGGCTTCGGCGAGGGGTAGAGCTCGATAAGGTGCCCCTCTCGGCAGAATGCGGGGACCTTTGGAAGTAGGAGTATAAACTTCGATGAGGGTAGGATCTAAAACTGTGGCGATCACCCGGTTGGTCTCATCCCGGAACTCATAGCCCGACCCTCCTGTTGAAACCAGTCGATCATCAGAGAGGCGCACGGAACTGTAAGTGTTACCCAAATCTTCTAACGAGGGCTGGCCGGTTGGATAACTAATATGGTTATACCAGTCTAAGACCTCAGCATTGGAATACAATCCAGTATCGCCCAAATAGATATGACCATTGGGCATCGCGAAAGCATAAAACCCCTTATCGCGCCGGAACATCAGCACATTTTCGTAGAGCTCCGACTCGCCAGTATCGAGATCAAATATCTCATAGGTAGGCCCACTATTAGCAGTACCGGGAGAGAACCTGTCCTCACCTACTTCCTCGCTTCGGCTGGCATCTTTGGCAATAATGCTCTGCTCCGAGCCTCCGATCACCAGCGCTTTATCCCCAGGCAAGATCACAACCTGATGGCCGCTACGGCCTATTGTAAGCTGCCCCACTTCCTCGCTCTTCTGGGTCTTAGGATCATAGATCTCAACGCTCCGGGTCTTACCTTGCTTGCTACCTGTAATATTCCCCAAAGTAACTTTAGTACCCGGGAGGGTAATAGTCCCTAAGAGGTAATTGGTGATGAATCTGCCCTGATCATCGAATGGCTCCATTGCCGGCAAGTCCGAAAGGTCAGCAATCCCCCCCGCCACCAGAATCTTTCCGTTGGGCAGCACCGTTACTGAATGTCCGCTTCGGGCCTTAAGCAGCCGGCCGCCGATCTCAGCCTTATTGACAGTGACCATATCGGGGTTCTTCGGTTTGCCAGCAGCTTTCTTCTGGGCCTCCTCGATTATTTTCTTATCCAGATCAGATATGGCATCCGAATCCCAACTACTCACCTGCTTGCCCTGTTTCTCGTAGCGTTTGACCAGTTTTTGAAATATTTCTTCGTTAATGTCCACCCACTTATTAGTCTTGGCATCATAGCGCTCGATCTTCTTTTGCCCCACGCTAACTGTCGAGGGAGCAGGGATTATAATACTGCCTATCACCTGGGGTGGGGCAGTATTCCGGGTCAAGAGGGGCTTGCCTACCTGGAAGGTGCCATAGCGATCCTTTGCTACGTACCTTGCATCGGCTTTGCTAGTAAGCAATGTATCATACTTTTGGCGATTGGTTTCAGTATCATCGACCAACCAAGTACGGCCAGTGAGACTATCAAAAAGCTGGCCGTAAACTTTAACCTCATCGTCCACTAATTCGATAAACATATCATTCCCGACAGCAACTATGCCGCCGATATTCAGTGAGCGGTCTTTCCATGCTTCCGTAACGAGGAGGTTTCCTACTTCTTCCCATACGCCTTGGGTGGCAAAGTCTGTGCTTGGCCAGTCCGGTAATTCTTTGCGATTAGCGGCAGGAGTTTTTTGCTCAGGCGTCTGCTGCTCGCTGGGGGTGTAGATGACATTCTGAACACCCAGATAGATGACCCGCCCATCGTTTAAGACCACATCTGCGGCAAATTCTGCATACCGAGGGTTGGCGACCAAGGGGTTGCGCAGCTCCACTATCTCTTCGGGTGGTTCAATGTCCTCGACTAACCGGTAGTTATTGATATCTATGAGGTATGGATGCTTATTGATCTGCTCCAAATTATTAGGAACCGCCAAGATCGTCCCGTCCGGCAGAACCGAGAACCGATAGGGAGTTTTATCGGCGATTTTGACAGCTTCTATAACCGCTTCTTCAGTAAAAGTGCCTATGCCTTGCCAAGCGAGTTTGCGAATGGGCAGCCCTCGGGCAAAGTTAATTGGTGCTACTTGATAGTTCTTTGGGTTCAGGAGATAAACCGTATCCGAAAGGTAGCTCTTAAGATGTTGGGGACGGTTATGTATAAGAAGCAAGCCATTGTCCAATACGTCTATCTGAGCGCCGTTGCTTCCTTCCAAGTCAATATTGTTGCTGACAGGGGTTAAGGCAAGACTCTGTTTATCTAAGATGTCCAACCTCCCGCTTAAGGTTATAAGCAGCTTGTCCCCCGCATCATAAGTAAATGCGCTGGCGGTGCCAGCTCCGCCGGGATAATTAGATACCAGCTGGTAGGGACTAACCTGCGCGCTACGCAACTCCGTGCCGGAGGCATTATAAACTCGAAGCCAAGCCTCGTAAATCTCACCCACCCATTCCTGGCCCTCCCGCGGCCTAACTTTAGTTTCAGCTACTACAAACTCGTTATCGCTAAGCCTGGCAAGGAATGGCCCGCTGCTAGAACCGCCGCCCGTGAACGATGTCTTCTCGCCGGAAACAAGATCAAATATAGTACCTCCCCCAACATAGTTCTCTCTATTGTTGACGGGGTCATAGCTGCTGCCGCCGGCGATAACAAAGGTACGGTCGTTTAAAAGCAGCCAACTAAACCCTCCCCGCTGACGATTGTAGTTGTCAAAGGGGATGGCATCCCTTAGCTGGCTAAAGGAATTGGTAGCCGGGTCAAAGACGACCGGGATAATGCCGGATTTAACATCATCATATGCCTGATTGCGATAATCTATCGCCAACGCGCTGCTTATAGCAGCAGGATGGCGATAGACGATGAGAACCTTACCATCAGACATCTTAGCCGCTGCCAGAAGTTCGCTCCCGACTGGTTGCGAGTTAGCCAGCAATTTAAATTCGCCATAGTAACCCGGCACTAGATTACTAAACTGGGGTGCTATAACTATTTTCTTAGCACACCCCCATGGCACCAGGAGCAAAGCTAAGAGAATGCCCACTAAGATAAGCCACGGGATAATTGGCCAGCCCAGGAGCTTTTTAATTGGTTCCGGCAAAGCTAACCTCGGTAGCGGCAGATTAAGGGCCGGCTGCGGCAAGAGAAGATGCTTCTTTGCTAATTTAAGATATTTTTGTATCTGTTTTTGCATGGCAATACAGTTTTTTTATTATATCATAAAATTTAACTTTTGGCAAGAGAGATTATCCTATATCCATATCAGAGAAAAGGTCGTCCAGGATTGACAAAAAGGCAATTTCGTAGTATAATAAACTAATAATCTGAAGCCGGCTGTAAAAGTAAAAACAAAATTAAAAGCCCATGCCCAAGTTAGTTCAAGATAGATTCAAGCGATTTATCTCTCATTCCACCACCGCAGCACTTATCCTTCAGATGGTGCTGGTGGGGGGATTGTTCAATAGTGGCATCCTCCCTGCTTGGGCTGATGAGAGCCAAACTTGGCATTTTACCGCCTCGGGGGACTATGATATTGGCGTAGGCGTTACAGTAGCTGATACCTATGCTTTTTCCAATTTGGAATACACTCCGGCCTCCGACAACTTGGACAGTTACGGCCCGACCACTGATCTGGTTGAAACTGACACGGCCGGCCGTATCCTAGCCGGCACTAGCACCGTCTATACCTATCCTTCTCCCTACTCTACTGATTATGGCGTCACGTGGAACAAAGATCTGCCCATCATAATGGGAGGGGAGATAAGCAACATCAAGTTTGCTAAGGTCACCAATGGCGGCTATTCGGGTAGGATTATCGGAGTGGGGTTTGATGACGGGACGCCGATACCCGAGGGGGGATGGTGCTACACTGACGACGATGGCGCTACCTGGACAGGGCACGACATTGTTGCTGGCTCAACCAAATGGGAGGCGGCCTATTATGATCCCATACGGCGCCAGCTATGGGCCGGCACCGATGATGCGTCTAACTTGCTTTACTACTCCACCGATTTTGGGGCAAGTTTTACCAACACTGATGTGGGTAGCCTAACTAATGCCACTGAGGTGCTCACTATCACCTCGTCTGGCCCCGTGCTGTATGCGGGAGCAATCATCTCTGGGGCTACCGGCAGTAGCACGGCAATATTTTATTCTCTGGATAACGGCCAAATCTGGTCGGAAGCCACCAACTCTGGTAATGATAGCACTCACGATACGATCTACGACATCAAGCTCGATTCATTGGGCTATGTCTACGCCGTAACAGATGGCGCCTACATCTTGAAATCAACGGCCGCTGTACCGGGAGCCACGACCTTCCAAAAGGTCAGTATTTCTGGGTTGAGCGGTGCCCAGACGATGTACATAGATGCTTCTGATGGAATATTTGTAATAGGTACAGGGGGTGCTAACTATCGTTCCTTTGATTACGGCACTGATTTTGTGGGAGAGAGCCCGGCAAACTCTGTTGTTGATATGCTCTACACCCATGCCATTATCAGGATGAGTAACTATATTTACTTGCTGGCTACGGAAGGGGCGGGGAGCAGTGGCAATGCCTACAGCGGCGACCAACTTTTCATTATAGAAATAGGGGGTGGCCCTACTGTGGCTCCCGCTGACGGCGAGGGAGTAGATTACAGCTCGATCTCCGTCTTCAGTGAAACATATGCTGCTACTAGTGAAACCCAAGGTGGATTACAGTACCGCCTTACCAATAGCTACGGCGGGGATTGGTATTGGTGGGATGGAGTAAACTGGAGCGTATCTGCTGACCAGACCGAATCTAATACTGCCTTAGAAGTAAATCTTAACATTGCCCAATTTGACGAGGATGTTGGCACCGGTACCTTCTATTTCCAAGTTGCCTTGTTCGATACCGGGGTGCCTTACAATAACGCCTCGATCGCTCTGGATTCGGTTGACATCACTTACGTGGGCAATACTCTTACTGTCACCGCTCCTGATACCAGCACGGATTGGGATATCGGCGACACCGAGTCGATCACCTGGGATATCACTGGCGAAACCCCCGACCACTACGATATCTTCTACGCCCAGCGGGAGGATGAGGGAGCTTGGGGTAGTTGGCTGCAGAGCAATGCCAATATGGATGACTATACTACCAGCGGCACGGGCTATCGCTGGGAGATACCGGTGGTGAGCTACCCGCATCCTACCTACAAAAACTATAAAGTCAAAGTCGAATCATATACTTCGGGAGATGTCCTACTAGCCGAGGATGAGAGCGATGCGTTCATCATCGACTTCGGCCCCATTAACAACTTTGTGGTGGAGGTGCCAGAAAGCGCCACGGTCGATTCAGCGTTCCCTGCCACGGTGACCGCGCGGGACCAATACAACAACACCATCACCAATTTTGATAACACGGTTAATATCTCGGCTAACCCTGGCCCCATTACTCCGACCACGATCGGGGACGGGACTTACGGCTCCTGGTCTGACGGTACCGCCAGCTACGATGGCTATGTAATTAGCGTGGTGGCCAGCCACTCGGTCACGGCTTCGTATTCGGGCGCAAGCGGGTCAGACACCATCAATATTCTGCCGAAAGGCGGAGGGGGTGGAGGCGACACGGAGAAACCAACCTCTAAAGTGATCGGGGTCCTAGAGGGTGGGAAGATAGTGCCGATGAAAAAACTATATACCCGCTCCCCCATCAGCATCGTGGCGGAGGCCCAAGATGACAGCAAGATGATAAAATCGGTCGAGCTCTGGTACCGGCACAAGGAATCTGGCAAAACTTACCAGCCCTACGGCCCGGGCACTAAGATCTTCATTGAGGATATTGCGTACTGGAAGTGGGACTTTGATATTAAGTTGACTGGGGGGGACGGCACTTATTACTTTTATTCGATCGCCACTGACTATGCCGGCAATGTCGAGGACCCGCCCGGGGGCAAAGGGTATGATGCCACCACTACCTTTCAGGCCACCCGGCCTAAGATCTGGAACACTAACCCCTATAACAGGGAGGTCGAGGTGGGGGTGCAGCGCGATGTGATCGTAAGTTTTGATAAGCCCATGGATGGGCTTTCCGTTCAGGAGGCCTTCTGCTTTAGCAAGAACAACGGCAACGGCAGTAGCATTCCCCCTTGCGAAGACTGGAGCTACTGGGGGTGGGGCTTAAGCTGGAGCCAGAGAAACACCGTAGCTACCTTCTCCCACAGCCGCAACTTCGACTATGCCACTACTTACAAGGTCCTGATTGATCCCACTAAAGCTATGGACGTTAACGGTCTCTACCTGGATCCCGCAAGTGATGTCCCTAACCCCTGGATCTTTACCACTACCGTCCCGCAGGATCCGGACTTGAGCAACTCCAGCAAGATCGTGGAAGCTATCTACGATGGGGGGACAGGGCTACTCAAAGATGAGGCCAACCCGGGGGACATCCTCCTCTATTCCATTACTCTCACCAACACTAGTAAGTGGGCAGATTCTAATACTACCCTAACGGACCCTATACCCCTTCATACTACTTATGGCAACTATCTTTACGTTAATCCGCCTTCATTCAATGTACGCTACGATTCAGCCACCAATAGCATCCTCGGTTCTGGGCTCATCCCCAAGAATACCCAGGTAGTAGTTAAGTTCCAAGTGCGCATCGACTCGCCGCTCCCGAATGAGACGGAGGTCAAAAATACTGCCACGGTCAATGATGGCAACGGCCGGGAATATTATCCCTTTGCCAGCACACTGGTGAAATCATCCCCGAACTGGGCCGACTCCCGCAAAGATGCTAACCAGGATACTGCCAAAGTTGGTGCTACCCTAACTTACACCATCTCCGTTAAGAATAGTGGGGATATGGACGCCGAGAATGTCACTATTACTGACCGCATCCCCACTTACACCCAATACGTTCAAGGCAGCGCTACGGGCGGGCTAGAATATGACGGCGTTAGTATGCTCTCGTGGCAGGGGGCGATCAAAGCGAATGAGTCTCCTAAGATCTTTACCTTCAAGGTTATCGTTACCTCCCAGCCACCGCCTAATAATCCTAAGGTTATCAATATAGCCATCATCACCGATGAAAATGGTAGCTATAATCGCATAGCCGAGGTTACCATCATCCCTGATGATAGTTCCCCGCCTTACATCACTGCCGTCTCCCCGGCGGAAGGCACAATGAACGTTAAGCTCTTTAGCCCTGTTACTATTACTTTCAGCGGCTCGATGATACCGGATAGCTTGGAATACAGAGTCTCGGCCAAGACGGGGGAGGATGAAACGGGGACCCCGATCTATGAAGTGATCTATGACACTACCGAAGGGGACAGTGATTGGACAGAGAGTTGGGCATCGGATAGTGGCAAAGCTAATGCTAAAGTGACCATTACACCCTCTAGTCCTTTATGCTCGCCGGGCATCCACCACCTCGTTAAGGTTATCAGCGCCAAGGGCGCTAACGGCAAATATTTGGTAAGCGATAAGGAAGCCCCCGTGCCCTATAACGAATGGGGCTTTACCACTCTTTCCCCCGCTCTTATCTTTGAGCAGCCCGCCACCCTTTGGCTGCAGGTAGACAAACCCAGTGGCCCCATCGTAGTAAAATTGGTGAACTGGACCAACTACGAGAATCCCGACGCGCCGTTCCCTCAATATGAACCGTACGCAGTCGAGGACCCTAAGGGTCTTACGGTTCGGTTGATGACCACCAACCTTAAGGGCACAGGCAAATTCGATGTTGATCCAAGCGGCAAGTTCAACGGTAGTATTACCAGCGTGCTTATGCCTCAAGGCGCCGACAGGATAACTTTCTACTTCAGAGAGTCCAGCATCACCTCCGGTCAATACCCGCCCTATCGCATCATTGTAGGGCCGGCAAGCAATACCGGCTACACGGTATTCGGTAGCAGCCGCCCATACGTCTCAACCGCAGATGGGCAAGAGCTAACCGGGGATCAGATCGCCTTTAAGACTACCGACCAGAACATACCGGTCGGCAAACTAAGCGAACCTCTTAGGTTTGGGGTCTATTCGGCCGATGGCCAGTGGGTCACTCTAAAAGGCAACGATGCGTTCCTTCTAGACAGTAGCTCACCAACCGGCCAGTTCTACAACCGTCTAGGCAATCCAATTAGTGAGTTTGCTACCTTTGGCAGCGGTGAGGGGATCAAGCAGGGTTATCTCCTGCGAGTAGACCAAGACCGGGTAGAGGACAAGTTCTATTACAAAGAACTCATGACTCCCGGTTACTACACTATTAATATTGAGGACATCGGGCAGCTAAATATTAGCGGGGTTAATGTCGCCGCTGGGGGAAGGACATTAGCGGAGAAAGCCAGCCAAGATATCCTTATTATGCCTCTGGAGGAGCTGGAGGAGCTGGAGGAAGAAGAGTTAGAGGAGGTTGTAGATGAAACTGGCCGGGAGCTAGACTACATAGCAATTGACCCGGAAGACACTATCGTATTGCCGGGAGCCATCCAGGCTTTTACCGCTCAAGGTTTTGACACCGAGAATAAAGAGATTGAGGAACTGAAATTCAGCTGGTACGTCATCCGAGGGGGCGGCACTATCCTAAAGAAAGGAAGTGATGGCAATGGTCATACTACCAACTTCACTGCTGGCTTAAAACCGGGGGTATACACTGACACTGTTTTAGTGGCCACGCTGTACAATGGCAAGATCCAAGCGGCCTTGGCAACGGTACGAGTAGCGGATGTGGTGGACTATGGCGGGCCAGGCAGACTCCCCTCCACCGGTCCTAACGGCATCCAGCTCTTGTTTATTAGTTTGACTCTACTCTCGGCAGTGGCCCTAGCAGCGGTCGAGCACTACGAAAAGACCCAACTGGCGGAGACCACCCCTACGTCGCCAGCAAAATAAATTGATATACTAAATCCATGGAAGAGACTACGCCACAATTAGCTAGACCCACTAACCCCAAAGTTGTCTACTGGGCAGCAGCGGCCATATTAATAGGACTTTTGGGCTATGCCACTTGGGGATTTTTGGGTGGCAAGGCATCTTCCAGCACGATCTTGCAAGCAAGTGAACTTACTATCAGTAAAAATCAGCTCATTGCTGATGGGGAAGATACTAGCATAGTTAATCTTACCATCACTAACCAAGGCGACGGCTCGCCAGCCGAGGGAGTATGGATCGGGCTCAACATCAAAGACCCTGCCTTGGCGTCAGAGGAGTTTTCATACTTTGGCTGGTATAGCGCGGAACCCGGCCGTTCCTTCTACCAAACTAATGGCGCCGGGCAAGTAGTCTTTCGAATTAAATCTAAGCTCCCTGGGGATATTACCTACGGCGTCTATGCCGCCAACCCCGATCAGCGCAGTAGCGGCAAGTACGAGAGCTTAGAGAAGGAGTTTACACTCCACTTCCAATAAAATTAATCCGTAACTTGGGCAAAGTGCAAAACCCCGGCCTATCCGGGGTTTTGCCTAACTATGGCGATCTAACTCTTGATTGACCAACATATCGGCAATGCAATTCTTCTCTCTCGGGACATAAGTGAACTTTACCATCCGAAAGTTGGCAGCTAGCTCCTCTACTTTGGCTACTAGCGGTTTAAGCCCTCGATTCTTTACCCGATATTCCCCTGATAGCTGCCTAACAATCAGCTCACTATCCAAGTGGGCCTTGACGCTGACCTCCCTAGCCAGATGCTCATCGCCTATGACCTTCTTGATTCTGCCCAGTCCCAAGATAAGAGCTTGGTACTCGGCTTGGTTATTAGTAGTAGTGCCCAAAAACGAGGAGAATCGCTTGATCTCCTTGCCCCGGTCATTATAGATGACTCCCCCCGCGGCGGCCGGCCCTGGATTGCCGCGGGCTCCCCCATCGGTATATAAGGTAAAGTTTGCCATAAAATATCTGCTACCTTGGAGCCACCCGTGGGAATCGAACCCACAACCTCTGCTTTACGAAAGCATTGCTCTACCGTTGAGCTAGGGTGGCAAAATGGCTTAGGGGCGAAGTGTCGTGCTCCCCGCCCGACTAAACGACTTCAGTCATTCGGGCAGGTACCACTTAAGCTACTCCGGCTTACTCCTCCTCTCACCCAAAAAATAAACCAAGCGATAGCTGTTTATTTTTTGGAAAGGAGGAACTGCTGAGTGTTAATAGCTGAATCAGCTCTGCTGATTCAGCGTGGAACGAAGCCGTTCCGACGTGGTCGGGGTGCCGGGATTCGAACCCGGGATCTCACGCCCCCTAGACGTGCGCCTTAAACCACTAGGCTACACCCCGGCAATAGAATATTAAACCCTACATCAGTATATTATAAAAGCTCCACCACTTTGCTAAACATTGTTTGATCCTGACAAACCAGGTGGGTTTCCTCATCTGAAGCTTTGCGCCCCAGAGATTTGGAATCCCGATCAAAAATGTGTTGGGTCAAAATTGCTAGCAAAGATAATGGAGCACCCTCATTGTACCATAAAAGGCGGGTGTCAAGAATGCTCCAGATCTACAGAAATGGGCTGCCAGAGCCAATAACCCAATTAATGACAAATATAACCGGCTCTAGGATTCGGAAAATAATATTGATGTTGAAAAGCCGTTCGGCAAAGATAAGAGCCAAAAGAACCATCGGGCCAACCCGCTCGAATGCTGCCCAGCTCACTCGCCCAAAGGACAACTTATCCATCAGGAGATACAGTAACTTGGAACCATCCAATGGCGGGATGGGAATAAGGTTAAAAGCGGCTAAAAGCACATTAATTGTCACCACGATCGCCAGAAACCTCATAAGATTGGTCTCGGGGGCAGGCACGCCGGTCTGGATAAAGTAGATGCGAGCGGGCAGGGCAAAGATGAACGCTGCTACTATATTGCTTAAAGGCCCCGAGAGGGCGATAACAGTTTCACCAAGCTTTCCAGATCTAACAAAGTTAGGGTTGTAGGGCACCGGCCGACCCCAGCCAAAACCAGCTAAAAACAGCATGATTGTACCTAGCGGATCCAGGTGAGAGAGGGGGTTAAGAGTTAACCGGCCGGAGAGGCGAGCAGTCGGGTCCCCCATCAAGGTTGCTACCCAGGCATGAGAAAACTCGTGCACGGTGATTGCTATAACTAGAGCAACCACAAAAAAGATAAAGGTATCAAAGCTGGATAGTAATCCTAAAAGCATGGTTGTTGCTTAATCGCTAAGCCTCTGATAGTATTTGATGTGTTAAATTGAACTACTATGGCAAAAGTCTGTGCAATCTGTGGCAAAGGACGGCAGGTGGGACACAACGTCAGCCACTCCAAGCGCCGCACTAAAAGGGCCTGGAACCCCAATATCCTAAAGACTAAGCTGGGAGGCAACCGGCAGATATCTGTATGCAGTCGTTGCCTCAAGGGGCTAACCTCCAGCCGGACCCCCCGAAAGAAAGCTGCCTAGCCGCTCTTACTTAAGATAATCAGGCGCATTCCCTCCTCAGGCAAACTGGATCTCGAAAGCAAAAGTTTCTCTGCCCTTTCTGGCGTGAGGCCGATTTCACCTATAAACTCATCTACTCCCTTGATGTCTATATTTAAACCGGGGAGCTTATAGTGCATCGGGATGACCACTTTGGGCTCAAGAGTATTCACAACTTCCACTGCTCCCTTAGCATCGAGAGTATAGTTGCCGCCCACCGGGACCAGAACTATGTCTACCGATCCTATCTCATCGAGCTGGACATCACTAAGTTGGCTGCCCAGGTCACCAAGATGCAACACAGTGGTTCCTTCCGCTAAGAATTTGAACATCGTGATCTTCCCCCGTTTAGCTCCCCCCACCTCATCATGGCTTCCCAAGACTCCGGTGATGGCCATGCCGCTAGCTTCATATTCTCCCGGCGACTCAAAGACCCTCTGAGCATCGACTAAACCCTTGGCATTGTGGTCAAAATGGTCATGACTAATTGTTAAAACGTCGGCCGTAAGCCTCGGCAGGCTCCATCCCACTTCAGCACTATAAGGGTCAGTTACGATCGTGCCCTCTTTAGTTTTAATCTGGAAACAGGAATGACCAAACCACTTAATCTCCACCTCACCCCCGTTTTACTTCGCCGCCATTATATCATACCGAAATTCCAGCAGCGGGCTAAGGTATAATTAGAGACGTGCGGGTGTGGTTCAATGGTAGAACGCGACCTTCCCAAGGTTGAAACGGGAGTTCGATTCTCCTCACCCGCTCCAGAATAAAGACGGTCCGACTTGCCCCGTAGTAATTCTGCTGTGTGGTAGAATTTACTACTGGGGTTCCGGTATCCCGCTCCAGAATTCGACTTGTCCTGTACCAGCCAACGGCTGAAATCGCGGACGCGATTTCCGGCTGGCTTGGTGCAGGGTTCTCCTCGCCCGCTCCACCCCGTTAAGCAAACTCCCGTCTCCCCGACCCCCTTCCCGGGATGGTTTGAGTCAACGAGTTTTACAAACTTTTCTGGCGGGAGTGACGGGACTCGAACCCGCGACCTCCTGCGTGACAGGCAGGCGCTCTAACCGACTGAGCTACACCCCCAAATCTAAGCTATTTTAATATATCTATAAAGATTGTTCCAGCACTATTAGCACTGACCCGGAATCTGACTATCTCCGTAAGTCCGATCAAGATTTGGGGGTTGGAGTCCTCTGGGGACTGGATTAGCCAAACTTCGGTCAGGGGGCCTTGGTTGATCTTGGCCTGCTGCATACCCTCTAATGTCGCTCCGGGGGTATTGACCACCTGAGTATCACTAAGGGTAGCTTGGATCCGATACGGCCCCAGATCTGTCGTGTCCGTTAAGCGACCCTCAATAAGGATTTCCTCGTCAGCAGGCACCAATTCCACGTCAGTTTTGGGAGTAATGATAGAGTTATCAATCACGGTAGAGCGGTTTAGCCGCGTCTGGATTGCCACCCGGTAATACGTTCGTTCATCACTATTGGTGATATCCTCTAGTATGTGGAATCCCCCCAGGCTGCCGATCGTTGTAGGGGTCTCGGTGGGTAAGAATTGATTAGTTTGCTGGCTTGGCGCTAGTAAGGTATCAGACATACTAAAGTAGCCATACAGCAAGAGGAAAATTATGGTCAGCGCGATCAGCCCAAACCGGTTGACGACGAACTGTTTCATGCTCGATGCTCTTTAATGAATTCGACCAGCTCATCTACCGTTACTGGCGGCTGTTCGGTGGCCGCCTTGACCAATCGCACAATTACGTCCTGTAGCTCAGCGGGTTTGGCCACCTGGGTAATCACCAGATGCTCCTTGCCGGCTGATTGGATAGTAACTGACCCAAAATTAATAGCAGTAGCAAATACCCCGGTAATCTCGTGGGAGACATCCTGGACCCGCTCTAACTCTAACTCGGATACACGGCGGGCGAACAGCCCGCGCTGGTCGATGTTGATGATCCTTTGGTTGGTGATTAAAAACCGGTCGCGGTACCAGTTAAGATACTCATAGGCGATATAGCTCGCCCAGAATACCAACCAAGCGAGATACAGAAAAGCCAGAGGCCCAGAATTAAAGATATAAAACCCCACCTTGCCGATGGAAGGGAGGATCAGTGCCAGAACGATGAAGAGAGATCCTTTAGTGGTTGGCCAGGCTAGGGTGAACCAGTGTTTTCTTAAATCTAGTACGATCTTTTCATCCTTTCTCTGGCCGGGGAAATCCTGATTCAGAGTAGATTTTTGTGTAGTTTCTGTCTGCATCCTTGCTATAATATTGGGGTGAAAAAGAAGTCGAGACGTCTTATCTGGTTTATCTTACTTATCATCTTGGGGCTGGGGCTTTTGCTCCCATATACCTATGGATTGTCCTAGAATGGTACCCCTGAAGGGAATCGAACCCCCATCTTTCGCTTAGGACGCGACTGCTCTGTCCGTTGAGCTACAGGGGCATAAAGAACAAGTTAATTTTAACACATCCAAAGCTTATTATCGGGCATAGTTCTGCTGAATAGCAGAATGGTGCACCCGATATCCATTGGAGAAATCGGGGCAAAAGAGCAGGGTTATATGTATACTTATCGGGCTGTAGCGCAGTGGTAGCGCGCGTCGTTCGGGTCGACGAGGTCGTGGGTTCAAATCCCGCCAGCCCGACCATGATTAGTCGAGTAGGCCTATGGACCAGTCAATTATTAACATAGTAGCTAAACTCGCTCATTTGGCCTTTTCAAAAAAAGAGGTGCCAGTGGGGGCAGTTGTAGTTAACCATGCTGGGAAGATTATCGGCAGGGGTTATAATCGGATGCACGGCAAAAAAGATGCTACCGAACACGCCGAGATTAGGGCCCTTAGGGCAGCGGCCAGAAAGGTTGGTGACTGGCGCCTAGAAGGACACACATTAGTGGTGAACCTTGAGCCTTGCTTAATGTGCTTGGGAGCTATTGCCAACTGCCGCATAAGAGAGGTAATCTATTTTTTGGCTGATCCCGTCTTCGGTTCAGCAGAAAGTAAACTGACCAAAGCTCAGCTAAAGGAGCTTTTTCCCCAGCTCGCGATTAAAAAAGCTGCCGATCAGGGCGAGACCAAGGCATTACTGCAGCAGTTCTTTCAACAATTGCGCAAAAAGGTATAATCATCACGGAGACGTGGCCGAGTGGTTGAAGGCGGCGCTCTCGAAAAGCGCTATACCCCCTTAAGGGGTATCGGGGGTTCGAATCCTCCCGTCTCCGCCACTAAGTTATATGAGAGAGACTACTGCTTGTTGGCGCTGACATAGGCCTTCAGCGCGGTTTGGAGATCCTCACTGCCGGGATTAGCCGTTACCCCCCTTTGCAGCAAGGGTACTATCTTTTTCACCTGCTTATCCCCTTCCTCATCAACTGGCCAGATGGCATACAGATCTGCTAGGTTGATATAGGGAGTAACGTAGTCTGGTTTGATCTCAATGGCCTTAAGATAAGCCTCCTCCGCCCCCCAGAAGTCCACGAGGTCTCGTTTGACATTGCCGAGATTGTTCCAAGCCACAAAACTCTCCGGCCAG
>Ga0154611_13_pt21 | contig 23354 bp, 19 predicted proteins | sample Rifle2008BG13ft_FD_116040 | JGI IMG/M metagenome (GOLD analysis project Ga0154611, IMG submission 116040) | candidate division Kazan bacterium RBG_13_50_9
TAACATCGTAGCGCACCTCCAAAAGATTCTCTAAGTAACTCAATATGTCGACCTTGGTGACGCCGATAATATTAAATACTCCGTAAGCGCTTGAGGTTAGGATGTCGCCAACGGCGAGTAAAGCTTTAACGATGACCAAGCTAAGATTAGCCAACACCACTGCGGTGATGAGCCCACCTAAGACCTTTTTTATATTGTAAGTTCCGGTGTTGAGCCGCAGGATGATAGCGATAGAGGCAATTATTAGCGCCAAAAGGAAGAAGCCATTAGCTACCATTAGGGAGGCCTGCCAAACCGTATCTAGGATCTGCCCGCCAGTCAGTAGATAGTTAGGATCATCCAACAGCACTTTAAGAATACCCCACAGAAGAGGCATAATGATGTCTGCTATTACCCCGACTAGCAGGCCTACCAGATTGACAATCATGGTAAGTAGGCCGGTTGCCAACATCTCCAAAATTCCGGCAGCGTGGCCCGGTACGGGGATAAGCAGCAGCCCTACGAAAGGAATGCCCAGCAGCAGAAGCTTTAATAGGGTTTGTTTTGGTTTTTGCATAGTCAGCCAAGATAGTTATTGACTATTAATTTATTATATCAGATAAATCCGTTTTCGTCAAGGCTTATAAAGGATATCGATTTCCTTATCATAGGGGGTTTTAATCCTTTACAAATCAGTAAATATATGATATAATGAGATAATATAGTATACTTAAGCTAGCGATCTTTTTAATGCTAAATACTAAGACTAAAGGAAATGGCTGAAGAGCCGATGGAGACAGAGCGAAGGACCAATGAGGGGAGCGGCATTGATCTGCCGGAGGATTTGCGAGTTCCCGTAGGTGGAGGCAAGGCCGATGTCCCGCCGGCGTTATCTAATAGTAAGCATGGCAATCTGGCTGGCGGATTCCGCCCTAGGCGGCCAGTTTTGGTTTGGCCATGGGCGATCTTGGGAGTAGTGGTCGTGGCGCTTTTAGCCGTGACCATCTATTTGATTTTGGGTCGGCTCAACTTTAACCGAGGGTCAATTCAGTTTGCCTTTGAGCCGCCCGGCGTGGACGTCGTAATCGATGGGGAGCTTAGCAAGCGCTCGGTCAGCTCTCTCACCGTTAAGCTCAAAGCCGGGTTGCACATCTTGCAGGCCACTAAGAGTGGGTATCTGGATTTTGAAAGAGAGTTTAACTTGGCTGCCGGGGAGCGCGCCGCTATGAATGTGGTGATGGAGCCTGTTCCGGAAGTTACGGTGGTGGCGGAAGGAGAGATGAGATTTGTGGGCGTAGTGCGGAGCGGTCAAAGGGTCGTATATATGATGCCCGACGGCCAGTTTACCGCGGTCACGGCTGCTGTTCCCGAGCCGGAGGCCCAGTTGTTCGAAGGCAGCTTCGCCGAAGCGCAGGATGTAGTCTGGTCGCCGGGTGAGCCAGCGGCCATCGTGAAGCTGTTAGGAAAACCAACGCTTAAGAATATGTATGATAACCGGGGGGTCAGGGGGCGCTTTATCCCACCGGGAGAGAGGCCAGCACAGGGTCTGCCCCGCGATAACGGGATTAGCACCTGGCTCTTTGATGATGCGCGCCGCACGGCTAGTGGATGGCAGCCGGTGCTTTTGAATGAAAGTGTACGGGATGTGGCCTTTGCTCCTGATGGGGGCCGGGTCGTCTACTTTTATGAGACTGCCGACGGGGAAAAATCTTTGGTAGTGGCTCATCCCGATGGCAGCGAGTGGGAACGGTTGATTACTCACATTGATGCAATTGACCCCCAGCTTACTTGGCTCAATGATGATAGATACGTGTTGCTACTAGACGATGGTAATCTGCCCGATCGGCTGTTTGATGTGATCAGCAAAGAGTTTATCGAGATTATGCCCGACAGATTACGCCAGACGACGGTTACCAGCTCGCCGGATGGGAGCCGCATATTGTACTGGATTGCCACGGAAGGGGGCCTAAGATTAGGAGTTTGGAATTTAATCAGCGGCACGCAGGAGCAAGCGCTTGATGAACCTATCCGGGCATTTGTTTGGCAGACCGATAGTCGCATCGTAGCAGTCAAGGAGGATAATAGTTTATGGTATTGGGAGCTTACAGGAGAAGAGCGGCCAGTGCAATTTGTTAGTTCTGTGGGAGTGCTGACCCCCCAGCGCTTGCTCTACTCCTTGTTATCGCGCGAACTATTCATTGTGGAGGATAGTAGGATCACTAAACTTAAGACATAAAAATAAAAATCGGCTATGGCGGACGAACCGCAACAATGGGAATTTGGCTCTCCCTTTGATGAAGAGGGTGGTGCTTATGGTGGGTCTGAAGCAGAGCGGCGTAAGAAAGAAGAGGAGAAAAAGAAGAGCCCGGCCGAACAAGCGAAAGAAAAGGCGGAGCAGATAAAAAAGGCGCAGAAGCGCTTGAAACAGCTTAAGGAAGCGCCTAAAAAGGTCAGAGAAGCAGCCCGCCGGGCTAATAAAGAGGCTGCTAAGCAGGTTCAAGAGATTCCTAAACGCGCTCGTGAGGCAGCGCAGGTAGCTAAGGAGGGAGCCCGGGCGGCGGGTCAGGCTGGCCGGGTGGCGGCACAAGCCGCCGCTAGATCAGCCCGGATTGCCAGCCAAGTAGCTATCAGGGCGGCGCAGGTCGCGGCCAAGGTGGCGATCGAAACTGCTAAGGTCGCGGCCAAGGTTGCGGCTCAATTGGCGAAGTTTTTAGCCAATCCGTACGTTCTGGCGGCCGTCATCCTTATCATTATCCTCATCTTTATTATTAATATCTTCCTTAGCGCTATTAATGGGGTCAGCAGCCTAGCCGGAGGCTCGATTTTCGTGCCGGCGAACTACAATAACCCTCTCCACCGCCAGATCGTCAGCAATTTGGAAGAGCGGATGCAAGGGTGTGACCCCCGGCTAGTGGTGTATGAGGGCGGGGTTGAGGATCTGAAGTGGCAATATAACTCGGAGGCTCAGAGATACTCTCATCAACTAGATATCAGGGTCCTAGCAACGTTGGATTATTTAACCGATGATAAGCGGGGCCACCGCATTCGGATTGATCTGCTTAAGACCGGCGCCCCGACCTTATTACGCGAAAGTTTTGTGCGGAAGCTCACTGATCCCACTGACATTGAGGGGCAAGAGCAAGAGACCAAAGAGACCTTGTCTGCTTTTAACACGGGTCAAGCGATAGCGATAGCCGAGATTGATCGTAGTTCAGTGTTGCCGCCAACAGATATGGCTTGCGGCATTCCGGTGCCCCCTCCGATACAGGTTAACTGGCAGGAGACCGTTATGGAACGAGCAGTTCGTCCTCTGTGGGAAGAGCTGGCGTTTGATGTAGGATTTTTAGATAAGAACACCCCTATCTATAAAGGAGTGATCGAGCGGGGAGATAGGGAAGCTATCTTAAGGGTAGCCAAGGCCTACCTAGCTAGCTTAGAAGCGGAATCGTACGATCTATATAAAGAGACCTTCCGTAAAATTCCCCGCGTTTATGCGCTAATAAAAAGGGCGATGGGCATAGTAGGGAGCGGGGAGGCCTTTGATCCTAGAACGTCAATGTATCTGAGCCAGGCCACGGGCAGCTTTAATCTTCTCAACGATGCAGTAAAGGGGATGGGGGAGGGAGCTTCGGAGGAAGCAATCGCCAATGCCATCACTAGCATCGGGGAACTGGCCGATAGGATCCGTGAGGGGGCCGGATGGGTATATAAGGCTACTCAAGTAGCTAACATGGTAAATTGGGATGCCCCTCGGAAGGATGGCAATACCAAATGGCAGAAGGCTTATGAAGCGAGGGTAAAGATCCGGCAGGTAGTTAAAGAGTTGCTGGAGATGCCCCGGGAGATGGCTATAAGCAGCCAGGGGCTGGCCAGCGGGTTTGATAAAAGCTTAGTGGTCAAGCAGATTATTACCTTCTCTCCCGAGGACGATCTGGATAACGGCAGGGCCAAAGAGGATGTTTTCCCCTGGGGGATAATTGGGGTGGATATTGGTGGTGTAGAGATCGCTCTCAAGGGGGAGGAGGTAGGTGACGGCAAAGTGGACTATGCGGACGATCACTTTAGCCATGCCCCGATCGATAATGGCGTGTTCAGTAAAAATGGCACCAACTATGTCTATGCGATACTGGATCCGGATGATCCATGGTGGAAGAAAGCAGGGAGCTTTATGTTTAGGTTCCTTAATCCGGTGGGGCAAACAATTTCCCAAATTGATAAGATGCACGATCTGATGGTCGGTGGATGCATCGCCAATAGTAATGAGACCTGCAAGAAGGTCAGCTATAAGGACTTTCTACATGTAGCCTTCTAATTCTTTTGTGGGCAATCACCGCAAGGTATAATATATAAGTCCCACATTAAAAAATTGCTTAGTTCTATTGGTGAGGTACCCAAGTGGCTGAAGGGGCTGGTTTGCTAAACCGGTAGGGGGGAGAAATCCCCCGCGAGGGTTCGAATCCCTCCCTCACCGCCACGTCGCAGCGGACTATGCTCCGTTGCTCTGCTGGCCGCAGAGCTTATCGCCGCTCCGTCGCTGCTCCTTGAATCCCGCCCCAATTTTGATACGTTTCCAAAAGGAGGTGTGGCCGAGCGGTTTATGGCGCCAGTCTTGAAAACTGGTTGGGGCTTTGGGCCCCTCACAGGTTCGAATCCTGTCACCTCCGCCAGATAGTAATAGTGGGGTTCGATCCGCCAGCTGGCGGACCACTCTCTCCGCCATAGGGGATTTATTTAATACGTAGTAATTTATAGGTATGAACGATAAGCCGGTAGGCAAGATGCCCGATGTCAGTCCCATTGAATGGGAAGCGGCTGAGTTTGAGACCCATCAGCGTGGGGCAATCTGGTATGTGGCAGCAGCGATCATCCTGATCTTGGCCTTGGTCCTGACCCTCTACCTTAGGCACTGGATCTTAAGTGCAGTGGTGGTGATGGTAGGCGTCATCCTATACTTATCTAGCAGTATCAGGCCCCGAAAGCTCAGATACCGGATCGATGCCTCTGGGATTGCGGTGGGGGGCAAGGCCTTTGGCTTTGACCAGCTGAAAGCTTTTTGGTTTGTTGAGACCCCTACAGGCACCACTCTTAATTTAATATCCACGCTACGCTTGATGCCAGTTATCTCCATTCGGATCGAAGGGACGACTAAAGAGAAGATACGTGCTGTCCTAGCTCAGGTCTTACCAGAGTCACGCAATAAGGGAGAGGACTGGATTGACAGAATTAATAGATTGCTTAGAGTGTAGAGATAATAACCGGTGCCCGTAGCTCAGTGGATTAGAGCGTCTGGCTACGGACCAGAAGGTCGGGGGTTCGAATCCTCCCGGGCACGCCAGATAGAAGATAATTTAAAACCCCCTTTTTAAAAGGGGGTTTTAAATTCAAGTGAAGGATACCAGTTAGGCCCCAATAGCCACTACCACGGCGCGGGCAATCAGGGATGCCAAGCCGATAATAGCCAAGCCGATAATAGCGTTGATGATGATCTTCTTGCCGGACTCGGCGCCTTTCTCTCCGCCGGTGATGTACATGATGCCGCCGTAGATAAGCCACAAGACGGCAATAGCGCCAGCTATACCCAAGATCCAGTTACCGATGTCGACGATAATATCTTTGATGTTGCCGCTGGACTGGCCCACCGATGGGGGACTGACCTGGGCTAACACTGCCTCCACCTGACTAAACATAGTGACAGCGGTGGCAACCAAGGCAGTGCTGATGGTTTGGAGCTTCCTCATATGCACCTCGCTACTTATTTATATTGCTATCAGTGTATATTATACCCAATTGTTAGGGAAACTAAAACTATACTAGTGGATTTGAGCTTCTAGTGCAGTAGTAGTCCGCTGCCTCCTAGGAGCAGACTAATAATGATGGTTGCCAGCATGACGATGGCCGCACCGATGATAGCGGCCAGGATGATCTTCTTGCCGTTCTCGGCATTGCCTTGTAGATAGACAAGGCCACCGTAGATTATCATCAAGACAAAAAGCGCCCCGATGATCGGTGGGACCCAGCCCATTATCCCTGTGAATCCAGAGGTGAGAGAGTCAATTAACGCTTGAACCTCAGGTGGCATATTACAAAAGCCCTAGATTAGGTTATTGATGTCGCGTACCGCGGTATTAATAGCGGTGCTGGGATCAACATCATAGTGCAGCACGCTATCGACCATCCGCTCGAAGATAGCTTCTATCTCCGGAGTGTTCTGCCGGTACCAAGACCGGCTGTAATCGATCTGTTGGGCTATCGGACCGTAGTATTGGCGGGAGACGTAGGACTCGCGCTTCTCTTTTAGGGCGGGCACGTGCTTGGCGGCCCGGGTATATTTGTCGATGTTGCGGCGCTGAGCGACAAAATTAATGAAATCCCATGCCTCATTGGGATATTTGGAATTTTTTGATACGGTCTCACCCCAATAGTTAGCAATGACGGTGGGATTCTCTAGGCGAAGTTGTGGCAGTGGAGCCGTTTCAAATCTGAGCCCGGGAGCGAACTTCTTAATGTCTTCAACATGATAAGAGTAACCAATAAACATAGCGGCCTTTTCGTCCATGAAGGCTTGGATATCGATGGGGAACTGGCGTGACCCATCGCGGTTCTTTGCATCAGTGTAGGTGTAAGTTGATGAGCTCGGATTAGCAAAGCTAGTGTAGAAGCTTAGCGCTTCTTTGCCGGAGAAGTAGGGCGGATTGGAATCGGGGGCCGGCAGATCAAAGGTGGCTTTGGCGTGATCAGCAGTAGTCATCTCTCCGCCATACTGCATAATAAGGGTGGCCAAGATCTCTGCAAAACGAGGGATACCGTCGGCTACGCCCAAAGGCAGAGCCGATTGGATGATAGTATCATTAGGTCCGTACTTGGTTAGTTTGGGGATCAGGTCGACTACTTCTTGCCAGGTGCGGGGCGGCTTGCGGATCCGAAGATCGTCGAAGATGCGGGTATTGTAGAACAGCATCAAGTTATCGACATAGTAGGGGATAGCATAAATCTTATTGCTGTCAATGAAGTCCTCTACTGCCACTTGGGGAAAGTTTTGGGCATATTGATCCGGCTCCATTAAAGCGCTGGGCATTGGGGCGATCTGATTCTTGTGGTAAGGGAGCCAATCGCTGTGAATCATGAACATATCCGGCCCGGCCCCGTCGGCGATCTGTTTGATCAAATCTTTTTGGTAGTCATAGATCGTTTCCTCGGGCTTAAGGTTCACCTTGCGGACGATAATGCTCACGTTAGGATGCTCGTCCTGGTACTCCTGGATGATCTCATCTAGAACGTCATCCTCATCCCATAGCCGATCGTATTGCAGCACCACCTCTTGCTTAGTCTCAAATTCGATCTTATCTCCACTGTCGCTGCGGCGTCCGCAGCTAGCTGCACCCAAGATGACAGCGATGGCTAGCCCTAGGGCCGTGTATCTGGCCAAGTTCTTCATAAGCTCTCTTTAGTAAATCTTTTTAACTCTTTTTTTAGTGCTGGCTGCTCGACACTATAGGCCAGCAGAGCCCGGAAATAGTTTGTAGGATCACCTGTAGTATACCACTGGCCGCCTTGGATCTTATGCACCACTATGGCTGATTCCTTCAAGATAATGTTGAAAGCATCGGTGAGACAGATCTCGCCGAGGTGGTTAGTGGTAAGCTTTCTAAGCACCGGAAATATAGCGGGGGTCAGCAGGTACCGCCCCAGAATGGCTAGGCGAGAGTGGGTCTGTCGGCGCTTGGGTTTCTCGATGATCCTTTTGATGCGGTTAGTCTTAGAGAAGGTTTCGATTATCCCATAACGGTGAGTTTCAGATTGGGGAACCTCCTCTGCGCCGATGATGGGGCATTTATGGCGAGAGTATTCAGTAATGAGTTGCCGGCAGAACGGCACCCGCGATTTAACCAGATCATCGCCAAAGGCCAAGATGAATGGCCCGTGGCTGGCTAGCCTCTCTACGGAGCGCAGGCAAGCCCCCGTACCGTAGAACTTATCCATATCCGGCTGGATGACATATTTGAATCTTGCCAACTTTGAAAGCTGCTTAATCTCCTTAAGTTGCCCGGTCTTACCTTTAATCGTAAGATGCCTCTCCAGCTCGGGGGAGCGGCCAAAATGTTGCTCTAGAATAGATTTTTGGGTAGAGTTAGTGACAAAGACGATGTCTTTGATGCCAGATTGGATCATCTCCTCAACAATATATTGGGCGATCGGCCGATCAATGATCGGCAGCATCTCTTTGGGGATGGCCTTAGTGGCCGGGAGAAACCGGGTCCCGAAACCTGCAATGGCGATAACCCCAGTAGTTACTTTTTTCATCTGACTTTGATAATACGGGTAATGGGCTTGTGAATAATCGGTAGGGTGATCGTCAGGATGCCATCGGTGAGCGAGGCGCGAGCACCGGCCGGATCAACGGGGATGGGCAGACGCACTTCTCTAGCGATGGGCCCCCAATGGCATTCACGGAGATAGTAGTTATCTACTTTGGTTTTGTCGATCATGGCGCTTTTGTGGATGAAAAGGGTATCATTATTGACGGTAATGTTGACCTCATCTGGGGTAACGCCAACCACGGGCGCCCTGATGATTAGCTGCTTGCCTTTCCTGGCAATGTCGACCGGCAGTTCCAGCTCATCTTCATCTGAATCCTGGCTGTAGTCGGTAACATCGTCTGGGTCAGCAAAATTGTGCCCGGAGATAGTTTGAGTAGAGATGCGAATCTCTTTGCCCATGCCTTACTATTATATATGAGCCCAGCGGCTTTGGTAATTTAGTATAATGTTTATACTGCTATCTACCGAAAAGAAATGTTAAAGCAAATAGCCGTCTCTACCCTTATCGGGATTGTTTGGTTGTGCCTGGCCGCTGGCGGGGTGGCGCAGCCTGTTTTTGGGGCAGAGGCCTACTTGGCTAAGTGGGTAGCTCAGTCCGATACGGTATCGCTCAAGGCCGGTGAGCGGGCCTCGGTTTGGGTAGAGATCCAAAACACGGGTACAGCAACCTGGGCTAATAGTGGAGACAGCGCGGTCAAGGTCGGTACGGTCAGAAGGCGGGATCGCAGTAGTGCCCTCTACAGCATCTCTTGGTTGAGTAATAATCGGGCAGCATCGGCTGTGGCGGCACAAGTTGCTCCTGGCGAGATTGGCCGGTTTGTTTTTGATGTTACCTCCAGTTTGAGCGCTGGCCAGCACCGGGAGTATTTTGGTTTAGTGGCCGAGGGTGTCAGTTGGTTCACCAACTTTGAGTTTTATATGGATGTGATGGTCTTACCGACTACTTTTGCTGGCGAGATGGTCTCGAGCCTACCTGCCGTCAAGCTCAAAAGCGGGGAGACTTACAGGCTCACTTTGCAGGTCAAAAACAAGAGCGACGTGGCTTGGCAATGTAGTGGTCCCAATGCTGTTAAGGTGGGCACGGCAGGTCCCTTGGATCGGGCAAGCGTGTTTTTTGACCCCAGCTGGACAGGTCGCAACCGGGTTGCCGCCTTAGCTACGGATGTGCCAGTGGGGGGGGTAGCAGAATTCAGTATTACTCTGGCAGCTCCCGCTCGGGTGGGGCAGTATACCGAGAAGTTTGCCATAGTAGCAGAGCAGTTGGCATGGATAAAAGATACAACTTTTAGCATTGGGATCACGGTTGAGCCGGCTATCTATGCCGCAGCTTTTGTGCGTAAGTCGGATGATCTGGTGCTAGCTCCGGGAGAAGAGGGAACTCTGTGGGTGGAACTTAGAAATGAGGGTAACACTATTTGGCAGAGCAGTGGGGAGAGGACTGCGCGCTTGGGCACCGCTCACCCTTTAGATAGGTCAAGTGATTTTTACCATAGCTCATGGCTGGGCTCTAACCGAGCAGCGGTGGTGGAGCAAGATACCCCGCCGGGGGCGGTAGGCCGGTTCACTATTGTGGTTAGAGCGCCGGAGAAGATTGCCAGCTATAGTGAGTCATTCAGGCCGGTGGTGGAATATGTTACTTGGATGAAGGATCTGGGTATTGCTTGGAATATCACTGTCAGCGAGGAGCTGGTTTTAGTGCGTCCTATCCGGGTGGGCTTAAGTGCTGCGACCAGCAACATCACAGTTGGTAGCACGGGGGGCTTAGTCATCCGCCAGGGGGACGGCAAAGCGCTGGTAGCCAAAGCCACCGGGGGGTATCCAGCGGTTGTTACATCTCAGAATGGGGGATATACGATTAATTTAGCAGGTACCAACTATACGGTTGGTGACTATCTTCGTTTTATCCCGCTTAAGAGTTCGATCCTGTCGGTCGGCAACGATCAAGTCGGCAATGCCTATAATCAGTTCAGGGGGATTATAACTATCCGTCGCTCAGCGTGGAGTGGGCGGGTTTGGATGGTGAATGAACTGGAGCTGGAAGACTACCTAAAGGGCATCGCCGAGGTACCAGAAAGCTGGCCCATGGAGGCCCGGAAGGCGCAGGTGGTGGCAGCTCGCACCTTTGCCCTGCGCCGCATTAGTGAGCCGCGTGCTGATATCTTTGATATCTATGATGACACCCGGGACCAAGTGTACTACGGCTATAACTACGAGACTGGGAAACCGGGAATCACCACGGCGGTAGAGACTACCCGGGGGATGGCAGTGCTCTACGGCGGGCGACCTGCTTTAACTTATTACCACTCTGATAGCGGAGGGGCTACGGATAATGTTGAGGATATTTGGAATAAAGGGAATCCTAATCTGGCCATACCATATCTTAAGGGGATTGCGGACCCCTATGCTAAACCTGTGACCTGGACCGTCACGTTGCCGCAGCAGTATGTAGAAGAGCGGTTCAGTGACCAGCTGCGTAGCGTTGGTGCCATTTCAGAGACGGTGGTGGATATGGTAGTTGAAGAACGATTACCCTCAGGCCGGATGAAGAGCATCGCGCTTGTGACTAGTACCGGCAAACGCGCATCTATGGATATTGCCACGTTTGATTATCTGACCGATAGTAACTACGTTAAAAGCATGAACTTCACCGTTGGCAAGACTGGCTCGGCCAATGCCCCCGATTTTGTGCTGGATGGCAGAGGCAATGGTCATGGCATTGGGCTGTCACAGTGGAGCGCTTATAACATGGCCAACCAGGGTCAGACTTTTGATCAGATCCTAAGATTCTTTTACTCGGGAGTTAGCATTGGCATGGCCTAGCCCCAAGCGACTATTGGACCTAGTCTGGGACGTTGTCTTTCCGCCCAAGTGTCTTAGTTGTGGGGGCGAGGGGGCTTGGATATGTGCCAAATGTTGGGGGGATATTGGTCGGATCACTACCCCGATCTGCTATCGGTGCGGGAGATTATCGGACGGATTTAAGGTTTGCAATAGTTGTCGCCGCCAGTCGCGCTTGGCTCGGATGATCGTCTGCGGTTATTGGCAGGATCCCCTTAAGTCGTTAGTCCATCAGCTTAAGTATCGCCGGCGGCATGTGCTAGTTGAAAGTCTAGGAAAAATTATGGCCGGGGCTGCCCAAGATTACATCTTTGGCCCCGTCCTACTGGTGCCTATTCCGTTGCACTACCTAAGATTATGGCAGAGAGGATTTAACCAGGCCCAGCTTTTAGGTCAAGTGGTAGCTAAAGAGCTGCAGGTGCCCCTAGTAAGCCCGCTTAAGAGGGTGCGGCATACCCAGCCCCAGTTTGGCCTGGGGCGTCACCTGCGGCGTGCTAATGTAGTAGGGGCATTTGCAATAAAGTCAGATCAGTTGGATATAATAAAGGACAAGACGGTTGTGCTGGTTGATGATGTAGTGGCTACTGGATCCACCATTGAAGAATGCGCTAGAGTTCTAAAAAATAATGGGGCTAAGGAAGTATGGGCATTAGTGTTAGCCAGGGCTTAGATCCTAGTATCTTTCGGGCCTACGATATTCGGGGGATCTACCCCCGAGAGATTAATGAGGTTGGGGTATATAAGATTGCTCGGGCGATCTTTGAATATGCCCGGCCCCAGAAGGTGGCGGTAGGCCGAGATTGCCGGCTATCGGCACCTGCCATTCATCAGGCAGTTTGCCAGAGTTTCATTGGTTCGGGTTGCAAGGTAATAGATTTAGGAATGATTAGTAGCGATATGGCCGTATTTGCTGCTGGCCGGTTTAAATTTGATTTGGCGGTGATGGTTACCGCTTCGCATAATCCCAGAGAATGGATTGGCATTAAGTTGACCAAGCGCGGTGGTGCGCCAATTGGGGGGGAAGGAGAGATAGAGAAGATTGCCGATATTGTTGGCAATCTCAGCAAAGAACTAAAAATGCCAAATGAAGAATTAGTGGATGTAGAAAAACTGGATATGTTGTCGGAATGGGTGGAGCATGTTTTGTCGTTCGTTGATGTTGCCAAGATTAAATCAATGAAGATTGTGGTTGATGCCGGTAACGGCGTGGCCGGACCGATTGTTAGAGAGCTATTTAAAAAACTACCGGTTGAGCTTATCGAGATGTATTTTGAGCCAGATGGGAGCTTTCCTAATCACTTGCCCAGCCCGATCGAGCCAAAGAATATGGCTGATCTGCAAAGAAAAGTTGTAGAGATTGGTGCGGATCTGGGTGTGGCCTTTGATGGTGACGCTGATCGGGTGTTTTTGGTGGACGAGCGGGGGCGAATCGTCACCGGCAGTGAGATGACAGCAATGGTAGCCGATAAGATTCTCTCGGAGGACCCGGGGAGAGTGGTCTTGTACAATGCAATTTGTGGCTGGAATGTGCGGGATGTGGTCGAACAACACAAAGCTACTGCCTACCGGACCAAAGTCGGCCACGACTACATCAAAAAGGATATGGAAAAATGCGGAGCTTTCTTTGCCGGCGAGCATTCCGGCCACTTTTTCTTTCAGGATAACTTCAACGCCGATTCGGGGCTGATTGCGGCGGCTATCGTGTTGGCGCTGCTGTCTAAAGAGGGCAGACCCTTAAGTGAAGTCCTTGTGCCTCATCGTAAGCATTTCCAGATTCCGGAGACTAATTTTCAGGTAGCTGATACCAGAGCAGTCATAGATAAACTGGCAGCGCGATACGCCGGCAAAGAAATTGACCGGCTTGACGGCTTAACTATTCGAGCGGAGGATTGGTGGGCTAATGTCCGCCCTAGCTCGACTGAACCGTTGCTGCGACTTAATGTGGAAGCTAAAAGCAGTGAGACCTTGTCTCAGATGACATGTGAGCTTACTGAAACGATCACAGCACTAAGCCGAGTTTCTGTTTGACCTCTTTTAGAGTGGCTTGGGCGATCTTGTCTGCCCGCTTAGCTCCATTGGCTAGGATCCTATCAAGCAGGTGTTTGTTTTGCATGTAATAGGCAATTTTCTTTTGGATGGGAGCCAGTTTTTTGATGATCAGCTCGGCCAAGTCTTTCTTCAGTGCACCGTACCCCTGGCCCCGGAAGTGCTGCTCGATCTGGGTTTCACTCTGGCCAGAGAATAATTTATAGATGGTCAGTAGGTTATGTAGCCCTTTGCGTTTGGGGTCGAATTTAACGGCCGTGCCGGAATCTGTTACTGCCTTTATGATCTTTTTGCGGATCGTGGCTGGTTTATCGGTGAGGGCAATGTAGTTCATTTCACGGGTAGCGCTTTTACTCATCTTTTGTTCAGGATTGTCCAATCCCATAATCCTAGCCCCACTCTTTCTGATGAGCGGCTCGGGGACGATAAATGTTTTACCGAAGCGCTGGTTGAAGCGCTGTGATAGATCGCGGGCCAGCTCCACATGTTGTTTCTGGTCCTCTCCCACTGGCACCAGGTTGGCTTGATACAAGAGGATGTCAGCTGCCATGAGGGTAGGATAGATAAACAGGCCCGTGGGGATGCTCTCGCGACGTAATTTAGTAGTTTTGTCTTTAAATTGAGTCATTCGGGAGAGCTCCCCCATCTTAGAGATAGTAGTGATGATCCAAGCCAGCTCACTGTGAGCAGGGACGTGAGACTGAACAAAGATAATAGATTTTTTGGGGTCCAAACCAGCAGCTAAATAGATAGCGGCTACCTCGTAGGTCTTCTCGCGCAGAGATTTGGGGTCTTGGGGGGTAGTAATAGCGTGTAGATCTACCACACAGAAAATATTGCGGTATTTGTTTTGATACAGGGCCCACTGGCTAATAGCGCCAAGGTAGTTGCCGATGTGAATAACGCCGCTAGGTTGTATTCCAGATAAAACGGTCTTTTTCATACAAACTCAAATTAGCATAGTTTCAGGGGATAGGTAAGTGTGGCTATACTATAAGGTAGGAAGTAAGAGCGCAGGATGGATAAAGCCCAAAAAGCAGTTCTGGTGCCGATAATCTTCTTTAGTTTCTTTCAGTTCCCCTTGAATCTCAAGGAGCTAAGGCGGTATCTCTGGCAATATGAGCTTACTCCCCTCGAGATAGAAGAGGTGCTCAAGCGATTGCCCCAGGCCCAGCGTGCCGATGGGTTAGTGTGGTGGGGGAGATTTACCCACGATCGCGGGCTGAGGGAGAAATTAGCCCGGGAGTTTTGGGCAAAAGTAGCCAGGCGCCGGTGGATCTTTGCTAACGTGCCTTTTTTAGACCAAGCCTTTGTCTCAAACACCTTGGCTTATGATAATGTCCATTTTGGCAGCGATATTGATCTGTTCTTGATTGGTAAGCACCGGCGGCTGTGGACGATGCGGGCCTGGCTAGTGTTCTGGCTGAATCTTTTTGGGTGGCGGGTCAGGGGGATGGATCGACATGGGCGGTTCTCGCCGGAATTTTTTATCAGTGACTATGAGCTGGACATTAAAGCCATCGCTTTAGACAGGGACTATTATTTTTCTTATTGGATGGCAGACCTAGTACCCATCTGGCCTGCGGGCGAGGACGAGCTCTTCCATCGGCATAATCGCTGGGCGCAGAAGGACCTGCCGATTGCTTGGCGCAGCCCCAAGATTAGGCCGCTGGTCTGGCTTAAGCCCTCATATTTTAGGCGGTTAGCCGAGAAGCTGCTGTCGGGCAGGTTTGGTGAGTGGTTGGAGCAACTCCTGTACCGGTTGCAGGCCAAGGTAATTGACAGAAATTTAGAGAGGATGGGGGTGAACCCAGAAGTCATTACTAACGAGAATATTATTAAGTTGCATTTTAATGATCGCCGGGCTCAAGTTAGAGACGCGATCGAAAGGGATATCCGTGAAGTTTTGGGCGAGGATTAGTAGGTATCTGCTGTGGTTGACCTTGTTCATCCTGCCTTGGCAGATGCGCAAGGTAATTGTTCCGGTCTTTCATCAAGGAGCCTTTGTAGAATATGCCGCGATCAGCCTTTATGCTACAGACCTACTAATTATGGCGTTGTTGATCATCTGGCTTCCCGGGGTGCTAGCTAAAAAGAGGTTTTGTTGGGGGCCACGGGCGATCAGTTGGCCGCTGGTGGCTCTGGTGGTATGGATGTGGCTCTCACTTATCTGGGTACATCAACTAGGCCTAAGTCTGCTAGTTGGTAGTTGGACCGCTGGTCATTTTACCTTATTCGTTCTTTTCTACCTGTATCTCATTAATAATGTCAGGACGATCAGGGATATCTTATGGCCGCTAGGTTGGGGGGTGGCCTGCCAGGGGCTAATCGCTTTGGGGCAATATTTTTCTAATCACTCATTAGGCCTTAAGTGGCTGGACGAGTCAGTCTTGGACCCCAACCAGTCGGGCATCCCAGTAGTAATAGTGGATGGAGTGAGGCGGCTGCGGGGGCACGGTTTACTGCCCCATGCCAATCTGCTGGGCGGGTTTTTAGCTACCAGTCTCGCTCTATTGGTGCCTTGGCTCTATGCGGTGAAGCGTCAGTGGCCGCACTATCTTATGTGGCTCTTATTTACGATCGGGGTGCTGGGCTTGGTGGTCAGTTTGTCGCGGAGCGCCTGGGCAGTTTTTCTTCTAAGCATGGGAGGGTTAGCATTATGGGCATTGTGGGCACGGCCTAAAAAACTACGGGCAGCGATACTGCCCGGGCTGATTGTGACGGCAGTTACGCTGGCCCTAGTTATTAGCCAGTATTCAGTGATCGTACCGCGTTTTGATTTGAGCGAGCCGGTTGAGCAGATCTCACTTTCGGATCGCTTACGCCAGTGGGGTGAGTTTAAAGAGGTCTATCGTAAGCATCCAGTAGTGGGAGTGGGTATAGGGCAGTATGTGCCTTACCTTAAATACTTGGATCAATCAACTTTGGGATGGAGCTACCGGGAGGATGTGGATGGTTGGGTTTATAACCCTGGTCGGGATGGCCGCTACTATGAACCGGTCCACAATATATACCTGCTGGCTATAGCAGAATTGGGAATAGTGGGGGGAGCTCTGTTAGCGTTGATTCTGATTGGTGCACTAGTGGTGGTTGGGGGGTTAGTTAGAAAGCGCCGGGCGCTGGTCGGAGTTGCGGCTCTATTGAGTTGGCTGTCACTTCTAGTGTTGGGGCTGATCGATCACTATCCCTGGACTCTTCAACAAGGGAGATTGTTGGTCTTCCTAGTTCTCGGGATGATGGCTGTTTTATCAGTCCATTCGGGCTATAATAAGAAGCGTGGAGGAAGAAAAAAGCGTCAATTTGCTCTCTCCTAAGCCGGATCTAGATGCTCGCATATTTGCAGCGATTAGCTATCTATCGGTGCTTTTTATCGTGCCCTGGGTCATCAAGCGGGATGATGGGTTTGTAATGTTCCATGTCCGGCAGGGGTTAGCTTTATTTATAGCGGAGATAGTAGTTTGGTTTATCCTCTGGCTGCTGGAGGCACTCTTGACCACCGTCTTCTCCTTCGGAGCTTATAGCTTCATGGTCTTTTTCTATCGCTTGGCTTGGCTCCTGTTTGCTGCAGTTAGCCTGGCCGGAGCATATTTTGCCGCCGCTGGCGCTAAAAAGGAACTTAAGTGGTTGGGGGTGATCGCCAAGAACTTGAAGGTTTAGCTCTTGCTGGGCACGATATTATCGGCTATCCTGTGATACGGCATGGGCCTGTGGCGTAGTTGGTAGCGCGCCTCCATGGCATGGAGGAGGTCAGGGGTTCGAATCCCCTCAGGTCCACCAGGTTGCATTCTTTTGGTAGCAGGGGCTGTCTATGATGATGAGCCCAGTTTGCTTTATGTTAAAATTAAGCTACGGGTACGATAAAATTTCTCTGTATGGCACAAAAAAATGCTAAATATGACCATCAAAAGACTGAAGCTAAATGGCAGAAGTTTTGGCAGAGGCGCAAGATCTTTAAAGGGGCCACTGGTGGCCGGGAGCCAAAGATCTACATATTAGATATGTTCCCGTATCCGTCTGGCGAGGGGCTGCATGTGGGGCATCCCCGGGGCTATGTGGGCAGCGATGTGTTAGCTCAGTACTATCGGCTGAACGGTTATAATGTGCTGCACCCAATGGGCTTTGATGCTTTCGGTCTACCGGCAGAGAATGCAGCGATCAAAGCGGGGATTCATCCTGCCATCAATACTAAGAAGAACATCAAACGCTTTAGTAGCCAACTTAAGGCCTTGGGCCTGTCCTATGATTGGAATAGGGCCATCGACACTTCGGATCCAAGTTACTACCGTTGGACCCAATGGCTCTTTACCTTGCTGCATAAGAATAAGCTGGCCTATCAGAAGGAAGCGTATGTGAACTGGTGTCCCAAAGATAAAACGGTTTTAGCTAATGAGCAGGTAGTGGGGGGCCGGTGTCAGAGATGTGAAGCAGTAGTAGTCCAAAAGAAGAGAAAGCAGTGGCTCTTAAAGATCACTGACTTTGCCGAGGAGCTACTGGCCGGCTTAGATCAGTTGGATTGGCCTGAGAGCACTAAGGAGCTACAGCGCAACTGGATAGGCAGGTCAGTAGGGACCGATCTGGAATTCAAGGTGGTTGGGCATGCCCGCACCGTTAAGGTTTTTACTACCCGAGCCGATACTCTGTTTGGTGCGACCTATCTAGTGTTGGCGCCCGAGCACCCCGATCTACTTACGATCACTGCAGCGCGCTGCCGTAAGAGCGTGAATGCTTATATTAAGAGCTCGGGTGAGAAAACGGAGTTAGAAAGGTTAGCTACTGCCAAAACTAAAACGGGGGTGTTTATTGGAACATATGCCATAAATCCGGCCAGTGGGCAGAATATCCCGATTTGGGTGGCCGACTATGTTCTAGGTAGTTACGGCTACGGTGCAATTATGGCTGTGCCTGCTCATGATGAGAGAGACTTTGAATTTGCTAAACAATACAAACTGCCGATCGTGGAGGTGGTGAATTCACCGGGTGGGAAGTTGCCGTATCTAGGCGAAGGCCCGCTGGTTAATTCGGGTAGGTTTGGCGGTATGCCATCTTCTAAAGCAGCAGGAGCGATTACCAAGGAAGTAGGTGGCCAGCCCACAGTGCAGTATCGGTTGCGGGATTGGCTGATTTCCCGCCAGCGCTATTGGGGAGCTCCTATCCCTGTTTTGTATGACACCAAGGGGCAGCCAATTTTAGTGGAACCTCGTGACTTGCCAGTAAGGTTGCCGCAGGATGTGGAGTTCAAACCTACCGGTGCCTCGCCCCTGGCAGACTCCAAACAGTTTAGCCGAATCCCTCAGCACTACCGGCGCAGGGGAGCAGTCAAACGCGAGTTTGACACGATGGATACTTTTGTCTGTTCCTCGTGGTACTTTATGCGTTACGCCGATTCGGATAACTCTAAGGCCTTTGCTGGTAAGAAGCAACTGGCCTACTGGTTGCCAGTAGATGTGTATATCGGTGGGGTTGAGCATGCAGCCGGGCACTTGCTGTATGCTCGTTTCATAACTAAAGTTTTGCATAGACTGGGATTAGTCAGTTTTGATGAGCCGTTTAGGAAATTGCGGCATCAAGGTCTGATCTTAGGCGAGGATAACGAGAAGATGAGTAAGTCCCGGGGCAACGTGATCAATCCAGATGACGTTATTGAAGGGTATGGGGCGGATGCTTTGCGGATGTATGAGATGTTTATGGGGCCGTTTGATCAGGCCATACCCTGGAGTGCAGCGGGCATTGAGGGGGTGTGGCGATTTATTAAACGGGTATGGGGGTTAACCCCCCGGGCCAAGGCCCCCGAGACCGATCGGGCGATACACAAACTAATCAAAAAGGTGACGGGGGATATTGAAGCGATGCATTTTAATACCGCCATCAGCTCCTTTATGGAGTTTGTTAACTTAGCAATGGAGGTGGGCATTACCGCTAAGACCTTTAAGACTCTAGCGATCCTGCTAGCCCCTTTTGCCCCGCACCTAGCGGAGGCACTTAATGAGCGGCTGGGGAGCCGGCAGAGCATTTTTTCGGCAGTCTGGCCCACATTTGATCCCAAGCTAGTGGTAGCCTCGGCAGTGACTATTGCAGTTCAGGTTGATGGCCGATTACGGGGGACGATAGTACTACTAATGGATACCGGTAGAGCCGAAGCGATCAAAGCGGCGGCCAAGCTGGATACGGTTAAAAAGCATCTACAGGGTAGGCGGATCACCAAGCAACACTATGTGCCGGGTCGGATTATTAATTTTGTAACTCGTTAACTATGGACGGGGAAGAGCCCAATCAAAATATTGAGCAAGAGGAGATTCTCATTGAGAAGGAGTGGGATAGGATTGAACGGCTACTGGCACATCAGAACCGGGTGGCTAATAGTTTGGCAGTAATCGAAGCGGATAAGTTATTTCGGGAGGTGCTAGGGATCATCAGTTTCGGTGAGACGGTCAATGAAGCAATTCAAAACGCATCGGATACCTTTTCTAATATCAAGGGGCTGATGGAGGCGCGCAAAGTTTATGAAGACATTATAGAGGTCCCCGGGTTTAGCGTGGATCAAAAGGTCGCCAAGCAAGTTACGGCCATCTATCTGCAGGCCATCCTGGATATGATGGGCAAGGACTATCAAGAAAAGGGTTTTTGGAAGAAATTAGCCAATGAGATTACCTACTTTGGGGAGCTGCATCCGCGTTTGTTGAGGAACATCTTTGTGGGGATCCTGGTGTTTTTGGTGGGAGTCTGGTTCTTAGCGGACACCACCCCTGGTCAGTGGCTCGTGAACTTAGCGGTGGGGCTGACCCACTTTATTCTAAGTTGGGTCTGGTGGTTAATCCTTATCCTGCTCGTTATCTTAGGGATAGTGGCCGTTAGCTGGCTCTTTTTTGAAAGGCACCGAAGGTAACCCTGCCCCTAATAGAGTCTGTTACAATAGAGGATGCTTTTTCATTTGTCTATGAGATGAGTGGGGTGGAGTTTGTTCATCTGCATGTGCATAGCCACTATAGCCTGCTGGATGGTTTAAGCCGGATCCCAGACCTGGTGGCAGCGGCAAAGAAACAGGGCGCCAGAGCCTTGGCGCTGACCGATCACGGCGCTATGTACGGCACGATTGAATTCTATGAGGAGTGCCATAAAGCTGGTGTCAAACCGATCATTGGTTGTGAGATATTCATTACGGAAGGCCAGCTTGAAGATAGAACGATCATTGCGGGCAAAAAGAGCTACTATCATCTAACCCTTCTGGCCAAGAACCAAGAAGGTTATCTTAATCTCATAAAGCTTACCACCAAGGCGCATTTGGACGGCTACTACTACCGTCCCCGAGTTGATTATGAGTTTCTCCGGGAGCACAGCAGAGGATTGGTTTGCCTATCAGGATGTTTGCGGGGGGCCCTGCCCTCAGCGATCGTAGGGGGCAATGAACCCAGAGTCCGGGAGCTAATTAACTGGCACCGAGAGGTGTTTGGTAGCGATTACTATCTAGAGCTGCAACACCATCCCAATATCCCAGACCAAGCACTAGTTAACAGCCGGCTTAAAGAGTTGGCTAGGGAATTTGATCTTCCTTTGGTGGCTTCAACAGATTCGCACTATCTCTGTGCAGATGATAGTGATGCTCATGAAGTTTTGCTGTGTGTGCAGACTGGTGCGCTCCTATCCGATGATAATCGTTTTAGCATGCGGGGCGAGGTCTTTGACCTCACGGATCCTAAGATTATTGCGGAAGCCTTTGCTGATGTGCCGGAGGCCATCACCAACACGCTCAAGATCGCGGAGGATTGTACTACTAAGATCGAGTTGGGCAGAACCATTTTACCCAACTTTAGCCTGCCGGCCGGGTATGACTATAAAAGCTATCTTCGAGAGTTGGTCCAAGTAGGTATCCGATCTCGGTTCGGCGATGATCCCGCTCCCCAAATCAAAGAGCGGGTGGAGTATGAGCTGGGCATTATTGACCAGATGAACTATGAGTCATATTTTTTGGTGGTGGCGGATTTTGTAAACTGGGCCAAGCAGCACGAGATTGTGGTGGGGCCGGGTCGGGGGAGCGGGGCAGCTAGCATAGTTTCTTATGCTTTAGGCATCACGGACATTAACCCACTGGACTATGACCTCATTTTTGAAAGGTTTTTGAATCCGGCACGTATCTCCATGCCGGACTTTGATATTGATTTTGCTGATGATCGCCGGGATGAAGTAATTCGATACGTAGTCGATAAATATGGGCAGGATCGGGTAGCGCAGATCGTTACCTTTGGCACGATGGCCGCTCGGGCCTCCATCCGGGATACTGGCCGAGTGCTTGGCCTGTCCTACGGAGAGGTGGATAGGATCGCCAAGCTGGTGCCTTTTGGCCTTTCACTCAAAGAAGCCATCAGCACAGTTGATGAACTGCAGGAAGCCTACAATACGGATCCCAAGATCCGGGAGCTGATGGATTTAGCCAAAAAGTTAGAAGGGGTAGTCCGGCACACTTCTGTCCACGCGGCGGGTGTAGTGATGGCGGATCGAGATCTCATTAACTACACACCTTTGCAGCGAGCCAGCAAGGGGGAGATTTCGCTAGTGACTCAATACTCAATGGGGCCAATTGAAAAGCTGGGTCTACTAAAGATCGATTTCCTGGGCCTGAAGAATCTGACCATTATTAAAAACACCTTGCGCATTGTCCGAAAGACCCGAGAACAGGAAGTCGATATTAGTACTATCCCAATGGACGATAAAGCTGCTTTCCAGCTCTTAAGCAGGGGCGATACCGACGGGGTGTTTCAGTTTGAAAGCGAGGGGATGAAACGCAATCTCCAGAATCTTCAGCCCACTGTCTTTGAGGATCTGATCGCCATGGTGGCGCTCTATCGTCCCGGCCCGATGGAACTAATCCCAGATTTTATTGATTGCAAGCACGGCAGAAAAAAGATTGAGTACCTCCATCCCAAACTCGAACCGATTCTTAAGGATACTTATGGAATTGCTGTTTACCAAGAGCAGGTTCTACGCATAGCAAGGGACCTTTGCGGTTTTAGCTTGGGAGAAGCAGACATCCTAAGGAAAGCCATTGGTAAGAAGATCCGCTCACTTTTGCTGGAGCAGAAGAAAAAATTTGTGGACGGAGCAATAAAGAAAGGGGTGGCTAAAAAGATCGCCGAGAGACTGTTTGAGTTCGTGCAGCCCTTTGCTCGTTATGGGTTCAATAAAGCTCACGCAACCTCGTATGCCCTAATTGCGTACCAGACCGCTTATCTTAAAGCGCACTTCCCTAATGAATTTTTGGCGGCGGTTTTGACCTCGGACCAGGGGGATCTGGATAAGATAGCCAAATACATCGCTGAAGCAGAACGGTTGGGCATTAAGGTCTTGCCGCCGTCTGTGAACGAAAGCTTTACTGATTTTGCAGTGGTTAAGGATACCGGTAACATTCGTTTTGGGCTGAATGTTATCAAGAATGTTGGCCGCAAGGTATCTGAGCTGATCGAAGAAGAGCGTAAGGCCCACGGCCTGTATAAGAGCATAGAAGATTTTCTGCGGCGAGTGCCCAAAGAGGCCCTAAATAAGAAAGTTTTGGAGTCGCTTGCTAAAGCTGGCGCCCTGGACGAATTTGGAGACCGCCGGGAGCTATACGAGAATGTTCCTGTGCTGGTGGACTTTGTAGGGACAGTTAGCCGGGGCAGTGATAGTTCCCAGTTAGGGATCTTCGGGGCGGAGGCCAACTCGGTGCTGTCATTACAGCTTAGGCCGGCAGATTGCTCTACCGAAAGGGAGCGGTTGGCTTGGGAGAAGGAGCTTTTGGGCACGTTTGTGTCCAAACATCCCCTCAAGGAGATGATGCCAAAGCTTAAATCGATAGTTCGTGAGCTGGGCTCACTCCACGAAGATATGGATGGTAGACAGATAAAGATTGGGGGGATGATATCCTCCATCCAGAGAGTGAACACTAAAAGCAGGGAGCCGATGGCATTTGCCCGGTTTGAGGATCTAACGGGCAGTTCGGAGATAGTGGTCTTCCCGAAGGTGCTGCAGGCATCCCGGGACTTGCTGGCCGTCGACAAGATATTGATTATTGAAGGGAAGATTAATATTAAGGACCGGGTTCACGAAGAGAACGATGAGGTGGTGGTCCGCAGTGAGATTAAAGTAATCGCCGAGTCCATTACGGAAGTGACGGACAGCTATTTGGACCGACTGGCTGGGGCT
>Ga0154611_12_pt7 | contig 21256 bp, 17 predicted proteins | sample Rifle2008BG13ft_FD_116040 | JGI IMG/M metagenome (GOLD analysis project Ga0154611, IMG submission 116040) | candidate division Kazan bacterium RBG_13_50_9
AGTGACGTTACCGTCTACCCGCCCGGTCTCTAAGATCTGCAGCTTTTGGGTAGCAATAATGTTGCCGTCCACTTCTCCCGCCACATAAACATTTTGGGCAGTGATATTAGCCTTGACCTTGGCATATTCGGCAACGATAACATCCTTGGCACTCTCGATTTCCCCCTTGAATTGGCCGTTGATCTGAATGTCCCCCTCGCTTCTTAGGGGGCCCTCTGCGATCACATCCTTACCGATAAGAGTATCTAGCTGGTCGGGGTCGGCGAAATCTTTTCGCTCTTTGGCCATTAACGCTTAGCTACATTTAGACAACAAGGATATTATAATAGTCTCTCTCGCTACAGTAAAGCACCAACTAGCGGTGGGTTAAAGTGAAGATAATTAGCTGCTGGAGCTTATATTGACCATGGCGCATCTGCAGGGGTACAATGTCTCTTCAGCATAAAATGTATTCATTATGAGGGCTCGTTACATTGTTATCCCGGTAGTAATCTTAGTGACCCTCGCTGCCACAAGCTTCTGGGTCTACCGCACTACGCACAGGCAGCCGGAGTACGAACTATTTGAAGTTCACCGCGGGTCGGTAACTCGCAGCGTAGCTATCTCCGGGTCGGTAGTAAGCCGGGAGAGATTGGAGCTGGGATTTCTCTCCCCAGGCATAGTTAAGAGCGTGGCAGTTGGGGTAGGGGATCAGGTTAAAGCCGGAGATCTCTTAGTGGTCTTAGATACCGTGGTGCTGCAAAACCAAGCTGCTCAAGCCCGGGCCAATGCAGCCGCGGCCCAAGCTATGCTTAGGAAAGCCCAGGACGGACTCCGATCAGTAGATCGAGGCGTTTTGGACCGTTCACTTAGTAGTGCCGGGGTAGCTCTTAATACTGCTCAAGCCAATCTGCAAGATGCCTACCGGGCCCGCGATATAGAGGCAGAGAATGCTCGAGTTGCTCTAGACAATGCTAGGTCGGCATACAACTACGCTCTCAGCATGTTTAATTCGAGCCAAGGAGCCATCTCCGGGTCAGCCGAGATTGCCAGGGTGGCTCTTAGTAATGCGCTCCTCACTCTTAACTACGCCCAGAGCAACTACAATTCAATTTATAACCTGTATCAAGCAGGCCAAGCTACCGTCTACGAGTTGCAACAGGCTCAATTAACCCTCAATAATGCCAATGCGGGCTACCAGAGCGCCCGGGCTAGCTATGATGCCGCTATTCGTCAGAGCACCGTGGAGCAGGCCGGTGCCAGCTCCAATTTAGATGCTGCCCGGTCCCGCTTGGATAGTGCCCAGGCTGCTTACAATGTGGCGGTGGTGGGAGCGGATATTAAAGTACGCAGTGCCCAAAATGGGCTAAGCGCTGCCCAGGCTGCTTACGACCTGACACAGGCCCAGTATAATCAGGCCAGCGCTCCGGCTCACAGTGCGGACATCGATGTGGCCTCGGCCCAAGCTGCCGCCGCTTATGCTGCCGCTCGCTCGATCGAAGCTCAGATCACTAGAGCTAAGCTAACTGCTCCGATCGCTGGAGTAATCACCGACGTTAACGCTAAGGTAGGCGAATTGTCCCCGATGACTAGCGCAGCGGTAGTGCTGGAGACGACCGGAGATTTTCTTATCGAAGCCAACATTTCGGAAGTTGATGTTAATGATATCAAGATTAGCCAATCGGTTAGGATTACCTTTGATGCTATAAGTGATACTAAACTGAATGGTACAGTAGCTAGCATCGATCCGGCTGCTACAGTAGTGCTGGGTGTCATTAACTATAAAGTTACGGTGGCATTTAACGAAATGCGGGCAGATATTCGACCTGCAATGACTGCTGACTTGGAGATCCTTACTGATCAGCGCGAAGATGTCATCTTCCTGCCAAGGCGGGTGCTGAAGCGGACGGAAACAGGCATAGGCTATTTTGTCCAAGTGCTAACCAGTGAGGGCATAGAGGATAGGGACATCACTATTGGCTTGATGGGCGATAACGAAGTAGAGGTCACTGCCGGTCTTAATGAAGGTGAGCAAGTGGTCCTAAGGGAGGTTTAAAATGGCTGCTGCGATTATCCAACTCAAGGACCTTACTAAGTCTTACGGCAAGGGCTTGGCGGAGACCAGGGCCTTGGAAGGCGTTAATCTGACTGTTAATAGTGGTGAATTTGTGGCGATCATGGGGCCCTCGGGGTCGGGGAAGTCAACCCTGTTGCATATTTTAGGATTACTGGATAAGCCCAGTTTGGGGCAGTACTTTTTAGATGGGAGGCGGGTGGATCATCTTAGTGAGAACCAACTCTCCGATTTGCGCAACCAGAAGATGGGATTTATGTTTCAAGCTTTCAATCTTCTCCCCCGCACTTCCGCTTTGGAAAATGTTGAGTTGCCCCTAGTCTATCGCAGCGGTCTTAGGGGGGCTAAGCGACGGCAGTTGGCTGAGTTGGCCCTCGCACAAGTGGGATTGAGTCAGCGGTCCAATAATCTGCCCAATCAGCTCTCTGGTGGTGAGCAGCAACGAGTGGCGATCGCCCGAGCTTTAGTGGTAAATCCCCAGGTGATCTTGGCTGATGAGCCCACTGGAAATCTAGACACTAAAAACAGCATCGAGATTATGGAGGTCCTCTCGCGGCTGCATCGTGAAGGCCGGACCATTATTTTGGTGACTCACGAAAAGGATCTTGCCGCTTACGCCGGCCGGGTGATCCAACTACGGGATGGCAGAGTGGAAAGTGACATTTATCAAGGGAACCAGCATCCCCTAACTTTAGCTGCGACATGGGCACCTTAGGCAGCATTAAGCTAGCCCTCAATGCGTTATGGGTGAATAAGGCGCGCTCCCTACTGACGCTGCTGGGTATTGTAATCGGTATTTCGGCGGTAGTTACCATCATCGCTTCCGGAGAGGGGGTGCAGCAGTTTGTTCTAGGACAGATTCAATCTTTTGGCACCAACGTGATGGCAATAGTGCCTGGAGGTTCGGAGGGGGAGCGAATTGGACCTCCCGCGGCTGTGATGGGAGTCACGGTAACTACTTTGACGATCGAGGATGCCCAAGCGATCGCGAATCCGCGCAACGTGCCTGATGTGGTGGAGGTGGGGATGGCCTCTGATGCGAGCCAAGCTGTGGTGACGGGGCGCGAGGGGGATATCTTCGTTACTATCTATGGGGTAAGTCCTGCTTACTTTTCTCTCTCGAGCATGGATTTCGCAGAGGGCAGCGGTTTTAGTGAAGACGATGTTAAGATCGCTAATAAGGTAGTGGTCCTAGGCAGTACCCTGAAAGAAAAGATGTTTGGCGATGAACCGGCAGTGGGTCAGCGGATTAAACTCCGTAACTATCGTTACCGGATTGTCGGGGTTCTGGAGAGCGGGGGAAGTATCTTTGGCATCATTGATCTGGGTAAGTTTGCTTACATCCCCGTGACCACTGCCCAGCAGCTGATCCTGGGGGTTAATCATCTAAGTGAGATCATGGTGCGAGTGACTAGTGAGGATCGCATTGAGGCAGCCCGAGCTGACGTACAGAACCTGCTTAGGGAGCGCCATGACACCACTGATCCTAAGAATGATGATTTCACCATTCGCACTATTAAAGATGCTTTGCAGATGATCCAGTTGGTAATGGGGGCCCTTACCTTGTTCCTCGCGGCTATCGCCGCTATTTCTCTATTGGTTGGTGGTATTGGGATTATGAATATTATGTTGGTGTCGGTGACGGAGCGCACTCGCGAGATCGGGCTGAGGAAAGCCTTAGGCGCCCGTCGCCGGGATATCTTAGGCCAGTTTCTATTGGAAGCTATTTTGCTGACGCTGATCGGCGGGCTTTTGGGATTTGTCTTGGGCATCAGCGGTGCTTTTGCCACGGCTCAAGCGGGAGGATGGGCATTCCATCTAAGTGTTGCCGCTATCGTTCTGCCTTTGGCTATGACCGTATTTTTTGGTGTGGTATTCGGCATCTATCCGGCTATCCGGGCCTCTCGTTTGGATCCGATCGTAGCGTTGCGGTACGAGTAAAAAAAGCCTTCCTAGTGTTGCTTTACTTTTGAGGTAACGCAAGTTAGTATGGGTTCGTAACTTTTGCCATGAGCTTAGATAAAGCTTTAATCATTATTCAAGTAGTCCTGGCCATCTTACTAATGGCAAGCATTCTAATTCAATCCCGCGGCGCTTCTTTAGGTGAGGCTTTTGGAGGGAGCAGCACCTTTTATGGCACACGGCGGGGGAGCGAACGGACCCTCTTTATTATTACGGTAGTTTTGGCAGCGCTGTTTGTCTTGATAGCTTTAGCGATCCTGTTTATCTAAGCGGGGTAATCCTAGTGAGTAGCACGCGGCCTTAAGATTTGTTAGTAGGGAGGTTCCTATCTTTCGCATTCAAATACGGCTTAGCCCAAATCGATCAACCCAGGCCCAGGGGGCGATGGGGGTTTTGAGCCGGGTGCAGGTTCTGGGCACAGAGCTTCTTGGGTTTGGGCGGCAGTTTTGGCGCCGTTTCTCCAAGGCAGAGCGCAGCACAGTAGCAGTATTAATAGTAGTGATCGCTGTGGCGGGTGTTTGGTGTCTGCTGTTGGGCGGGGGAGAGAGTAGAATCCAACCGGTCCGAGGCGGCAGCATCATTGAAGGGGTGGTTGGCCAGCCGCAGGTGCTCAATCCTCTCTATGTGCAGGCGAACCTGGTGGATAGAGATATTAGCAGGTTAATTTTTTCAGGGTTAATTAAGATGGGCCGGGGGAGAGAGTTTCTGCCCGACCTCGCATCGTCGTGGGAGGTCTTTGACCAAGGCAAAACCTATATCTTTCATCTTAGAGAAGGGATCAAATGGCATGACGGGGGAAGCTTTGATGCTAGTGACATAGTTTTTACCGTTGGGGTAGTGCAGAGTGAGGCCTACCCCGGAGTGCTTAAAAGTAGTTGGCAGGGGATTAGGGTAACTGCTGTTAATCCCACGACCGTGCAGTTTAGCTTGCCTAGTCCTTCTACATTCTTTTTATCCCAAGCCACCGTTGGGATACTGCCAGCTCACTTGTTCGCTCACCTGCCTGTTTCCGAGATCGGCAAGTCAGATAATAATTCAAAGCCGGTGGGCACGGGCCCCTTTAAGGTCGCATCGGTCTTGGCCTCCAAGGATTCGGTTAGCTTGGTGGCCAATCCTGATTACTATGGGGAGGTGCCGTTTATAGAAAAGGTAGTTTTCTATTTTTATGACACAGAGAAAGCTCTCTTGAATGCTATAAAAAGCGGAGCGGTTACCGGTGCCGGCACGTCGTCCTTAAGTGGATTGGGGGGGGCTGATCTAGCCAATCTGAAAGTCTATACTTACCAGTTACCTCAATACAAGGCGGTCTACGTTAACCAACTCGGAGGTAACCAAGCTCTGGCCGACAAAGCAGTCCGGCAAGCTTTGGCGCTTTCTACTAATAAAGAGAAGATCATCCGCGATGTGACTGATGGCAACGCGGTGCCAGTGGACAGTCCGATCCTGCCGGGGTTCTGGGGGCACCTCCCGGAGATTAAGAAATATAGCTTTGATTTTATCGCCGCACGGGATGTGCTGCACAAAGCGGGCTGGAAGGATGCTGACGGGGACGGGTTTTTGGAGAAAGGGAACGTCAGGCTATCGTTCTCGCTAAGCTTCAAAGACGATAAGGCCAATCGCGCGATCGCCGAGATTCTATCTTCAGACTGGGAAGCAGTTGGGGCGGAGGTCACCGTTGTGCCGATTGAACCGACAGAGCTCTTCGATAGGGTTATTAGGCCCCGCGACTATGACTTGCTTATCTTCGGGCAAGACTTGGGCACCGATTCGGATCCGTATGTCTACTGGCACAGTAGCCAGACCACTGATCCGGGGCTAGCCCTCTCAGTTATGTACGACAAGGATATTGATAACAATCTTGAAATGGCGCGCCTAGCCGGCAATTTGAGCCGGGCGATTAGTTATTATCATCGCTTCCAAAATGCTTTTGCCGATTTGGTACCGGCCATCTTGCTGTACCAACCTAACTTTATCTATCTGGTTGATGGCAAGGTCAAAGGTGTTACCCAAGAGATCAACCTTAGCACCATCACCGACCGGTTTATTAACATTGCTGACTGGTACATCAAATTCAGGAAAACTGCCTCCGGGGAGGAAGCTTCCCCTGATATAATAGATAGTGGAGGCACTCTCGAGATAGAAGATAGTCCAACAGCAGGGTAACCTCCCTTGACAAAGGGCCACCATAGGTGGTTTAATCACCTGACACTTTGGGGGGCGAGTGGTGAAATGGTATACACGCTAGGTTAAGGGCCTAGTGGGGAAACCCGTGGAGGTTCGAGTCCTCTCTCGCCCACCACGGGCACTTAGCTCAGTGGTTAGAGCATCCGGCTTACATCCGGGAGGTCGGGGGTTCAAATCCCTCAGTGCCCACCACGGGGCGGGTGGTGGAACGGTATACACGAAGGACTTAAAATCCTTTGCCGTAAGGCTTGTGGGTTCGAATCCCACCCCGCCCACCACGTCGGAATAGCTTCATTTCACGCTAAATCGGCACAGCCGATTTAGCTATTAACATTCAGCAATTCCTCCTTTTCAAATCACAAACATCTTTGGGCTCCCGCCCCATGATTGGTTTGTGATTTGAGGGGCAAGGCTTCGCCTTGGTGGGTAATTTGGGTAAAATGATTACTGGTTGATATGCCGCGATAGCTCAGTTGGTAGAGCGAGGGCCTGAAGAGCCCTGCGTCGGGGGTTCGATTCCCTCTCGCGGCACCACAAACCACTCACCTTTGGCTCGGGTTTGTGGCGCAGCCACAATATGTCAATTGTTTAGTGGTTTGTGCCATGCACCGGAGCGGAGCGACTGGTGCTGTGGCCATCAGCTTAACAGCAGGCGAGAGTAGTTCAGTGGTAGAACGTCTCCTTGCCAAGGAGAAGGCCGCGGGTTCGACTCCCGTCTCTCGCTCCATAGTAAAGCATCTTAATATGGCAGTTCTTAGCGATAGGTCGATCAAACAGGCGATTGAGAGCGGGCGCGTCAAGATAGAGCCATACGATCCTGCTTTGGTGCAGCCGGCGAGCTTAGATGTTCGCTTGGGCAATGAGTTTAAGGCATTCCGCAACCATGCCCAGACCTGTATCGACCCCACGCAGCCCAACCAGTTGACCGAGAGCATAACAGTAAAAGAGGGTCAGTTTTTCATCATTCACCCCGGCGAGTTTATCTTGGGCACCACTTTAGAAGTTATGACCTTAAGCGACGATATAGTGGTGAGGTTAGAGGGCAAAAGCTCGATGGGGCGGATGGGGCTCTTGATCCATGCTACAGCTGGCTTTGTTGACCCAGGGTTTTCTGGCCAGCTGACACTGGAGATCAGCAATATTTCTAATCTACCGATCAAGCTCTACCCAGGAATGCGCATCGGTCAAGTGTCGTTCCATCCCTTAGACCAGCCCGCCGAGAAGCCTTATGGCTCTCGGGGGGTAGGCAAATACCAAGGGCAGATGGGTCCGACCGAAAGCCGGGTTGCCGAGGAGGGCTCTCCCGAGGTTTGATATCTAAAGTTTGGCCAGGTGTCCGAGTGGTTAGGAAGAGGTCTGCAAAACCTCGTACAGGGGTTCGATTCCCCTCCTGGCCTCCAGGGGCGGGTGGCGGAACGGTAGACGCGCTACGTTCAGGTCGTAGTGGGAGCAATCCCGTGGAGGTTCGATTCCTCTCCCGCCCACCACTCGACTCATTTCGAACAAAAGTTCGAAATTCGCTCGTGGTCTCCATTGCAAATAAGGTTTGCAATTCTGACCAAGTAGCTGAATGAGTCGAGTGTCTCGAGCGCAGTTGAGAGGCATAATAGCTCTATTCCTCTCTCGCCCGCCAATCATTATTGAGAGATGAGTAAGTTAGAACAGTATAGTAGGCGGTATGCCTACAAAGTAAGACACAAGTATCGGCAAGATCCCTTCGCTTTTATGGTGCTGTGGGCGCTGTTCTTTAGTGCGATCTTTCTAATCTTTGCTTTTCGGGGGTTGATCGCTGTTACGTTTATGAGGGAGATCGATACGGGTACCTCCACCTCTGCCCCGGCGGTCACCGAGGAGATAGCTGCCGATGAGGGAACTACTGAGAACGCCCCCGCTTCTACAACGCCACTGTCCGATATCCAGGCCAGCGGTGATACCTATACCGTTAAATCTGGGGACAGCCTATACGGTATAGGCCTAGAGCTGGGCAAGGATTGGAAGGTGATCGCTGAGCTTAACGGGATTGGGCCACCGTACAGCTTAGGCGTAGGACAAGTGCTAAAACTGCCATAGTCTTGAAGAGGGTTATTGCGCTTTTATTACTGGCTTTGATCATTCTGGCAACGGCATCAACGGTCGGTGTCGGTTTTTATTTATCTCCCCAAGATGAGCTAGCACCTGCCGATGCTATTGTGGTGATCAGCGGTGGGGAGACTGCTTTGAGGGTTAAGGAAGGAGTTTCTCTATACCAATCTGGCTGGGCACCGCTTATAATCATGTCTGGTGCCGCTAGAGATGAAGGGATAGCCAATGCTGTCTCGATGAAGCAGATGGCAATTAACTTGGGAGTGCCAGCGGATAGTATCTTGGTAGAGCCGGAATCGATCAATACATTTGAGAATGCTACCTTAGTCCGGAAGATCATTAAGGAACAGAAAGCGAGCCAGATAATCTTGGTTACCTCGCCTTACCACCAGCGCCGGGCATCCATAGTTTTTCATAAAGCCTTAAGTGAACTACCGGTTACAATTATTAATCACTCTGCTTTAGATTCCGCTTGGCGCAAAAATGGCTGGTGGATGGATGGCTGGGCGCGGCGCCTGACTACAAGTGAGCTTAAAAAAATAGTTTATACCCAGGTAGTACCGTTCCAATATCAGAAATGAATAGGTATAATAGACAGGTAATTTTAAGTACAGCGAGGTGATGCTATGACAGGTCTAGTATGGTTTCTCATTATCTTGGCCATTGTTTTGGCGATTTGGGTGGTGGGGATGTTCAACCGGTTAGTGGTCCTAAAGAACCGGGTGGCGGAAGCTGACAGCGATGTCGATGTACAGCTTAAGCGCCGGCACAACCTGATACCTAATATAGTTAACACGGTCAAAGGCTACGCTACCCACGAAAGTGAAGTGTTCGAGAGAGTAACCCAAGCCCGTAGTGCAGCCGTGGGAGCCGCTAGCGGCAATATGCAGAATAAGGCCCAGGCGGAGAACGCTCTGACCTCAACTCTGCGGTCACTGTTTGCGGTAGCCGAGAACTACCCTCAGCTGAGAGCTAATGAAAACTTTTTAGCCCTTCAAGAGGAGCTCTCTGACACCGAGAATAAGATCATGTCAGCGCGTCGTTTTTACAACACCAATGTTAAAGACTTTAACACACGTCAAGAAGTCTTTCCCAGCAGCCTAATCGCCAAGCTGTTTAATTTCAAAAAGTCCGAACTCTTTGAGCTCACGGATATCGCTGAGCGTGAAGTTCCACACGTAGATTTCAGTGAGCCCCAGAGCCAGTAATTACTAACTCATGTACGAGCAAATCGCAGCTAATCGCCGCAAGACGATCATTCTGGTGGTAGTGTTTTTACTGTTGTTGATGGGTTTAGGTTACGGTCTCTCACTCTATTTTGATAGCTGGGCGATATTAGTGGTAGCAGTAATGTTAAGTGTCGGCATGAGTTGGTGGAGCTACTTTTATGGCGATCGAACAATTCTAGCAGTATCAGGAGCTCAGCCGATTGACCCTGAACATGACTTAACGCACCGGAAGGTGCTCCACCTAGTTGAAAATCTATGTATCGCCTCCGGCCTCCCCCAGCCTAAAGTTCTTATCATTAATGATGCTGCGCCCAACGCATTGGCTACTGGTCGCGATCCCCAGCATGCGAGTATTGCCCTGACCACTGGATTAATTGCTAAGTTAGACAAGTCAGAGCTGGAAGGAGTGATCGCCCATGAGCTTTCCCATATCAAGAACTATGATATCCTCTTAGCTACGATAGTAGTAACCTTAGTAGGAGTAGTGGTGCTGATATCGGACTGGGCGTTGCGAGCGCGCTGGCAGGGTGAGCGCCGGGAGGGTAGCGGGATAATTATAGTGGTTGCTCTGATTTTGGCTATCCTCTCGCCGCTTTTAGCCCGGCTGATATATTTTGCGATATCCCGCCGCCGCGAGTATCTGGCTGATGCATCGGGGGCGCTGATGACCCGTTATCCTGAAGGATTAGCTCGGGCACTTGCTAAGATTAGTTCTGATACACACCAACTAAGGACTGCCAATCGGGCTACCGCGGGCCTATTTATCGTGAGTCCATTAAAGCGGGCTACTGCCATCATCGGGCTTTTCTCTACCCACCCGCCCATTGAAAAGAGAATAGAGGCGTTAAATAATATGAGCGTATGAAGTTGGGGATAAGTAAAGTAGGGAGCATTGGAGTATGGGCTATCTTGTTAGTAGTAGTCCTGTCGGCAGCGAGTTGCCGTTCGAGCATAACTAGCGTCGGGCGGGTAGCCGTAGCTACCCAGGTTGGCAGCGATAATGCTCCGGTGGGAAAGCCCCAACTGATTATCCTATCAACCGTCCCGGCTATCTATCTCTCGGCAGAGGTCGTGAGCGCTAAACCGGGGACCAAGGTAGATGTTGAGTGGCGTTACGTTACGGGGGGGCAAACTATTGCTACAGAGTCTTTCCGAGGGGGACGGAGCGCGGAGTCTCCCCATGAATTTGTCACGGGGCTTCAGCCCACAACCAGCTTTCTGTCCTCGAGGATTGATCGGGATAACCTAAGTTGGCCGCTGGGATCCTATGAAGCGACTCTCCGGCTTGATGGAGAGGAGGTCCAAAGAGTCGGGTTTAATGTTGTAGCAGATAAGGATTTTGAGGAGTTTTCTAGAAAAGCAATGGTTAAAAACCTGTATCTAGGTAGCCAGGTTAACAACCAAAATCAGATTACTATTCCCACTACTACTTTCCAGCGCAACCAGGGCAAGATCTATGCAGTGGCTTTGTTCCAAAGTGTCCCCGCTGGGACCACCGTAAGGGCAGTTTGGAAGCATCTGGATAGCGGTAAGCTAATTAATGATTTCTCAGCTTCGTTTAGCGGCAGCGGATATCTGCCTTTCGATATCAGCTTAAGCCGGTTCAGCCGCCTATGGCCCGATGGACTGTGGCCAGCTGGCACTTACGAGGTGTCTCTCTATGTGGATAACACACAGGTTACCACCAGGAATTTCTTCATTTCCTAAGGGGTAAGTATAGGGGATTATCCCCATGTCACTGCTGGTGGAAAAGGGTAGGGAGCGGACTATTGACAAATCCAGGGGTAGTTGCTACGGTTTATCTATGACCCAGCGATAAAATACAAGCGTCCAGATGCGGCTTTTTGGTCTGTAGTATCAAAAGGGCAATTTTTTATGTTGTCAAAAAACTATCAACTATTAGCGCCCACTACTGATAACTCCACTTTCGATAATAAATGGTATGTCTCCGCTCGGGATGCCATTGATCTGCCTAATCTGAACTCGCTGCAGATAGAATCTTATAATTGGTTCCTCAAGGAGGGGCTTAAGGATCTCTTTGATGAGATTAGCCCGGTTGAAGATCTGACCGGCAAGAATCTGGAGCTCCATGTAGTGGACTACTATCTGGAGGACCCCAAAGTTGACGAGAGCACTGCCCGGGAAGCTGACGCTACCTACGAAGCCACCTTGCGGGTGAAGCTGCGGCTCATCAACAAAGAAACTGGCGAGATCAAAGAGCAGGAAGTATTTTTAGGCGATATTCCCATGATGACTGGATCTGGGACATTCATCATCAATGGGGTGGAGAGAGTAGTAGTGTCCCAGCTGATTCGCTCAGCTGGGGTTTTGTTTACCCGCGAGGAAGGGCTCATGTATGGCCAACATGGGGCTAAGATCATTCCGGAAAGGGGCGCTTGGCTGGAGATTGAGACCAACAGCAAGGGGATCTTATCAGTCAAGATCGATCGCAAACGCAAGACCTATCTCACTACCCTGCTGCGCGCCTTTGGGTTAGGGAGCGACAGTGAGCTGATTCAAGCTTTCCGGGACGTTAACAATAACCCTAAATACGATTACATCAGAAATACACTGGACAAAGATCCATCCAAATCGAGCGACCAAGCCATCTTAGAAATCTATAAGAAGGTCAGGCCGGGAGATCTGGCTACTGTGGATAACGCCCGGAGCTTATTCAGTAATATGTTTTTGAACTTCCGCCGTTATGACCTGTCGGGCGTTGGCCGGCATAAGATCAACAAGCGTTTAAAGCTCGACATCCCCAATAACAAAAAGTTTAGGGTACTTACTTTGGATGATCTCGTGGCCATAACGCGCGAGATCATTCGTCTTAATAATGAGGGCGGCCCGGCCGATGACGTTGATAATCTAAAGAACCGGCGGGTCAGGGCCGTCGGTGAGTTAGTACAGACTAAGTTCAGGACCGGGCTACTTAGGGTGGAGCGGATCATTAAAGATAGGATGAGCGTTTCGGATATCCATACGGTAACGCCGGCTCAGCTTATCAATGCCCGGCCGGTTACCGCTATCATGCAGGAGTTCTTTGGCAGTTCACAGCTTAGTCAGTTTATGGACCAGACCAATCCTTTGGCTGAGCTGGAGCATAAGCGCCGGCTTTCGGCGATGGGTCCGGGAGGTCTCTCGCGTGAGCGAGCCGGTTTTGATGTCCGCGATGTGCATCCTTCCCACTATGGCAGGATCTGCCCTATCCAGACTCCCGAGGGGCAGAACATCGGTTTAGTCGGACAATTAGCATCGTTTGCCAAGGTCAATAACTACGGCTTTATTGAGACGCCGTACCGCAAGGTAGTCCACGATGTACCTAACGACGGAGTATCGGCGGTGGGCCAGGTGGCCTTTGGGGACATTACCGCGCCCGGCAGCAGTAAAGTCTTGGTGAAAATAGGAGAGACTATTGACTCGGCTACAGCGAAAGTACTGGCCCAGTATAAAGATATAAATAGCGTACCAATCCGGGCACGGATTAGCTCCCAAGTTGATTATATGGATGCCCATGCAGAAGAGATGCTAACCATTGCTCAAGCCGGCTTACCACATGACTCTAATGGTGTCATCACTAAAAACAAGGTAGCCGCCCGCCAGAGCGGGGAGCCCACCACGGCATCAGTAGGGCGCATCCATTATGTCGATGTTTCGCCTCGGCAGATCGTGAGCATAGCGACCTCATTGATCCCTTTTGTTGAGCACGACGATGCCAAGCGGGCGTTGATGGGATCAAATATGCAACGCCAAGCAGTACCCTTGGTAAAGCCCCAAGTGCCCGTGGTGGGTACTGGCATGGAGGGAGCAGCAGCAACGGGATCCGGCTGGGTAATTGTGGCCCCGGTGGCGGGCAAGATTAAATATGTTGATGCCAAGCGCATTGAGCTTGTGGGTGAGCGGGACCACAAGACTTATCGGTTTGATCTAACCACTTTCCAGCGGTCTAACTACGAAACTAATCTGCACCAGAGGCCTATCGTCACCCAAGGCCAAAGTGTTAAAAAGGGCGAAGCGCTGTGTGATGGGCCAGCTATTAGAAACGGTAAGCTGGCGCTCGGTGCCAACCTGATCGTGGCTTTCATGCCCTGGGGTGGTGCTAACTATGAAGACGCGATCATTATCTCTGATCGGTTAGTCAAGGAGGATGTCTATAGCTCAATCCACATCAAGCGCGAGGAGATTGATGTGCGTGAGACTAAGCTGGGGGCAGAAATCACCACGCGAGATATTCCTAACGTGGGGGAGGATGCAGTAGCGGATTTGGATGAAGATGGAATAGTTAGGATCGGTGCCCGAGTTAAAGCTAACGATATCTTAGTAGGCAAGATTACGCCTAAAGGTGAGACTGAACTAACCGCCGAGGAACGCTTGCTTCGAGCAATCTTCGGGGAGAAGGTTAAAGATGTTAAAGACACATCTCTTCGGCTTCCCCACGGCGGTTACGGCAAGGTAGTTAGTGTTAAGATCTTCGATCGCGATAAGGGCGATAAGCTGGAAGTAGGTGTATTGAAGCGCATCTATGTTTACATTGCCCAACTTAGGAAGATCTCTGTCGGCGACAAGCTGGCTGGGCGGCATGGCAACAAAGGGGTCATCTCAAGGATCCTTCCGCAAGCCGATATGCCATTTCTGGCCGACGGCATGCCGGTGGATATCATCCTAAATCCCTTGGGCATTATCTCCCGCATGAATTTAGGGCAAGTATTGGAGACCCATCTGGGTTGGGCTGCTGCTCGGCAGGGATTCAATGCCGTTAACCCAGTCTTTGAAGGCATTGATATGGAGGGCATTGTGGAGGAGCTTATAAAGGTTGGATTGCCTGAGGACGGCAAGGTGCAGCTTTATGATGGTCGCACCGGTCGACCCTTCGATCAGAAGACCACGGTCGGCCTTATCTATATGCTCAAACTTATTCATATGGTTGACGACAAGATTCATGCTCGCTCAATCGGCCCTTACGCGCTGGTGACCCAACAGCCCTTGGGGGGCAAAGCCCAGCTTGGTGGCCAACGACTAGGCGAGATGGAGGTCTGGGCCCTGGAAGGGTACGGAGCCGCCCACACCCTGCAGGAGATGCTGACCATTAAATCCGACGATGTGTTGGGGCGATCTCGAACCTATGAAGCAATTATCAGAAATGAGGAGATCCAAAAGCCCCAGACTCCCGAAGCTTTTAATGTTATCGCCAAGGAGCTTCAAGGATTGGGCCTCAATATAGAGCTGCTAGACAAAGACGGCAAACCCATCAATGAAGTTATCCCTAAAAAACTTAAGAAGAGATAGCATGAACCCAGTTACCCCCACAGATAGGAGCATGCGCAAGCGCCCCTCGGCCGAATCCTTCGCTGCGGTGCGGATCTCTTTGGCCTCCCCCGAGCAGATCCTGGCTTGGTCTCATGGGGAGGTGACCAAGCCGGAGACCATTAACTACCGTACGCTCAAACCAGAGAAGGACGGGCTATTTGATGAGCGCATATTTGGCCCCACTAAGGATTGGGAGTGTTACTGCGGCAAGTATAAAAAGGTCCGCTATAAAGGCGTTGTTTGCGATAAATGTGGTGTGGAGGTTACCAGATCAGTGGTCCGGCGCGAGCGCATGGGACACATTGGACTAGCCGTGCCGGTTAGTCATATCTGGTATCTTCGGGGGGCCCCATCCCGGCTGGCGCTGGCCTTGGATGTGCAGTCCAAACGGCTTGAGCAGGTCATCTACTTTGCTGCTTACATTATTACCGAAGTCGATGAGGAGGCCAGAAAACAGGCCTTAGATCAGCTCGCTTCCGAATACAGCCAACATACTAAAGCGCTTAAAAATGAGTACAAGACTAAGACCAGTGACACTAAGGCCCAAGAACGAACCCGGCTCACTAAGGAGCTTTCTGACAAGCTGGATAAGCTCAAGGCGGCCTACCACACGGCCATTACCGAGATTCATGATCTTAAGGGACATCGGATTATCTCCGAGCTGGAGTATCGAGACCTGTCACTTAAGTATGGCTCGGTCTTCAAGGCTGGCATTGGCGCCGAAGCGGTCTTTGGACTAGTCAGCCACATTGATTTGGTGGCCCAGGTTAAAGCGTTAAGGCACGAGCTTAAAGAAGCATTGGGCCAAAAGCGCAAGCGTCTGCAGAAAAGACTGCGCCTACTGGAGGGGCTGACGAAAGCCCACTTGCGGCCAGAATGGATGCTCGTTAAAAACCTGCCGGTGATCCCGCCGGATCTACGACCTATGGTCCAATTGGATGGTGGACGGTTTGCCACATCCGATCTTAATGATTTATATCGGCGAGTGATCAATCGTAACAACCGCTTAAAAAAGCTACAGGATATTGGTGCTCCGGAGGTTATTACTAGAAACGAAAAGCGGATGTTGCAGGAAGCAGTTGATGCCCTCTTTGATCTGACTGCCCGGGAAGCTTCCACCTCCACTACTAGCAAACGTAAGCTTAAATCTCTCGCTGATCTGCTGCGCGGGAAGCAAGGTCGCTTCCGGCAGAACCTCTTGGGTAAGCGCGTTGACTACTCCGGCCGCAGCGTCATCGTGGTCGGCCCAACCCTAAATCTGTATGAGTGCGGGATCCCCAAGGGCATCGCCCTTGAGATATTTAAACCGTTCGTGATCTCGATCTTAGTCAGGAATGAGGTTGTCCATAATGTCAAAACTGCCAGCAAGATGGTCGAGAAGCAGGTGCCGGAGGTGTGGGATGCCCTCGATGAAGTTATCGGTAAATACTACGTGCTTTTAAACCGTGCCCCTACTCTGCATCGCCTGGGTATCCAGGCCTTTAAACCAGTGTTGGTGGAAGGCAACGCTATCCAGTTGCATCCGCTAGTCTGTACCGCCTATAACGCTGACTTCGATGGTGACCAGATGGCTGTCCATCTGCCCCTGTCGCAACCGGCGCAGGAGGAAGCCCGGGAGATCATGCTATCTGTTAGGAACCTTCTGAAACCCGCTACTGGCGATCCGATCATTGTGCCTGGTCAGGATGTGGTGCTGGGCTGCTATTACATGACGCTCAGTAAGCCCATTGAGGATGGGCTTGCTTTACCGCTGTTCGATGATCTCCAAGAAGCCCTGCTAGCATTTGACAACGGCCGGATTAACTATCATGATCCGGTCCGGGCCCGGGTTAATGGGGTAATAGTAACCACCACTTTAGGGCGGTTACTATTTAATCAAGTTATTCCTCCGGAGCTAGGTTTTATCAATGAAGTTGTTACCAAACAGACACTCAAGCGGGTTATTAATCAGGTACACGCCCGATTCGGTGATGAAACTACTGCCAAATTTGCCGATGATCTCAAAAATACCGGCTTTAGTTTCGCTACCAGCTCCGGGACGACCTTAAGCGTGGGTGATCTGCACATTCCTGATGAGAAAGCGGAGATAGTACGTGTTGCAGAAGAGAAGATTGAACAGATTCGTCAACAGTACAAAGATGGGCTCATCACTGTTGATGAGCGCCGCCGCCTCTCAACTAAGTTGTGGGGGGAGATTAAGGAAACGATCGAAGATCTCGTTTCTAAAAGCGATGATCTCTTTAGCCCTGTCTATATGATGATTGATTCGAAGGCCCGCGGCAGTGCCGAGCAGCTTAATCAGATGGTAGGGATGAAGGGGGTGGTGGTGAATCCGGCCGGTGTAAAGATTGAGCTACCCGTTAAATCCAACTACAAGGAAGGCCTAACCTCATTGGAGTACTTTATCTCCACTCATGGTGCCCGAAAAGGCGGTGCTGATACAGCCCTAAGAACATCGGATGCCGGATATCTGACTCGCCGTTTGGTAGATGTAGCTCAGGATGTGGTGGTGGCCGAGGAGGATTGTGGTACCAAGCAAGGTCGGACGGTTCACCTTGAAGATGCTCGAGCTATTAATGAAACCCTATCCTCAACTGTGCGCGGCCGATTCTTGGCCGAGGCGGTAAGAGATCAAAAGGGAGGAGTGCTGCTGAAGGCTGGAACATTCTTAGATGAATCCAATGTCTCTCTGCTTGATGAGCATGGTATTAAAGAGGTAGTGGTGCGCTCACCCTTGGGTTGCGTTGCCCGAAAAGGTGTCTGCCGGAAATGTTACGGGACAGACTTGGCCCGAGGTAGCTTAGTGAAGCTGGGTGAAGCAGTGGGGATCGTCGCAGCCCAAAGCATTGGTGAGCCCGGGACGCAGCTAACGATGCGCACCTTCCACACCGGTGGTGTGGCTAGCGCTCTGGATATCACCCAGGGTCTGCCCCGGGTTGAGGAGCTCTTTGAAGCCCGGACCCCTAAGGTGGAAGCTATTCTGGCCGAGCGCGATGGCAGGGTCAAACTAACCGAGATCAGCGGGCGCAAGTTCCTGCAGCTTTTAGCTGCAGTTGAACACACCGTAGAACTGCCTAAGGGCAGTGGGGTTACCCTCAAGGTTCAAGATGGCCAGGAAGTCAAAAAAGGCGATGTGATAGCTCAAGATAAGGATGGCCTCCCTATTGAGGCCACGGTCTCTGGTACGGTGGTCTTAAGTGGCAGCCGTCCCCGTATCGTTTATAAGAAGAAAGAGGCGTTTGAATATCCTATCACCTCGAATATATTTGTGCGGGCTCTTGACGGGCAGGAGGTTAAAAAAGGAGAGCGGTTAACTGAAGGGCACTATAACTTACGCGACTTGCTCCGGCTTAAAGGCGAGCCAGCCGTTAAGCGTTATATCATTAATGAGATCCAGAAGATCTACGCTCTCCAGGGCCAGAACATTAATGATAAGCATGTTGAGATCATCATCAGCAAGATGTTCGGTCGGACGCGCATTAAGGAAGAAGGGGACAGCCACTATATGGCGGGTGAGGTGATCTCCCGCTTGCGCTTCCAGGAAGAGGTCGAGAAGCTTAAAACGGCCGGCAAGACACCACCCATCTGCGAGAACCTGCTGCTGGGCATCTCTAAGGCGGCCTTGAGCACAGAAGGGTTCTTATCCGCCGCCTCTTTTCAAGAGACTACGAGAGTATTGGTCGAGGCGGCCACCACGGGTACAGTCGATTATCTGACCGGCCTTAAAGAGAATGTGATCATTGGCCGGCTGATCCCTGCTGGTACTGGTTTCAGGGAGAGGGCCGGGGCCAAAACTGCCGATACTGATGAGGATACTGCCGAGTAGCCCAAATGTTTCGGATTGACAGATATACCAGAGGAGGTTTAAATAAGTGGGTATAAAAATTTATTGTAGTAATCCCCCGGACACATCCTATGCCTACCATTAACCAGTTAATCCGCCGAGCGCGCCGCCACGCGAAAAAGAAATCCAGATCACCCGCTCTGCAGACAAGTTTTAATACGATCAAAAACCGGACCATTAGACTTAAGCGGGGTTCGCCGCAAAAGCGGGGTGTCTGCATGAAGGTGACTACCACCACGCCCAAGAAGCCCAACTCGGCATTGCGTAAGATCGCTCGAGTCCGCCTGACTAACCGGATGGAGGTCACGGCGTACATCCCCGGCATCGGGCACAATTTACAAGAACACTCGATTGTGGTCATCCGGGGCGGGCGGGTAAAGGACTTGCCGGGTGTCCGGTATCACATCGTGAGAGGCACCTTGGATACTAGTGGAGTAGCCAGCCGCCAGCGTGGCCGCAGTAAATATGGGGCTAAAAAGGAGACCAGTAGCCGGCCGGCAGTGAAGGCAGCCAAAACCGAAGAAGCGAAAGAGTAAACTATGGCACGCAAGGCCCATACAATTCGGCGTTCCAATCTCCCCGATCGTAAGTTTGGCAATATTTTGCTACGGAAGTTTATTAATAAGGTAATGCTCAAAGGTAAGCGCACGGTGGCGGAGCAGGTGGTTTATGCCGCTTTGGAGCAGGCCAGCAAAAAGCTTAATAAGACTCCTCTGGAAATCTTTCAGGGAGCAATAGATAATGTTTCGCCGATGGTGCAGCTAAGAAGTCGGCGGATTGGTGGAGCTAACTACCAGATTCCGACCGAGGTCAGCTCAGATCGCAAAGTGGTTCTGGCGATGCAGTGGATTATCGCTGCCGCTAGGATGCGCAAGGGTATGCCCATGGCCGCCAAATTAGCAGTTGAGTTAGTAGATGCTTTCAACAATACGGGTGGGGCGGTCAGGAAGAAGGATGAGACGCATAAGATGGCAGAGGCCAATAGGGCATTTGCCCACTTCGCGAGATTTTAACAGATAAGCAGCTATGGCGGAGAGACAATACTCATTGGCGAATACGCGGAATATTGGCATCATTGCTCACATTGACGCGGGCAAGACGACGGTGACCGAGCGGATTTTATTTTACACCGGCAAGACTTACAAGATTGGCGAGGTGCATGAAGGCGAAGCGGTGATGGATTGGATGGAGCAGGAACGCGAGCGCGGCATCACTATCACCTCGGCTGCCACCACCTGTTTTTGGAACGATACCCGCATTAATATCATTGACACTCCCGGTCACATTGATTTTACGGTCGAAGTACAGCGCTCCTTAAGAGTTTTGGATGGGGGAGTGGTAGTCTTCGACGGGGTAGCGGGAGTGGAGCCACAATCCGAAACGGTCTGGCGCCAGGCTGACAAGTATCACGTACCCCGGATCTGTTTTGTTAACAAGATGGACCGGATGGGAGCGGATTTTTATGCTAGCTTTAAATCAATCAAGGACCGGCTGGGTGCCAATGCAGTAGCAGTGCAGCTGCCGATCGGTGCAGCGGAAAGTTTTCAAGGGGTAATCGATCTTCTGATAGAGAAAGCCTACTATTTTGAGGGCGATCTAGGGCAGGAAGTTAAAGAGACCGAGGTCCCTGCCGAGATGATTGACCAGGTTCGAAAGTACCGCCACCATCTTTTAGAGAAGATAGTTGAAACAGAGGAGGAGTTGCTGGGGAAGTTCTTGGCCGATCAGGCGCTGACGGTCGATGAGCTGAAACATGCCCTGCGGGAAGCGGGAGTCAGCAATCAGGTTGTGCCAGTGCTGTGCGGCTCCGCCCTCAAAAATAAAGGGGTCCAGCAGCTGTTGGATGCAGTGGTTGAATACCTGCCGAGCCCCCTGGATGTCCCACCGGTCGAAGGCATAATGATTGGAACCGACGAGAAGGTGATCCGCCCCGCCAGTGACGACGAGCCCTTTACCGCTCTGGCTTTTAAAGTGGCCACCGACCCTTTTGTGGGCAAGCTCATCTACTTTAGGGTCTATGCAGGCACTCTTAAGGCAGGCTCCTATATTTATAATTCCACCAAAGATCGCAAAGAACGGGTTGGCCGAATCTTAAGGATGCACAGTAATCACCGCGAGGAGGTAACCGAGATCTTCGCAGGAGAGATTGGTGCCTTGGTTGGTCTCAAGAGCGCTACCACGGGGGATACGTTAGTGAGCGAAGGAGATAAAATCGTACTGGAATCCATTGAATTCCCAGAGCCAGTTATCGCCGTGGCGGTGGAGCCCAAGTCCAAGGCCGACCAAGAGAAGATGGGTTTAGCTGTAGCTAAACTGGCAGAAGAGGACCCAACTTTCCAGGTTAAAACTGATGAAGAGAGCGGCCAGACCATCATCAGTGGCATGGGTGAGCTGCATCTGGACATTATCGTTGACCGGATGAGGCGGGAGTTTAGTGTCGAAGCCAATGTCGGCAAACCGCAGGTGGCCTACCGAGAGACTATTACTAAAGACGCCGATGTGGAAGCCAAATACATTCGCCAGACTGGCGGTCGAGGCCAGTATGGCCATGCGGTGGTTTTATTTGAGCCGCTCGAGCGCGGCAAGGGATTTGAG
>Ga0154611_11_pt11 | contig 17952 bp, 19 predicted proteins | sample Rifle2008BG13ft_FD_116040 | JGI IMG/M metagenome (GOLD analysis project Ga0154611, IMG submission 116040) | candidate division Kazan bacterium RBG_13_50_9
TTGGGCATGCAGGTCGCCGTGGTGGAATTTGCCCGGCACGTTCTGGGCTGGGAGGATGCCAATAGCACCGAGTTCGATGAAAAGACTCACCACCCAGTCATCCATATTATGGAGTACCAAAAGAAGATTACTGACAAAGGGGGAACAATGCGGCTGGGGGCTTATCCTTGCCTGCTCGCCCGAGGTACCAAGGTGCACGAAGCATATAAGAAGCCGGATATTTCCGAACGGCACCGGCACCGCTTTGAGTTTAATAACCAGTACCGTAAGGACTTTGACCGGCACGGCATGGTTCTCTCGGGTGTGTCGCCAGATCGGGAATTAGTGGAGATCATTGAATTGAGGGATCATCCATGGTTTGTGGGGACGCAGTTCCATCCTGAATTTAAGTCACGCCCCAATCGGCCGCATCCCTTATTCCGAGATTTCATTGGTGCGGTCATCAAAAATACATCCCTCCTTTAGTGTGGGTGGTTGTTAGATGGGATTAGATGACGCTGATGAAGGTCGCCTGATTAAGTCTCACGCCGGCACCATTGACTTTGCGCACGGTGAACTTTACTTTGCCGTCTTTGAGGGCAAAGAGAGTATGGTCGCGGCCCATACCTACGTTCTTACCGGCTCTGTACTTTTGCCCGCGTTGGCGCACGATAATCTGACCAGTTTTTATCTTCTGATCTCCGTAGATCTTGACCCCCAGCATCTTGGGCTTGGAGTCACGCAGGTTTTTGGCTGTGCCACCAGCTTTTACGTGGGCCATTGCCTAAATCCTTTCGCTTTTACGGGAGATGGTTTATTTCTTCTCGAAGACGAAGATTTCTCTTAAGACAAACTGGTCTGGTCGGGAGTAAAGAAACCCACCCCGAGGACTTATGCCGGGGTCTTTTTTCGTGACCCTCTCTGGCAAAATTACTCTCCGACTATACCCAAGCTTGCTGATGTCGTCAAGGATATTAAGATACTGCAGGCCATCGCGGGTCTTAATGACTGGCAGCACGATACCGATGCGCCGGATGGATTTGAAGTTACGTCGAAGGTTCTCGAAAAAGCCCAGATACAGATGGCTCAAGTCTTTTATCAAACCCTTGGCTTGGTGGGAGAAGAGAGGGGCTCTCAAGGGCGGCCCTAAATAAGGCTCGGTCACCACGACCGTCTCAGGCTTGTTAATAGAGGGCCACCGGACCGTGGTTGCGTCTGCCTCCTTGATACGGGTAGGTAAGCTCATCTTAGGGATCCTCTTTATCTTAATGAACCACTCCAAATTCTTGATGGTGCCCTTGATTGCTTCTGGCGAAATATCGGAGCCGTAGATCTTAAGGCCCAATAGCAGAGCCTCTTGCAGGACGATCCCGCTGCCACAGAATGGATCGTAGATATTAGCAGTTTTTTGGGGCCGGGAGAGATTGATTATCATCTGGGCCAATTTGGGAGGCAGCATGCCCGACTTGGCATCAGGAGACGGCTTATCCCAATCCCTTTGGGAGTAGGCGCGGTAGTCCTGGACGGTTAAGGTCTTGCCGATGTAGTAATGGTCCTGGTCGCGGATCAGGGCCACTTCAGCGCCAGTATCGATCAGGCGGTTGCGTTCCACCTGGACGCTAGATAGGCTCCAGCCCCTATCTTCCACGTAGCGGATACTGTGTTCATCTTTGAGCCGCCGCTTGATATTGTGGGCAAAGTTCTTAAGCCAGTTGAGTTCGGCGTAGCTGGGCTCCGGGTCGGCATAGACACTGATGCCAAAATTGATCTTAGCCTTCCTTTGGGCAAAGAACTCTTTTAGCATGACCTCCGGGGTAAGGATCTTTTCTAGCTGGAATATCTTTCCACGGAATCGCTCTTTAATAAAGAATATCTTAACGATGCCGCCGAGCTCATTTTGAAGGTGGGCAATATCCTCGGGCTGCTTTTTAATATCGATGATCAAAATCGTACCCAGCCAGTGGTATTCACCGTAAGCAATTTTTTGGTTAGCCAAAAAGCTTAACAGCTCGGCCAAGCTGATGATAGGATGGGTTCCCAGAAGGAATGCGTAGGTATTCATAGGTCTATATCAAGAGTAGCCATACTTGAGAGGAAGTCAATTTAGGGAATACGATGGAAATTATCAAGATCAATCCCCGCCAGATCGATCCAGGAGCCATTGAAGTAGTCTGGGAGGTGCTCCTGCGGGGCGGGGTGATCGTTTACCCGACTGATACGGTGTACGGGATCGGCGCCGTGATCAGCAGTGAGGTGGCAATAGAGAGGATCAAGCGCATTAAGGGTCGCACTAATGCCAAACCGATCTCGATTATGGTGCGGGATATCGATATGGCCGAGGACTATGCCGTGGTTAAGCCCGGCATAGAGCGCTATCTGCCCGGACCCTACACCGTACTCCTCTCCAAGACCGATAAAGTGGGTCGGTGGATCAGCTCTAGTAACTTAGTGGGTGTGCGTATACCGGATTATCCGTTCACTCGGGCCTTGATGCAACAGATGATAGAACCGATTACTACTACCTCAGCCAATCTTAGCGGCCATCCGCCAGTGCACTCCATCGAATCGCTGACCCAGCAGTTGGAGGATAAGATAAATGAGATTGACCTAATCGTCGATGCTGGTGAGCTCCCTTATAATCCACCCTCGATTTTGGTGAGTATGGCAGAATAGAAGTATATGGACATAGCCCGACTTATTAAAGCGGAGGAGCGCCGGCAAGCCAATACCATTAGCCTGATCGCTTCCGAGAACTATGCCCCAAGTGTTATTCGGGCAGCAGTCGGTTCAGTTTTGATGAACAAGTATTCTGAAGGCTATCCGGGTAAACGCTACTATGGCGGCAATGAGGTGGTGGATAAGATAGAGCAGGCGGCACAGGCGGCGGCTAGAAAGCTCTTTGGTGCCGAACACGCGAATGTCCAGCCGTACTCTGGCACCCCGGCTAATTTGGCAGTTTATAATGCCTTACTTGATATTGACGATACGGTAATGGGGATGAGCTTGGCTCATGGTGGACACCTTAGCCACGGGCATAAGGTTAGTTTTTCTTCCAAGGCGTATAAATTTGTGCAGTATGGAGTTGACCCTAAAACGGGACTGCTGGACTATGGGGAGATCCGCAAGCTAGCGCGCATCTTTAAGCCCAAGCTTATCGTCTGCGGCGCTACGGCGTACCCTAGAGCCATCGACTTTAAGAAGTTTGCTGTGATCGCTCGCGAAGTGGAGGCATATGTGCTTGCGGATATCTCCCACATTGCTGGATTGATCGCGGCCGGGTTGCATCAGAATCCAACTAAGTACTGTGATGTGGTTACCACCACCACCCATAAGACTTTGCGGGGTCCTCGGGGTGCAATTATTTTGTGTAAAAAAGAGTTAGCCGCCAAGATCGACAAAGCGGTGTTCCCGGGGATTCAGGGTGGCCCTCACAATAATATAACTGCCGCTAAAGCAATATGCCTTCAGAATGCTACTACAGTGGCCTTTAAGCAGTATGCTAGGCAGATCATTAAGAACGCTAAGGCGCTAGCAGCGGCACTCGAAGCCGAAGGGATTAAAGTCTGCTCTGGTGGCACGGATACCCACCTTATCTTAGTGGATTTATCTCCTCTGAAGATTACCGGGCAGGAAGCGGAGACCGCTTTAGAAAAAGTCGGGATCGTGGTAAATAAGAATATGATCCCTGGGGATATAAGAAGCCCCCTGGACCCCTCTGGCCTGCGTTTGGGGGTCCCGGCAGCCACTACGAGAGGGATGCGGGAAGCCGAAATGCGAAAACTTGCCGGCCTTATCAACCAAGTTGTTCGGCAGCCCAAAAGCAAGGTAGTATTAGAACGGGTCAAAAAAGAGATTGGCAAGCTCTGTAAAAAATTTCTCATTAAATAAGGGCGGGTGGCGGAACGGTAGACGCGCTGGACTCAAAATCCAGTGGGAGCAATCCCATGGAGGTTCGATTCCTCTCCCGCCCACCAGAAAATATGTGGCTTGTTCATAACGGAAAAATTTTAGATAAGAGTGAGGCGCTGGTGCCAATTTACGACCCGGCGCTGTTTGCCGACTTTCGAATTTACGAAACTTTACGCATCGAGGGTGGCCGAGTAGTTTTTCTGGAAGATCATCTGCGGCGTATTGCTAACTCGGCTGAGGTTATCGAGCTTAAGCTTGGCTGTACATTCACGGCAATGCAAAGCTGGATCGAGCAGTGCATATCCGCTAACCAAACCGATTTTGGTATTTATCGGCTGATTATACATGGCGATGTTGAGCGCAATCAACAAAGCCAAGTCTTTATCTACCCCGAAAATTTTGTCCAGCCTACTGCTGATGAGTATCGGCAGGGGATTAAAGTAGTAACCTTTCGGGGCGAGCGCATCTACCCTGCGGCCAAAACTATTAGCCGATTAACCCAGTTTCGGGCGGCCAGGTTCGCTAAAGAACACGACGCTTTTGAAGCCATCTTGATAGGTGAGGACAATCGGGTCCACGAGGGAGTTAGGAGTAACCTTTTTATAATCAAAGATGGCGTACTGATAACGCCGGCACTGGCAACTGTGCTGCCGGGCATCCGCCGCCGCTATGTTATTGAGCTGGCTCGCCAGCTAAACATTCCTGTGGAGGAAAGGCCGGTAATATACCAAGAACTGCTGGCTGCCGATGAGGTGTTCGTTACCAGTACAATTATGGAGCTGGCGCCGGTTAGGCGCATCGATAGCCGTAAGCTGCCAGCGAACCGACCAATCTATGAGCAACTGTCCCGCGCGTTTAAATTATTTAAACAAGCCCGTCACTATGAGAAAACTTCAACTCATTAGGCCGCTTATCTTAGCTGTTGCGGCACTCATCCTTTTGTCCGCGGCAGGATGCGCGCTTAGGAGCGCGCCGGGCCAATACGATAATCTAGCAAAGCATCTTACCGCCTCGGGCATAAAGATGTATGGAGCTTACTGGTGCTCAGCCTGTCAGTACCAGAAGGACTTGCTGGGCAAAAGTTGGCAGTATATCGACTATGTGGAATGTGGTATCTCTGATCAGCCCCAGCAAGCGGAAACCTGCGAGGCTGCCGGGGTAAAGAAGTATCCCACTTGGGAGTTCGCTAATGGAGAGAGGGTAGAAGGAGTGCTCTCCCCCCAGGAGTTAGCTGAAAAGTCAGGCTTCTTAGACCAGCAGGTTACTACGCAGTAGGGTGGCCAAAGAAGCTTTACAAATGCGCTAAAATGTGGTATAATAAAAGAAATGGAGAGTCAGCGCTACATAATAAAAGTAGAGAGGCCTCGGGGCAAAGTTAAGGCCTTTTTTGTTGAGCTGGCTAAGTTTTTAGCTATCTTTCTTATGTTTTTTGCTATCTCGTCAGTCTTTATTATGTGGCCAACTCTGTATGCCAAGATCGGCTACTATCTGACGGCTTCTGAGATATCTAAGCGCGGCACTAATCTGGGCTTACCGGTTTCATCGATGGACTATGCTTCGATCGCTCCGGTTATCGATAAGCGAGAGAGGGTTATTCCCCAAGACTCGCGGTTGGTAATTCCCAAGATCGGGGTTGATGTGCCGATCGTGTTCGTTGATAGCACAAGCAATAAAGATATCTTAGAGGCAATTAAAGATGGTGTGGTTCACTATGCTGACACCGCCATGCCTGGCCGAATTGGGAATATGTTTGTCACTGGACATAGCTCTTATTATTGGTGGCGAGGAGGTAGCTACAACCAGATCTTTGCGCTGCTCGAGCACTTGCAACCCAATGACCTTGTGTATGTCTACTACCAAGGCGGTGAATATGTCTATCGGGTTTCTGGCAGTATGGTAGTTAATCCAGACCAAACGGAGGTACTGGAGCCCACCCCAACCCCGACGCTGTCCCTGATGACCTGTACGCCCATCGGCACCAATCTGCGGCGCTTGATCGTAAAAGCTGACCTCATCTCGACGCCTCCAGTGGATCTGGAGCAGCTGAATCGTTTTGCGGAGATCCCCAGGATCCCGGTTATTTTGCCCCTGTAGACCCACCCCAGCGCTTGTTGATAGAATGGAGTCTGGTAGAAGGTAAGCCACAAAGATGAGCAAATTTGTCATTGAAGGAGAGCATTCTCTCGAGGGGGAGGTCCAGGTTAGCGGGTCTAAAAACGCTGCCCTGCCTATCTTAGCAGCAACGCTTTTAACCAGTGAGGCTTGCCAGATCATTAATGTACCCGATATCCAAGATATCCATACTCTCTCGGATATCTTAAGGAGCTTAGGTAGCCAAGTTTCGGACCTTACCGCTGGCCGGATGACCATCGATAGTGGGCAAGTAGATGGGCGCGATCCGGATTTTACTAAAGTAAAGAAGATCCGTGCCTCCATTCTGATTGTCGGCCCGTTGCTAGCCCGGTTTAAAAAGGTCAAGGTTACCCACCCCGGTGGTTGCCATATTGGGGCACGCCCCATTGATGTGCACTTGAGTGCCTTTAGGGCCTTGGGGGCAAAGGTCAGGGCAGATGATCAGTTTTACTATATCGAAACTGATGGATTAATCGGGGCAGAAGTAGTTTTAGACGAAATGAGCGTTACCGGCACAGAGAGCGCTATCTTAGCAGCGGTATTAGCCGGCGGCACTACTATCATTCATCTGGCGGCAGCGGAGCCGGAAGTGGTTAATCTGATCGAATGTCTTAATAAAATGGGGGCTAAGATTCAGGGCGCGGGTTCGCATACCCTTACCATTGAGGGAGTGGATAAGCTCCATGGGGCCGAGCTTACGGTTATCCCTGATCGGTTAGAGGCAGGGACTTTAGCGATTGCCGCTGCAGTTGCTCATGGTGATGTTCTGATCAAGGGCTACGTTCATAATCATCTCCTTGTCTTTACTAAGAAGCTTCGGGATGCCAATGTTCACTTTGAGCTCTTGGGAGATAGTGAGATCCGGGTTTCACGGACTACCCAGATCAAGCCAGTGGATATTAAGACCGACCCGTATCCTGGTTTTCCCACCGATCTTCAGGCTCCCTTTGGACTGCTTTTGACCCAAGCGGATGGCACCAGTCGGATATTCGAAGCAATGTACGATGGTCGGCTGAATTATTTCCGAGAGCTGTCTAAGATGGGAGCTAATGTTAACATTATCGGCCCCCACCACGCAGTGGTTTCTGGCCCGTCAGTGCTCTACGGCAAGGAGATTGAAAGTTTAGATATTAGGGCAGGGGCAACTTTAATCCTAGCTGCACTAGTGGCTCACGGTAGGAGTATAATTACTCATGCCGAATTGATCGATCGAGGATACGAGCGTATTGATGAAAAGCTGAGACTCCTAGGCGCTAAGATAGAACGCAGCGAAGAATGATCATAGGCATAGACGCATCCAAGCTTATCTGTACAGCGAAAACTGGGGTAGAGATCTCTACCTCAGAATTAATTACGGCCTTACTGCGGATTGATCGGGCTAATACCTACTGGCTGTACTCGCCGGTTCCTTTGGATGCCGAGTTTCTGGCCTACTCCAATGTTCGCAACGTGGTGGTGCCGGGCAAAAGATGGTGGACCCTGCTGGCCTTAAGCCGGGAGCTAAGGAAGAACCCACCGGAGGTATTTTGGTCACCATCTAATTTTCTGCCGTTCAATCTGCCGCCCAAGGTAGTAGCTACCGTTCATGACCTGGCCTTTCATTTGTTTCCCGAAAGTTATGCCCTTAAGAGCCGGCTTCTTTCTACTTGGACTGTTCGGCGGGCCGCTCGGGTAGCAGATAAGTTGATCGCTGTTAGCCGCCAGACCAAAAAAGATCTTAAGCGCTACTTTAACGTGCCGGGGGAGAATATCGAGGTCATCTACCATGCACTTAGAAGCGATTTCTCGGGATCGGATTTTAATTTCTCCAAAACCTACCCGATACTTGATAAATATTTTATCTATGTTGGCCGATTAGAGCTTAGAAAAAATCTGCTTAACATTATCACGGCCTTTCATAAATTTCTGGCACTGACGAGTGCTCCAGTTAAGCTTTTGTTAGGCGGATCGCCCGGGTACGGTTACGGGCGGATTCAAAAACTGATCAAAAGATTAAAATTAGAAAATCAGGTGATAATAACCAATTACTTACCCGCGCAGCATCTGCCCGCTTTATGTAGAAGATCTTTGGGAGTGGTATTCACTTCTCGATACGAAGGGTTTGGCTTAAATATCTTGGAAGGGTTTGCGGCGGGGGTGCCGGTTGTGACGTCAAATTTCGGGGCAATGGAGGAGATCGCAGGGAAAGCTGCTCTATTGGTCAACCCATTCAATCCTGACGAGATAGCCAACGGCCTAAGCAGGCTCTACCGCGATGAGGGCCTACGCCAGCAGCTTATCGCTAGAGGGCAGGAGAGACTTAAAGATTTTAGTTGGGAGGTCTCGGCCCGTAAATTAATGGAGTTATGGCAAGAGCTCTAACACAACTTAAAGTAGCTCTAGTCCACGATTTTTTAACCACGATGGGGGGAGCGGAGCGAGTTACCCAAGCGCTATCGGAGATCTTTCCCCAAGCTCCGATCTGTACGCTTTTATATCATCCCCGGGTTGGTCAGTACTTCCCCGGTAAGAAGATCATCGTCTCATCGTTGCAACGCTGGCATAGGAATTTACGGATCCCAACCAAGTATCTATTCCCATTTATGCCCCAGGCCATCGAGAGCTTTGATCTAAGCGGGTATGATTTGGTTATCTCCAGTAATAATTCTTTTGCCGGTGGTATTATCACCGACCCAAATACCTTTCATCTTTCTTACTGCCATTCGCCTACGCGCTACTTGTGGGATGCCACGCATACGTATGTTGATGAGCAGAGATTGCCGGTTTGGGTCAAGAACATCGTTAGGGCCCAACTATCTGACTTAAGGATCTGGGACCGACTGGCGGCGGGGCGAGTGCAGAGATATATTGCCAACTCCCACAACGTTGAGCGCCGAATTCGCAAATACTATCGGCGGGATGCAGATGTGATCTATCCCCCGGTTGATACGCATAAGATCAAGCCCAAATCTGGGAATTCGGGGTACTTCTTAGTCGTCTCCAGACTGGTCAGCTATAAGCGGATCGATCTGGCTATTAAAGCATGTAATGTTCTAAAGTTGCCTCTACTAATTATTGGCGAGGGTGAGCACCGCTCGGTCCTAGAACGCCTGGCTGGCCCTACTGTGGAGTTCTTGGGCTGGCAAGAAGATAAGAGCAAGATCGAATATCTCAGAAATAGCCGTGCGCTTATCTTTCCCGGAGAAGAGGATTTCGGAATCGTGCCAGTTGAAGCAATGGCAGCGGGCAAACCAGTGATCGCTTTTAACAAAGGCGGGGTAACCGAGAGCATCAAAGCAGGCGTGACGGGGATATTTTTTGACGAATCTTCAACCCAATCCCTAGTTTCCGCTTTAAGGCGATTTATGGCACTGGAGAGGAAGCTCAACTATCGTGAGATCAGTCAGTATGCCGGCCGGTTCAGCCGAGAGCGTTTCAAAGAAGAAATAATGACAGTAGTCACTAAAGTCCTATCAGCATGAGTCGAGAAACGGTGGATGTATTAGGGGTCCAGATTGATGTCCTTACTATGCCTCAAGCGCTCAAGCGAGCTGCCCAGCTGGCTCAGGACGGTCGGGGCCACTACATCGTTACCCCGAACCCAGAGTTTATCATGCAGGCTTTGGGCGACGGGCGTTTTCGGGAGGTTATTAACCGAGCGGATCTGTCTTTAGCTGATGGAGTGGGGGTTTTATGGGCAGCTAAATTTCTTTCCATCCCCATTAGCAGATTTTGCGGTCTAGCGTATCTGCAGGCTTGGGTGCAGATGGTTTTAAGCGGAATCGGTATTATCCTTTGCCCTCGAAGCTTGACCAGCGTGCTCCCCGAGAGGATCACCGGTGTGGATATGGTCTGGGAGATTAGCAAACTGGCTTCCGAAAGGGGCTTCAAGGTATTTCTACTAGGCGCTGCCCCAGGGGTGGCCTACGAAGTGTCTCGTAAGCTACAGATGCTCTATCCTAAACTCTTGGTGGTAGATGTAATGGCAGGGCCGCCCTATGAGCCAGAGGCAGAGGTCATTCGTCGCATCAAGGATATCAAGCCGCAGTTTCTATTCTTGGCTTTCCCGGCTACCGAACAGCTGCGCTGGATGAGAGATTATAGCCACGCCTTGCCTGGCGTAGTGATGATGGGTATCGGCGGCGCATTTGATTTTATTGCCGAGGCGGGGGCGATCAATGCACCCAGCGGGGACGCTACTAAGGCCCGCCGGGCACCACGATTATTGCAGAAACGGGGATTAGAGTGGCTCTGGCGCTACTTTACCCAACCGTGGCGCAAACAGCGCATTAAGACAGCTACTGTTGATTTTATTAAGATAGTTTTTAACTACAAACTAACCCGTCTGTCTGGCGGACAGGCCCCTCGCTGATTTGGTAGAATAGACATATGAAGGGAAAAGTGCGGGTTAGGTTCGCGCCCAGTCCTACCGGGCCGTTGCATGTTGGCGGTGCGCGTACCGCACTTTTTAACTATGTATTTGCTGTGGCTCATGGGGGTGCTTTTGTTTTACGATTTGAGGATACCGATAAAGATCGGAGTGAACAGGTATTCGAAGATAGTATTCATGAGGGGCTCAAGTGGATGGGGATCAATTGGGATGAGGAATACTACCAAAGCAAACGGGGGGATATCTATAAACGATGTTTGGATGCCTTGCGGGCTAAGAATTTAGTGTACGACCATGACGGTGGAGCTTACTTTCGTTTGCCGGCAAAAGCGAGGTCGGTTGTAGTCGATGATCTTATTCATGGCCCTGTAGAATTTAGCTCTAAAGATTTTGATGACGTAGTGCTAATCAAAAAAGATGGTACCCCCACCTTTCATTTTGCCAACGTGGTCGATGACATTGAGATGAGGATAACCCATGTCATCCGAGGCGAGGATCATCTCTCCAATACCCCTAAACATATTCTTCTATACGAAGCGCTGGGAGCTACCGTGCCGCAGTTTGCGCACATCCCCCTAATCCTAAATCCTGATAGGAGTAAAGTAAGCAAGCGCACTGGAGATGTGGCTCTTGATGACTACCGACAGGCAGGGTATGTGCCCGAGGCAATGATAAACTTTTTAGCGCAGCTGGGCTGGTCGCCGCCAGACAGGAATGACTTCTTCACATTTGAAGAGCTTACCAAGATGTTTAGTTTAAAGCGGGTGCAGAAAGCCGGTGCGGTGTTTGATGTTAAGTTGCTTAACCACATTAATCACCGCTACTTAATGCAAAAGAGCTTGGATGAGTACATTAGATTAGCCAAGCCATTTGTGGCCCATCTAAAGACCACCTCGGCCGGGCTGCGCTCGGCGCTCAAGCTAATCCAGGACCGGGCCCAGACCCTATCTGAGATTCCTGGACTGATCGAGTACTTTTTCTCCGACCCCCAATATGACAAAGATCTGTTGGTGTTCAAAAAAAGCAGCCCCCAAAAAACCCAGGCGGGGCTAGATGTGGCCCTAAAGGTACTGGAAGCACTCGATGAAAAGGACTGGCAGGAGGACAAACTCCAGCAAGTATTAGATAATGCGATAGCCGCCGAGAGCTTACTGCCCGGGGATCTCTTCTGGCCAGTACGCATAGCCCTCAGTGGAAAGGAAGGAAGCCCCAACCCAGTAGAACTTTTGGCAGCATTAGGCAAATCAGTATCGGTTAAGCGAATAGAGACAGCGATTAAGAAATTTTGATGGCTAAGAAGAAAACGATTAATATCTTCTATGTAATTGCCGACAGCTCCCTTACCGGCGCCCCGCGCCACCTGCTGTCCTTAGTGGATAATCTTCCTAAAAAAGATTTTGCCGTCTCGGTAGTCTTGCCACAGGGCCCATTGGCCGATGAGCTTAAGCGCCGCAAGGTGCATACTTTCTTGGTGCCGATGCGGGCTAGATCAGATACCGCAGCCGTTAATCGCCTACAGAAGCTTTTGAAGAAGTATGATCCGGACATAGTGCACGCCCATGGGTCGAGGGCCGGCTTGATTGCCCGCTGGGCTGTCCGGGGGATGCCAATCAAGGTGGTTTATACCGAACACACGCGTACTGCACAGTTTCGTTTAGCTAATCCGGTCTTGGACTGGGCACATATTCGCGCGATGAAAGCACTCGATCAAGTAACCGATATGAATATTGCCGTCTCAAAAGCAGTGGCTAACTTCCTAGTCGCCGCTAAGGTTACCAAGCCCCATAAAATAAAGGTTATCTACAACGGGATTGAATTAGCACCCAGAAAGCATATTGATAATGCCACTTTGGACATTATTACCCGCCACGGCCTAAGAAGCCGCGACGTGATCATTGGCACCATCGGGAGCTTAAATATCCAAAAAGATACCGCAACTCTCCTAAGAGCTATGCAGCGAGTTTTGAAAAAGTTGCCCAAATCGAGGTTAGTTATAGTGGGCAGCGGTCCACTAAAACAGCGCTTGGAACAACTGGCTCGCAAGCTTAAGATCTCTGATCAAGCCATCTTCACCGGGGCGGTTAACGATATCAGCAGTATTTTGCAAGTAATGACCGTATTCGTGCTGCCCTCCCGGTCAGAGGCCTTTGGCATTTCCATCTTAGAGGCGATGGGAGCGAGCGTGCCGGTAATCGCTACCCGGGTGGGGGGGATACCAGAAGTGATAACCAACAACCAGAATGGGTTGCTGATCGAACCCGGCGACCCTAAGCTGCTGGCTTCAACGATTATCCGGCTATTAAATGATCGGAAACTGCAGCAGAAATTGATCAGGGGCGGCCACGAGGCTATTAGAAAATTTAGCACTAAAGAGATGGTGCAAAAAACAGCTGACCTATATCAAGAGCTAATCAAAAAGCAATGAAGATGAATTTTTGGCGCATGGTTGGCTTAAGCATATTGCAGGCGGTGGGAGCGGGGATAGTATTCTGGCTCTGGTCAGTCTTTATAATCAATGGTGAAAAGCTGATTAACTTAGGACCAAGCCCCACTGTCGCTGGCTTTGTAGTGATTCCGGTAGTGTTTATGATTACGGCTGTCCTAGCTGGTGGGGCCGCTTTAGGGTATCCGATTTTCTTGGCCCTAAAGAACCAGTGGGGCAAGGCTATCGGGCTAACCTTGCTAACTCTACTCTGGTTAGGTATCTTGGGAGCGATCCTCATAGCTATCTACTAAGTCGTTGGGACGTAGCCAAGTGGCAAGGCAACGGATTCTGGCTCCGTGATCGAAGGTTCGAATCCTTCCGTCCCAGCCATAATTATCAAAGCGATCGTTCGGGAGCCAAATTAGGAGCTGTGGTTCGAAGTATTATCGCTGTAGGAATTGTCGTTATCGTAGCTATCGTGGTGATGGTTGCGGTTTCATTGCACTCAAGCCGCAGCGAGGTATATAACTTTACTGATTGTGCAGCTGCTGGCTATCCGGTGATGGAATCATATCCTCGGCAATGCCGCACGCCCAGTGGGCAGAGCTTCACCGAGGATATTGGCAATGCCCTAGAGAAAGCGAGCTTGATCACAGTTGCTTCTCCACAACCTAATCAGCGGGTTGTAAGCCCCCTCGTTATTACCGGGCAGGCGGTGGGCGGCTGGTTCTTTGAAGCATCATTTCCAGTTGAGCTTAAAGATGCCGATGGTCTGTTAGCGGCTAGCACGATAGCTCAAACGTCGTCCGATTGGATGACCACTGCTATGGTGCCGTTTAGCTCCACACTCACCTTCACCCTGCCTACTACTCCAACTGGCACGCTAGTGCTTAAGAAGGATAACCCATCTGGTGATTCCCAATACGATGACCAGCTTACTATACCCGTGGTATTCTAAATAGGTCTTAGCAATCAACGATCTGATTATGGGTAAAGCTTGGTGGATTGCAGTGGGGGCAGCAGTAATTCTGTTTCTATTGTGGTTGGGGCTATCTGGCAAACAGAGCACGGTGCCGACAGACCAAAGCGAGATAGCAAGCTTTTTGGCAGAGCTGAAGGCGGCGACTCAAATTGGGTTCTCCGATGCCGCTCCTGCTGATTTTGTCTGGAAATACCAGGGGGAGGACGAAGAGATCAACGGCGAGACCATCTCCGGCCAAGCCGTGGTGGCCCAGGGGCTTTCCAATGAACAACAGGAGGCGATCAATGGCTTTCTCGCTAACCAGGGATTTGCGACAGATGTATATAACATAGCGGCTGGTACCGTCGGGAGCTTAAACGGCTACCGCAGTGGCAACCTAGTCTGTTTACTTCAAGAAGTAGCAGAGATGGGAACCGGAGACGTGACTTACACCGTTACGGTTATGGCCGGGATTACCATTAGTGAAGCGGCTAAATCAGACGAGGAGCTGATCGCGGAAGCTTTTATGGCTAAATACGATGTCCCGGCTGATCAGGTAGAGCTCAAAGGCATTCAGAAGGTCAAAGGCTATGCCTCTGGGACGGAAACGGTCAAATTAGCTGCAGCAGCCTAGCAGGTTATGAGTTCCCACCGGAGATAGAGTTAGCGCACCAGTGCGTCTGAGCCCCTTGGGGCTTCTGCCTTCCGGTAGGCAATGTGGGTAGCATCCTCATAGATCTTAAGATAGCCACTACTTAAAATTACTCCCCGGTAAGCCGACACATCAGCAGGAGTAAAGTAGTTTTTGTGGATCACCACCAGATCGAGGCGGAACGCGTCATCGAGCGGAGTCATAAAAGGGAGCGGGGCTTTAGGATAGAATTCGAAAACCTCATAAGGAACGCGCGCCAACGAACCGATCGGAGTCTTTTTGCCGTGAAGGGTGGCCCAGTAGGTAAACCTGGATTGGTAGCTGCCCTTATCCCAATAACCAGAATTAATACCCCACGGAATATCTAGGAGTGACTCGGCATCATCCTCCTGCGCTTGGATGTAAGCATATACAGCCGGAGGAATCAGATCCAGGTTGGGGTAGGGGGCGGGGATGAACTCTATAATGATAAGTGTGGATACCAGAATAACGGCGATTCTTTCAAGAGAGGCTTTTTTCAGCATGGGCCAGAGATGCGCCAAGGCAATGCCAACCAGGACAGCTACAGCGAATACTACCATCAGCGAGAACCTGGCAGGGACCCGAAATTCTCCCCAGTACTCAGATAAATAGTAAAGCCAGGCGTAGGGCAGCGATATGTGGATAATCCTTTCAGCAATCTTTAAATTGGGGCCAAGCGACAGCACACCAAAGATAATGGTAGTCGTAACCCAGAACCATACTGATGGGAAGACCAGCTCCTTTAGCTTGTGCCTAATTTTGTAGATCAAGAATATTAGAACAATCAGAAGTGGTGTGTACCCCAAGAAGATGGTTCCCTCAACCCCACCAGAAAATCGGCCAGGAATCAAGGAGGCAAAACCACCTAAAATTGGGTTAAGGAAGCTGGGTATAAAATAACGAAGTAGGTCAGCCGAGTAGAAGGCAGTAATCTGTTCCAAGCTCATAACTGCTCCCTGCTGGCTAGATAGAGCTGCCCGGATGGCCGGCACCCACCAAATCGACCACACTGTTAGCCAAACCGCCCCCACCCCCAAAACCCTTACCACTAAATACTTATTGATGCATTTTCGGTGGGCAATCAGCATCCAGATTCCCAGCATAACAGTAAAGATAAATAAAAAGAGAGGATTATAAAAGTCATTTAGCGAAGCTAAACCAGCGAGCAAACCGGCCCCGAGGGGCCAGCGCCAGCGGGGCTCTTCGATAGTTTTTATTAAGCACAAGACAAACAGTGGGATAAACCACAAGGTGGTGAGGTTCTGATGGCCTAACCAGTGTGCAGTCACATAAGGGGCAAAGGCAAAGATCAGTCCGGAGATAAAGGCGGGCCAAGAGGTTTTCGTTAGATGGCGAACCAGGAGGAACATGGAAAGACCTGACAATGTGACCCCGAGCAAAAACCATAGGTTCATCGCCAAGATTGCGCTTATGAACGTTGAACCCACGGCGATAATAAACGAGTTCACCAAGGTCATCGTGTGGAACACCAGGCTAACCGTTTGGGGGTAGAAAATGTAACTGGTGGTAAATAGCTCGCCGTGATGGAGCAGAGCTTTCCCCACCCACCAGGCATCCCATAAAAAGATCGGAGCGTCGCCCCCCGCTCCCATAATGTGAGTGGAGAGATGGGTGACTAGCGGCCAGGTCATAACTACGGCCAGGCCGAGGTAAGCAAAAAAGGCAATAATAATCGATCGCAGCTTCATATATTCAATATACCGGTAAACTCGGTACGTGGTATATTCGATAGAGAAGTGTTAACAAAGCCTAGATGAAAAAGGGCAGTCTCTTTACCGCCGTAACTATAGTGGTGACCGTGGCTGTAGCAGGGTGGCTAATCTATTTGGCTACAGCAAGCAGTGCTCAAGTGGGAGCGGAAGGAAAGCTATCACTGACAACTTCAACTGGCTCGGTAGCAGCACCCACTACTTCCCCGTCTGATGAGGCTCCTGCCACCGATCAGGCTCCTAATGTTGTGATCGATGAGCCCGCCCCCATCCTGCCGGAGGATCTCATTGAGCTGACTCTTCCCCGCTCACCCTACCCAGAATGCCAAGAGCTGCTGGATAAGGCCAATCGGGTCATCTTCTACCATCAGGACACCGAGTATGAAGCGGCCTCCGCCGAGCTTCTAGCTCTTTTAAAAGAACGGCAGCGGCTTATAGACATCATCTACAACGATCGAGAGGGCCGATACACTGAAGCGGAGAGAACTGCCGCTAAATGGCAACTGATGGCTGTGGAAGCCAGGATTAAAGAAGCCCAAGCCCGGCTGCTGGCAGCTAAATCCCGTATATTTGCTGCATACGAACAGTGCGTTGAAGAACAGAAGCAGAAGGGAGAAACGCCATGGGCAGGGACTTTGGAGCAGCTCGGCGATATATTCAAAGGTTACTTTCGATTTGAACTGCCCTCCGACCAGCCTGAGATCAATTTGCCAACTTTAGATGAGAATGCTACCAGTAGCGCTATTCCTAGCGTCCCCGAAGCGCCAGTAAGAACAAACTGGCTGGTGCGGGCTTGGCAGGGGATAGCCAGTTTCTTTAGTAACTTATTTCACTAACTTAAACTTATGGACAACCCCTCAAAGTACAGCTTCGCCCGGGATGCTTTTATTTATCTTCTAAGCTATGCAACGCTTATTATCGCCAGCGTCAGTTTGAATTTTCTGCTGAAGGCCATTACCAACCGTTTTGTGCCCGACGCAGTAGATCGGTTTAACTTTCTGGCCGACGATTCTACCATCATCGGCTTCTTGGCCGCAGTGATTATTGCTTTCCCAATCTTCTTTTATCTAAGCTACCTATCCAACACAATGTTGGGCAGGGGCAAGATGCGCCACGATACCGGGGTTCGTAACTGGCTTATCTATCTAACCTTGGTGGTAGTGATCCTGATCATCATTTGGCAGGTCACTGCCCTGGTCATCTCATTTCTGAATGGGACACTAGCGACTAGATTTTTGATCCATACATTCATCACGCTTTTGATCGCCTTTGCTATTTTGGGTTATCAGTGGTGGCACTTGAAATTTTTTACTGGAGCAACTAAGCCCCTTGGCCTTGGATTCAGAGCGTTTGAATGGATAGTGCTTCTCGCTGTAGTCGGATCAGTAGTGGGGACCTTCTTTATGGTAGCTAGCCCGAGCGAGCGTCGGCTCAAGCGGTTGGATGAAACCCGGGTCAACAATCTAGTATCAATTCAAGATGCCATTAGTAGTTTCTATTATGGCAACAAGGATGGAGGGGGCCTTGCGGGCCGCATGCGCTTGCCGGCGAGCTTTGATGAACTGATCACCGATGCCCGAGTCTATATCAGCCGGTCAGATACGGTTGATCCGGAAACTCAAGAGCCGTATGAATATAAGATCTTAAGCTATAACCGCTATGAGCTCTGTGCTGCCTTTGCCTCGGAGTGGACTCAATCGTCCGCCTCGGATAAAGGCACTGCTAGTCTAACCCCAGTCAGTGGCCATCAAGAGCTCTTCTACCACCTCTCGG
>Ga0154611_13_pt5 | contig 17882 bp, 15 predicted proteins | sample Rifle2008BG13ft_FD_116040 | JGI IMG/M metagenome (GOLD analysis project Ga0154611, IMG submission 116040) | candidate division Kazan bacterium RBG_13_50_9
CCCCACTTCCAGCGGCTTAGATTAACTGGTTGAGGCAGGGGCTTGGCAGTCAGCCAGATGATCAGGGCCAGCAGGACACTTTGGTAGATCAAGCTCGTGACCGTGTCAAAGGCGGTCAGTAGCGCTATCCCATAAGCCACCTCGGTAGCCAAGAGTGCGATGATCAGTCCCCCTTTTTTGCTATCATCATTGTCCCGATAGCGGCGCAGCTCTCTTAGAAGATAAGCCAAGATAACGACTACTAAAATTATCATCACGGCGAGTCCCAGCCATCCATTAGTAACCAATTGCTCTAATATGCTATTGTGCGCTCTATCCACGATGGTAGAGGTAACACCGGTATCAGCAATGCCGGGACGATAAAACTTATTGAAGGCCAGCCCGGCATTCTCCAGCCCGTAGCCCAAAAATGGGCGGTCTTTGATGGCATCCCAAAATATCCCCCACGACCAGAGACGGCTTCTGATCGAACGAGTCGCCAGATCAAAATTGACAATGCGAGCAAGCTGGGGGCTAAATGCCACTACCGTCCCCAATACAACTATGGTCGCGAAGAGAGAAGAGATAACTTTTACCAAGATGCGGCGGTGATGCTTATGCAGCCACCAAACTGCCAGCACGATTACAGCCAAGATGCCACCTATTAGCCCAAAGATGGGCCCTCGGGAGACCGTTAGCACAATAGCTACCCCTTGCAAAATAAGGGCCAAAGCATACCACCATCGCCACCGCTTAGATGAGCTTATGACCAAATATCCGGTGACAAAGATCGTCAGCAGCAAAAACATACCCAAAAATATCGGATTGCCCACGAGCCCTCCCAACCGCTCGCCGGCGGGCAGGCCGGGGATAAGGTTAAGGTGCAGCCGCTGCAACACAGTAAAGAGAGCACTAAGGGAACCAACCCAGCTCATCACCGTTAAGATGCGCAGCCAGTGGCTTAGCTCTCTTACCAATACCAACAGCGAGATGGTAACAAGGGTCAAACAGGCCAGCAAAAGCAAGCCCACTGACCGCTCCGGGGTCCCCCAAAAGCTTCGCTGCCAATCCTCACCCAACACCGCCGATAGCACTGCAACCGCCAGCCAAAGCAGGATAAGCCAAAGTAGCGGAGAGCGCCACCAGACCGCTTCGGCCCGCCAATTGCGCGAGGTTAGCGCTCCCAGCAGCAAAAACAAGAGGATAAAGGCCAAAAGCAGAAACCGGCCGAATCCAAATGGATAGGTCATGCCGGCTAAAGGCACTATCGGCAAGGCCAAAATAGCCCACACGCACAAGTTGGCTAGCCAATTACCTTGGGCGAGAGAAAGTCGGTGCCAAAAGTTCATTAAAACTCAAGCCGGCTTAGAACCTATAAACCTTCAGGGCTTGGCTATATACTGGCGCATCCAGTGACACCGCCTTATCCCCGACCAATCCAATGATATTAAAAGCAAAGGTTCGGCCACCGGACCAAAAGCTGACATCCGTATACACACTAAGCTCTAGGGGCTGGGCGGCAGACACAGAGATTGGCGGGGAGATGGCAACGGGAGTGATCAGACTATTGTTCTCGGCCCTAAACCATCGGTCTAATTGGCCCACTACCTCATCATCTACCTTTAACGTTAGCGGGAAGAGCCACGGAAACATCAAGAGAGTCCCTTCTATCGAGGGACTGGGCACCACCTCGAGGGCGCTTAAAACAAAGGGCTGGTCGGTAGAGATCAAAAACCTCTCCGCCAGCTGGTTGTTTCTACCTTTCACCAACTTGGCCGCAACAGGGTGAACGGCAGCGACTTCTACATTGGCCGAGGGCTGCTCGTTGTCAGCCACGGTACGGACCCTCGCCGCCTGGGCGATGCTCTCCGAGGCATCAGTTGATGCAGTATAGAACGAAGCTCCCAAAGAAACGCCGATCACCACTATCAGCACAAGGGCTAAGCCCTGCATCCAGTCAAAACGAAAAGTGTGCATATCCTTAAAAATTAATAATAATCTACTGCCCGGCTTTTAACTTGGCAACATCTTCCTCAATGGCCACTCGATTGGTGGCCCCTCGCTCTAAGGCCACTTCGAACCAGTGGATAGCCTCTTCCCTCATCCCGCTATCGCGATAGTAGCGGGCGGCGGTGAGGGCCATGTTAACATCGGTCTCCAAGATCTCGTTGGCTTTTACTAATGTCCTAAAGAAAATATCCTGGTGAGAAGTAAGTGCCCCATTGGGGTCAAAATAGAGATAAGCTATGTCATTAAACAGGCTATAGGTCATAAGGGAACTGGTAGCGGCCCGAGTAAAGTACCGTTCGGCTAAAGCATACTGGCCATCTTTGACGGCGATCAGCATCAGTCCCCGATTGGCATGATAGACATAGTTGGGCCCGCTGCCTCCTTTAATTAGAGTTATCTTAAATAGCTTCTTAGCAGTGTTGTAATCCCCATCTTGATATGCTCCCATGGCATTAGAAAAGATCGCCTGGACTGGCTGAGGATAGAAGTATTGGGTGAGATAGTTTAACCCCCAAACCAAAAGGATTATCGCGACGACTGCGCTAAGGCCGAGGGCAGCGCGGCTAAGGAGGTAAGCAGTGCGGTTGTTGGAGTTATTCACTTTGCAACAATTTATCTCTTATATCCTGGTAAGTCCGGGCATTTTCATTATCTCCCAGCTCCCGGTAAGTGGACATTAGGTCTTCCACTATGCTTATCGACTTAGGCGCCAGTTGGTGAGCACGGAGTAGCTGGTCGCGAAGCCCTGTTAGTTCTGACTCTCTAATATCAGCGGGGACATCAGGGCGGTCAATATAGAAAAAGAGCAAGTTGCGATAGACCGGCTCATAAGTCGGGTCGAGCTCGATGGATTTAAGGTAGGCCGTCTCCGCCTCGTTGTACTGCTCGGTATCCCGCAAAACATTGCCGTAGTTGTTCCAAGCGGCCGCGCTCCCCGCCAAGGGGCCATCGAGCTTTGCTTTATAGAAATCCGCTGCCTTGCTAAGCTCGCCCGCAGCATACAGCTGGCCGGCTTCCCTAAGCAGCGCGGTCTCGCTCACCGACTGCCGCCAAGCAACTCCCGCATAAATGGCGGCAATGGCCACTATCACCACCGCAATGGTAATCCAACGTACCCCAAGAAAACTAGTCTTCTTTTTACTCATTAACTAACAATTGATCACTAAACATATTATAGCCCTCTACGGGCTGGCGAGGGGTGGTTGCCCCTCGCCAGCTTTGTCGGTTTATGCGCTAACCGCAAACCCAAGCAGGCCAAACTAAACCACGATTAAGCAGCGGTCAGAACGAAGGTCGCAAGCGGGAAGTTCTTGACCAAGTAACCGTTGGTCCAGTCAGGCTGGCTGGTCTCTGCGACACCGTCATCATCAAATCCGCTGGTGTGGTTAGAACCAGAAATATCGGACCAGATGAATTCGACATCCGCAGTGTCTTGAGTGCCGCTAGAATTCTGCAGCGCGACGATGTACTCGTTGTTGGTAGCATCGTCATCGCTCAGGTAGGCGGTAGTTTGACTTGCCGGCAGAGCCACATCATTCTCCAAGACTACTGCGATGGTGTCATTGGACTCATAGGCACTGAGCGCGCCAGTTACCGCCCTTAGAAGGTAGGTAACGGTGGCACCAGCCGCTACGGTCTGCTCGCCAGTCTCCGTGGTGGTCTCGCTAATGAAGGCGACCTGGACGTTGCTTGCGCCCTCGCCCACATTCTCCTCTCCGTTAGTCTCGGAGTCCTCCACATTGCTAGTGTAGGTACCGGCGAATGCGATCTCGGCGATATCCACATTGGTGACCTGGCTGCCATTCCGCAGAATGGTGAACTGGTCGAGGCCCAAGGTGTCCCCAGCGTCAGCGTCACTGATAGTGACGGTGAAGAGGAACTTCTTGATCGCGGCACCGCCGCCGGTCGTCATGCCGTTGGCGATAGTATCAGCCGTGACCGTCCACTGGTAGAGATCCAGTGTACCTGCCGTAAGCACTGTGCTTAGGCCGGTGGTGTTCTTGCTGACGGTCAGAATGGTCTTGTAGAGGATCATGCCGTTGTTGGCGGTGTCAGCGCCACAGTCATCATCTTCGGTGCCGGATGATTGGCCAATGGCCGTAAAGTAGTCATTGGTCTCATCATCGGCCTCTAATGTCACGGCAATGTACTCCTGGAAGTCAGCCGGCTCACCCGCGTAGTTGATCTTGTAGAAATCAACCGAGAGGGTCACCGTAGCGTAGGAGTCCTGAACGATCCACATATCCAGGCCATCGAAGACAAAGGCATCCTGATCATCCAAGGACAAGGCCTTGGTAACCGTGCCAGTAGAGCCATCCTTCTTCGGGTAGGTCAAGGTAATATTCTTGACCGAATCGCTGCCATCGGTGGCGTCCGAACCAGCCGAGTTAATGAACTCGAAGGCGAGCTTCTCGACCCGGAAGGCCTCATCAGCGGCGTAGAGCTTCCAAGCACCAATGACGTTGGTGGTTCCTGCGATCATCAGCACAGAGTCAGGCGAGGAAGAATCCAAGCTCACAGTCACGGTACCGACCTCGGTAATGGTCTGGGCGCCGGCAGCGCCGGAAGTGCCCTCACCGATATCACTACCAGTATCAGCGCCGGTAATTGTCCCGGAGGTCAGGGTAATCGTGTGATCCTCGCCAGCATTAGTGTAGGCGCTGGTGAGTAGATCGCCAATGAAGGCCAAGCCCATCGCCTTACCCTTAGTGACCCTTAAGGTCTCTTTGAGGGTAAAGGTGTGGGTGTCGCTGGTCCCGCCGCCCCCGGTTGGGTACTCGGTGTTGGTGACCAATGTCTCCCAGCTACCGTTGTAGTCCTTGTCGGCCCACAACTGTGCCGCGTCAATGTCAGCCATATCAGCAGTATCAGCCAGGGTATCGGTAACGGTCAGGGAAGAAACCAAGACGTCTTCACCGGACTGGGTGGCATCGATCGAGAAGGTGCTCCAAGTATAACCCTTGATACCAACTACTACGTTCTTAGCACTCGGGTTACCCAAGGTGGCAAGAGTGGCCGCGCCCGCTTTGATGGTCTGGGTGTTACCAGCAGCCTCCAGCCCACTAGGGGAGATAGAGTTGTTGGTAATGAGACCTTTAGCGGTAACATCGGTTGCGTCACCGATGGTAGCCGCTAGAGTTTCGGCGCCATCAAAATCAACGCCGATTCTCACTTTGAAGCCGACTTGGGTCACGCCCGGAGCCAATACAAAAGTATTGGTAAAGGCGAAAGTGCCGTCGTCGGCAGCATCGCTACCACCGTCAGTGTCAGTAGCACCGTCTACCGGGCCCGCCAAGACGTTACCAGTGGCAACGGCATACAGGCGACCATTAGTAAGATCGGCGAAGGTCTCGCCGGAACCCCAAGTCCCGTTAGCTTCGATGTCAACGTTAGTGGCAGAGATCCTCATGGATTCACCACGGACATCAAAGTCCCAAATGGTTAGAACCTGGTTATCAGCGACGGTTACCGTGCTGGTGCCAGGCGAAGCGGCGCTCTTGGTGATAGTGAGCGAACCAGAGTTAATGGTCTGGTTGTAGTCACCTTGACCAAGGTTATTGCTGCCGGCGGACTGGACAGACCAGTTACTGGCAGAAGACGCCGTCGGGGTGATGTAGAAGCCGTAGATATCGCCCTTGGCGAAGACCAAGTAGTCGCTACCATCGGCAATGTCCGTGTTAACGGTCAAGCCCACCCCATCAACGATATCAAGCTGGACCCTTAGACGGATAGTATCGCCCTTGCCCAAGGCAAGATTGACCGGCCAGGAGGCCTTACCATCAGCGGTCCAGCCAACGGTCGTACCCAACGTTGCGCCGTGGGTAACATCCCACAACTCAATGTTGTTGCTGTCAGCCGTCTCACTGGAGCCCGCTTTCATAACGGTAATTCGCTCAATAGTGATCGATTCAGTCGAGCCAGCTGTGATCTTGAAGGTGTTGGTGATTATATCAGTCTCGCCAACATCCGGCGTGTCGTCGCTGACCGAGCCATCTTCAGCAACGGTAACAGAGCCGATGGTCACGTTAACCACGGTCATAAAGTTGCCGTAGACCGGAGCTCCGCCGGTGCTGGTAGCATCCGAGACAAGGTCGCTGTTAGCAGCGATGCCCAGACGCGCCGTTCTCCCCGCGCTAGCAGTGCTGATTAGGCCCGCTCGGATGTAGTAATCCTGCGAGCCGGTAAGCGCCAGGGCCGGGTTGATGTAGATCTGCGCCTGGTGGTTAGCATTAAAGCCACCGGCGGTGCCACCAACCTGGACGCCCTCAGCGGTCAGAAGCTTGACGTTCTCCACATCAGAATCAGCGGAGAGGCCGTCGCGAGTAACGAAGATCTGGCTCACTTTGACCGTGGTGCCAGCAGCCGCCGTTAGGGTAATGCGGGTAAAGTTTGCATTACCGCCGGTGGCTACGCTGGCGGCCACTGGAGTCTGTGAGCTTAAGCTCACCGTCAGAGCGCCAGAAGTGGTAGGCGTGGTGGTGCCTTGGCCTACGATCACCCTCCAGAACACGTCATCGGAGGCGATCAAGCGGCCAGCGGCATCTACCTGCCGGAACCGGGAATCGAACTCTCTCACCACCATGGTGTAGAGATTATAGGTACCATCAGCGGTACCCGCCTTGATCTTCAGATTCCAAGTGAAGGTCAGGCTATCGCCCGGACGAGCGTCCGCGCCATTGTAAACCGCAAAGCGGTTGTCGTCACCATCGGGGTTAGCCAAGAAGCTAGACGAGTCTATCCAAGTAAGGATCTCATCATTCTTGACCCCAACCCTTAGCTCGTGGGCGCCACGGTAAGGAGCTACCTCGGGGAGCAGAGTGCCACCGGGAGGAACGCCATACCAGATCTGGGCCCGCGGGTCGATGGTGCGGTTCTTGATGGTCAAGCTCAACTGAACAGTGTCGCCAGCATTGACGCGCACTTCGTGAGCGGTGCCATCAGTGGAAAGTGTGCCCGATTGGCTGACCCACTGGTACCGGCCAGGAGTTGGGAAGAACTCAATGGCCTGCGCCGTAGGCACGGAGAAAGCAAAAGCTACTCCGAAAGTCATCAACCAGGACACAACGCGAGTCATTTTCTTGAAACTAATCGACATGTGCGTTTTATCCAATTTTAGTGGTTATAAGTTCTTTGGCTGTTAGTATTTCTCTTTCATCCTTCAGTACCGGATCCCAGCACTTAAAGATTACTCGAGTTTCGCCCCCACCTTGAGCTGGCCAATTAGTTTGATTAGGCCATCTGCTCTCGGTCCTAAAGTGAAGACTTTCCTGAATTTTAAGCAGGAAAACTGGTTAATGGTAACTTAATTGGCGCCGGCTGGCGGCTTCTCGCCCCAAGCCGTGCTGTCGATCGCTATCCGATAGATCTTAACTACTGTACCTGATATCTCACCGGTGATCATCACTCCGCTCCGACCAATATAAGGGGTCAGATCGATCGGTGAGAGCGCTACTTGATAGTATCTGTCTCCTACAAATATCGCTGGCTTGCCCGCAACCGTTCCGATGCGGGCGGTAAAGGTCTGGACGCCCTCGGGCAGAGACACGGAACCTTGGTTGGCGGTCTGGTTTGAAGGTGTGGCCGAAGAAGACGCGTTGCCTGAAGGTAAGGTGCCCGTTGTCTTGATGTCGGCTGCTCCATCTTTGAGCGCTTCTCGGATCGCCACCACTGCATTTTTAACCTCCTCATTCTCTGAGCTCCCTTCGATATCCTGTAAGATCGTCTTCTGATCGCTTAGAAGGGCATTAAAACGCTCGAGCAAAGCAGCTACGCCTGGATCTGCCTCATTGCCCTCCTGGGCCTTCTCTAAGGCATCTCGGGCGCTTACCAGCGCTACCTGCGATTCCCTAAGCACCGTGCTTAAGGCCGCCTCCTCGCCTAAAGAGGCCTCCAAATGCTTTAGGCGCTCATCGGCAATGTTTAGGGTAGCCGTCGCCCGGCTAAGCGGGTTGCGGATAAAAGCCAGCTCGATCTGCTCCAAAACCTTTTTGACCGGGAACAAACTGCTGGTCGGTGTCGAGCTTTGGGCCACCGCTCCAGTCATCACCGAAGCGACAAATACCAAGACCATCACCGCGATGGTAATGGGCATGGAAAAGGATAGGCGATGCGGCAGCAATGCCCGGCGCAGATGGCTAAGCGAAACGTCTAAGCTTGCGGCTTTAGCCTCGCCTTCAACGATAGCATCCGCCAGCTCGATCTGGCCAATCGCCCGGAATACCCGATCGCGGATAGCCTGCTTGCGGCTGAATGACAAATCCCCCTTATCGCTAAGGGTTTTGAGTGTCTCTTCTAAATGGTTAAACTCCCAAGAAGTCATACTATTAAAAACTCCCGCTCGCATACAACCTGCAAGCTTGATGGGTAGAAAAGATGTTAACTAATTGTTCCTAATCCCGCTGGACAGCAGAACTAAGATCTAAGACTCTAGCTCTTCTTTGAGCGCCGAAAGAGCCCGGCTGGTGAGAGTTCTAACATTACCCTCTTTTTTCTTGATCATCTGGGCCACCTTGGCGATGGGAATGTCCTCCAGATAACGCAGTGTGAGCACCTGCCGGTACTCCGGCCTGATTCTATCTAGCGCTTGGCGCAGTCGCGTCTGCTCCGGATAAAGATCCACCTCCCCTTCAAGGTCCGGCATCTCCGGCAAACTCTCGAAAGAGATCTCTTGTTTGGTGGTCCGGTAGTAGTCGATGACTGCGTTGCGGGCGATAGCAAAGAGCCAAGTCGAGAATCGAACTTCGCTTTTGAGCTTGAGGGTTTTAAGGCCCTTCCAAGCCCGAAGGAAGACATCAGCAGTCAAATCCTCCGCGACGTTCTCATCTTTAGTTTTCAAATAAGTGAACCGGTAAATGTTGTCCACCCATAGCTCGTAGATGCGGCCAAAGGACTTGATGTCGCCTTTGCAGGCCCGCTCCACTAGCTCTTTTGGGGTATCGATCCGGGCAGGATGTAAAACAGCCATTTACCTTGTCATTAGATATAACGAAAAAGTGGTGAAATTGTTACACAATTCACTACTATCCTGCTCCCAAAGCATAAAATACGCAGTGGACTTTTTTGATATATTTGAGTACTTCAAATACCCTCTCCGAGATTTCTCTAACCTCCTAATTCTACCTGACAACCCCATAAAAAACAATTGCTCAACCAAAAAGAGGGGTAAATCCCCTCTTTTTGCTACTTAGGAAGGATAGTGGGGTTATGACGTGCTGGCAGCGCCACCTCCCTGATTCCGGTTTTTACTCCTGACCCTGGACTGACTCGTCAGCACCACCGGCATTTTGGGCCTGGCGGCCTGCCTTAAGGCCAAAGCCGGGCAGCTCCCCGCCAAATTCTTCTTGGATCATCTCGTGGATCTGATCGCGCACTTCAGAAGAAGCATTCTTCCACTCCTGCAGTCTCTGCCTGATGGGCAGGTTGCCGACTCCGGGGAACTCACCGCTCTCGATCTCATCCAAGCGGGTCTCCCGTTTTTCTATCACCTGGCTTAAGTGGTCAATGACCTGTTGGTAGGCCGCTTTCTGGCTATCGTTCTCGGCCGCTGCCAGTTTCTCTTCAAATTTATCCTGAAGAGTCCCGACCTTTTCAATGCTCTGGGCTAAGCGATCAACGGCTTCCTCTTGATGTTTCTCCCACATCTCGCGGGCGCGCTCAGCCATTTGCTCCGGGTTCATATTACGGAGGGCCAATAGCTCTTGGGCTCTCTCTTCGCTCATCCGAGCCCAAAGCTGGGCCTTCGCCCCGGCATGGCTGGTTATCTTCTCCTGAAAGCGCTCCATGGCCTGATCTAGACCATATAAAGGCTGCCCGGGGGCAGATGAATCTGCTAAAGCGGCGGTGCCGGCTCCGCCGGCTAACAAGATGGCTATAACAATAGGCACAAATGGCATAGTAACTCCTTCGATATTTAATTTATATGCCTGTTTCTTATATCGGTTTTGGGCTTGGGTTGTTACAGATTCGGATATTGTATCCGTGAGCTTCACTTTGAGGATAGCTCTCTCTTCTGGGGTAAGCAAAATCCCCTCTTTTATCGCCTTAAGAAGCCTGATGATTTCCTGCTCTAGCTTATCAAACTTGTCCATTCAACTTTTCCTTCAACTGCTTAAGCCCTCGGTGGACCAAAACTCTAATATGATTCTGTTTTTTGCCGGTGATCTCCTCTATCTCGGGATAGTCCAGCTCCTCGATGAATCTAAGGGTCAGCGCCTCCCTTATGTCTGGAGGTAGACCTTTAAGATGCTGGATAACGCCCTCATACTCCAGTTTAGTGCCAACCTTATCTAAATCTGATGCGCTATCATCCGACACTACAGCCGCAATCCCCTCAAGGCCCAAATCTTTCCGCCTCTTATCTCCTTGGCGGTAGTGGTTAGCGACCACCCTCCTAGCAATGGAGAATAGCCAGGTGGAAAATTTTGCTTTTGCTTGGAATCTATATCGGGGCAAGCTTTGGTAGGCCCCTAAAAACACCTCGGAGGTCACATCTTTGGCTTCTTCCCTATCTCCTATGCGCAAGTATGCAAAGCGGAATATCCTATCGGCAAACATGTCAAAAATGCGGCCAAACAAATCTGTTTCACCCTGTTGGATCCTCCCAACGAGTTCCTGAATATCAGATTCACCAAATTGGAGCATATCTTCATCCATATCTTATATCGTAATCTTCCCTAATCCGTTACGGGGTAGCACGTTTTGGCTTACCCCAGATCCGCAACCCCTGAGCCATTGGAGGAGAAACGTACTGAAGTGAGTAGAATTTCCCCTGGCGAAGCCCGTCGTCTGTTAGGGCGGGAGCCGAAGGGAAATTCTACCACTGAATAGTTTCGATGACTGGCGATAGTTTTTGGCCACTTTTTTGAAAAAGTGGCGAAGGGAATGCATTATTTAATATTATCCTTGATCACTCCCCCACCAATACAAACTTGCCCCTGATAGAGCACTAAGGACTGTCCAGAGGTAACTGCTCTCTCGGGTTGGCTGAACTGGAAGTAGAAGCCCTTGCTATCCTTTTTGAGAACCCCTCGGCTTAGCTCTGGAGTATATCTGGATTTGGCTAGAAACTGTTTCCCCACCAGAGTCCTGGAGGTATATTCCTTGGGGTTAATAAGATGCAGCGGCCCTATCCTCGCTACCTTGGTATAGGTGTCACTATCGCTTCCAACTATCACTAAGTTCTTCCTTACATCGGTCTTAATCACATAGAGGGGCTTCGCCGTGCCGGAGAGCCCGACAATTCGCCTCTGGCCTAAGGTGTAGAACCATGCCCCCTCATGCTCCCCCCGTTTTCTGCCTGATAGATCCACGATATCCCCCTTCCTCTGGAGCAGTTTGGTCTTAAGAAAGTCCTTAGCATCAATCCGCCCGATAAAGCAGATCCCCTGGCTGTCCCTCTTAGCGGCAGTTGGGAGCCCAACCTGCTTCGCTATCTCCCGGATCTGGGCCTTAGTATACTCACCGATGGGAAAGAGACACCTACCGAGCTGTGCTTGAGTAATAGGGTATACAAAATAAGTCTGATCTTTAATTGGGTCCTTGCCTCTTAAAAGTTGGTAACCCTTAGGGGTCTTCCGGGAGCGGATATGATGACCGGTAGCCATCAGATCAGCTCCTCTTTTAAGCGCCTCTTTAAGGAAAAGGTCGAATTTGATCTCCCGGTTACACAGCACATCAGGATTTGGGGTCCGGCCAGCTCTGTACTCCTTAAAGAAATCATCAATCACCCGCTTTCTATATTCCTTCTCAAAGCTAAACACCAGATAGGGAACCTTGAGGAACTTGCAGACGCTGACCATATCCAGATAGTCCTGATACAGAGGGCACTCTGTTATCCTTTTTACCGGGAAGGACCAGTTCTTCATAAACACTCCTACTATCTGGTAGCCCTGCTCCTTTAGAAGGTAGGCGGTAACAGATGAGTCCACTCCCCCGCTCATCGCCACAAAAACAGTGGGTTTAGGGTGGTCTTTATCTAATCTAAGCTCGCTGGATTTAAAATAATCCCTCCAATGCCACCCCTCCCTAGCTTTCGCTCCTTGGATTTTCTTTTTAGCAAGCACGCTCATAAGCTAAATTATACCCTCACGCTTAAGCTATTAGAGCTCGAGTGTCCTGAGCCAGATAAATCTTCTCGGGGTGAAGCCCGTAGTCTGTTAGGGCGAAAACGCCCAGAAGATTTATCCAGGCGAATAGCAAGAGCGACTGGCGATAGTTTTTGGCCACTTTTTTGAAAAAGTGGCTATCTATTTCCAAAACTCCCACCACCTCTTAGATTGCTTCGGTGGGAATAGGAGCAAGGTTAGATGTTCTAACTCCCGTCTCATATTGCCTTGCAGATCCTCCCTAACCTCTCTCCGGAGGCCCCTGATCTCGGCTGCCAAGGTATTGAGGGCCATAAGCAGCTTTCCCCGATACTCCTTCTCCCCAGAGGTGGCTCCCCCCTCATCTTTGATCTTAGATTTGATCCGGGCGACTATCCCCTGCTTGGTGTACAAACCTGAATCCTGAAGAAGCTTTATCCGCTCGAGGGCATACACATCAGAATCTGTGAAGACCCGATGATTATACTGGTTGCGATGATTAGAGAGCAGCTGGCTATAAGAAGACTCCCAGTTGCGGATCCTGTTCTCTGACACCTTAAGATATCTGGATACCTCCGAGAGGCTATAGGTATCCCCTGCCGTTTTCTGCCCTCTGTCCAAAATAGAGACCGCCTCAATTTTTGAGGGCTGCTGTTCCTCTACCGCGTTACGCACCATTTCTTTGGCTTTGTCAACAGTTAACATAGCATGTGAAGTCTAAAGTTGTTTATGAGAGCTAACTTTTGCCAGAGGGTTCACATGGTATGTGAACTCATTGACAAAAGTAGATGATAGAGTTTTAATGATATGAATTTGCTAGCGATTTTGACCCTTGAGGGTTCACATGGGGGGTGAAGTACCTCACATGGGGGGTGAACCCCAACTGATTTTAGGTTAACATGGGGGGTGAACCCATGTCAACATCACTTCATATGGGTCAACACGGAGGCGGATTTATCTGCTCTCCGAGAGCATATATATAAATAGGTAGTTCATAGGGCCTACGCGGTGAGGGTTCACATGGTCCAACACGAAAATTGCTGGGGGGTTAACATGGGGGGTGAAGTACCTCACATGGGGGGTGAACCCCCTTATTTAGACAAGTGTCTAAATACGCCTAATTGGACTAGCGGAAATGACTTTTTGTATGAGGGTTCACATGGGGGGTGAACCCTAAAAGGGTTTGTGAGAGCTAATTTTTGCCCTGGGGTTCACATGGGGGGTGAACCCTTTATCCACATTAAAATATGCCTGTATAAGCAAAGAGCCACACCGTGTAGGGTGTGGCCCCTGTCATTATGAGACCTGTGGGGGTGGAACCGGGTGAGAGTACTGTACGAAGAAGGCAGCCAGCGGGAAGAAGAACTAAGACCCGCTGGACGAACATCAGACCTGAGATCTATCCCAGACAGCTCTCAGATCTAACGAGAAGGAAGCTCCATGCCGCTGCACCGGCATTGGCCTGCCGCCAGCAGTACTCTCACCCGGCCAACCATACCCGGCTACCAACCGTCCTTGGTATTCTTCCGATTCCAAGAGGAAGCTGGTGAGAAAGCCGGGGTAGTTGCCTAAATAAGAAAAACACAGGTAGGGGACTACTGGTGTCCTAAGCTCTAAACTTAGCTACTACTATCCGCTCACCTTCGATACCAGACTGGCACCACTATGACCTGCAAAGGAGGGAAGAATGGTAGGGTGCCCGCCTTGGCGGGGGATGTTTATGCTAAGACTTGGTGTGGAAACCACGAAAGCTATTGACAGCCAGTAGTCCCATATTGGGCGAAAGGCAGCTCAGGGGTAACTGAACTGCTGATCCGCGTGTTGTCGTTGTCAAGCTGCAGTTCCCAGCGATTGTACCTGGATCGTTTGCAGATGTTGGGTCAAACTACCCGAAGGTAGCAAGCTGCAACTAACCCAAGTACCACAATCGTACTGACGAAGCAGGGGAGCGGTCAATAAAATTCCCCGCTGACGCGGGGAATTTCTGCGATAGTAATATATTTCTTTTAGCTCAACTCCGGGAACCAAATCCTAATCTCTTTTTCTGCTTCCTCGGACGAACCGGAGGCGTGCACAATAGTTAATACCGAGCGATTCTCCCGGTCCGCCTTTTCAAAAGAGTCCTCGCCAAAATCACCCCTAATTGTCCCAGGAGCTGCCTCGGCGGGGTTGGTCTTACCGACCAATTCGCGGATCTTGGCTATTGCCCCGACTGGACCTTCTACTATCATTGGCACTACTGGGCCTGACTGAATAAAGCGCTGCATCTCTTCTACTCGGGGTCGCATCTTAGCGATCTTTTCATTCTTCTGCTCCTGCGTCCAGCCAGAAACGTCTACATGCCCCATTGTCAGCAGATATTCTGGGTCGAGCGGGTAGTGTTGTGCTACGATTTCGGGTGTCGCCACCATCTCCTTGCGCGCCACGATCATAAGCCCAGCTGTTTCCAAGCGTCGGACGATCTCCTCCGTAAGCCCCCGCCGCGTCCCGTCGGGCTTGACCATAACAAAACTTCTCTCCTTGTCCATAAGCTCTTATCTCCTTAGAAATCTTAATCTACACTTATAACTTTAACAGATTCTTAAACCTCTGTTGGTGGCCATACGGCCCGATCACCGCTAATTTCAGCTTATTGGCCCAAAAGATCTCTTTAGCCAAGCGCTTTATTTGATTAGCAGTGACAGCCCTGATCTTCCTCCTATATTGAGCGATCGTCTCCGTCTTATCATATAGCAACTCCTGCATACCAAACCGGAGCGCCACATCGTCCGAATCCTCTGTGCTTAGAACCGTCCGGCCGATGATAAGCTCCTTAGCCTTCTTAAGCTCGCCTGCTGGCACGTTTTCTTGAGTGAGGCGCTTAAACTCCGAGAGAATGGTGCGAATTGCCAAGTCTATACGCTCCTTATCAACTCCAGCCTTGGCTCCCAGATACCCTATCTCATCATAAAAATCCGTAAAAGCGTAGACATAATAAGCTAGCCCGTGCTTCTCCCTAACACTCATAAAAAGCCGAGAGCTCATACCGCCGCCTAAAACAGTTGCCAATACCTGGGCGATGTACCTATCACGGTGCTGCGCGCCGAAAGTCGGAACCCCTATATTAAGATGCGCCTGCTTAGTTTTGCGGTTAACTACCCTAACGGGCAGATTCGGATGAGCACGACGGTAGGGGATAGGCTGATTCTTGCGGCTCGAGCGGGGATAGGCCAAATACTGATAAGTTAGCTTCCTAACCTGGCCTAAGGTAGTGTTACCCGCTACCGCTACGACCATATTGGCAGCCGTGTATAACTGGTCTTTGTACCTGATGAAATCATCCCGCTTGAGCGACCTTACGACTTGCGGAAGGCCAATGGTCGACCAGCCTAGAGGATGATCACCGAACATCAGCTGTTCAAACTCATAGTCAATGAGACGCTTGGGGTCGTCGTGGATCATTTTGTACTCCTCTAAGATCACTCCGCGTTCCCGATCCATCGCTGCAGCGTCCAATTTAGAGTTTAGTAACATATCCGAAAGCACATCGAAAGCCCTCTCAATATGCTCTTTGGCCACCTTAACCCAGTAGCCGACAAACTCATTACCGGTGAAAGCATTGAAGATGCCGCCAATGCCATCAATAGCTACCGCAACCGCTTGCGGATCGGGGTAGCGCTCGCCCCCTTTGAAAAACATGTGCTCCAAGAAATGGGCGATGCCATTGATATCTTTGGTTTCATAGCGGGAACCCGCCCTAAAGAGAACTATGACCGTGACTGCTTCGGTGGATTGCATGGGTACCACCATCAACCGGGTGCCACTTTTGAGTTTGGATTTCTTGATATTCAGCATGACCGATCTGCCTTACTTAGCTACATCTTCCGCTCGAGTCTCCCGAATCACATTTACCTTAACCGTTCCGGGATAGGTCATATCCTTTTCAATCTTCTGGGCGATGTCTTTGGCTAGTTTTATAATGCCCAGATCATCAATCTCCTCCGGGATGACCAATACCCTAACCTCACGCCCCGCCTGAATCGCGTAGGCACGCTCTACGCCCTCGAAACTGGTAGCGATATTCTCCAGATCGCCTAAGCGCTTAATGTACTGCTCTAAGCTCTCACGACGCGCCCCAGGACGTGATGCTGAAATGGCATCGGCCGCCATGGAGATGAAATCTATCGCGGTCTTAGGGCCACCCGAGCCCTCGTGGGAGACTTCGATCGCTTGGATGACCTCTTTGGGCATCCCATACTTCACCGCGATGTCCTTGGAGAGATCGATGTGCGTCCCTTCCATCTCGTGGTCTAAGGCCTTACCAATATCGTGTATTAGAGTGGCCAATTTAGCCAACCGGACATCGGCACCCACCTGGGCCGCCATCATCCCCGCCAAGTGAGCAGCCTCAACTGAGTGCTTGAGAATGTTCTGCCCGTAGCTGGTGCGGTACTTAAGCCGGCCGATGATCTTGATGAGATCTAAAGGCAGGCCGGTCAAACCGAGCTCCAAAACTGCCTCCTCTCCAGCCTTTTTGATATCCGAGGCGATCTCCTTCTTGGCCCGCTCTACCATTTCCTCAATTCTGGCCGGCTGAATCCGGCCATCAGCTACCAATCGCTCAAGGGCTTTCTTGGCGATCGCCCGCCGCACCGGATCAAAACCAGAGATAACTACTACCTCCGGGGTATCATCCACGATCAGGTCTACTCCAGTAGCCCGCTCAAAGGCCTGGATGTTGCGGCCTTCCTTGCCGATAACCCGACCTTTCAGGTCATCGGAGGGTAGCTGGACCACATTAGTGGTCGACTCGACTGCTGTCTCCGAAGCGTAGCGCTGAATAGCAGAGGAGATGATATCCCGAGCTTTGGCTTCGGCTTCGTCCCGGGCCTGCTCCTCAATATCCCGCATCAGCTTGAGAATATCGTCTTTGGCCTCCTTTTCGGTGCGTTTCAACAAGAGCTCCTTGGCTTCCTCCTTAGAGAGCTTGGCGATCGCAGCTAGTTTCTCCTCTTGCTGTTCTCTAATCTTGAGGATTTCCTCTCTGACTTCCTTGATCCCCTCATCCTGCTTTAAGACATTCTCCTGCTTGCGGTCCAAATCCTCCGTTCGGCGATCTAAAGTTTCATCCTTCTGCCCCAAACGCTTCTCCCAATCCGCCAGCTCTGTCCGCCGGCGCTGCTCTTCCCCTTCAGCTCGTTCCCTGATCTTAGAGGCTTCCTCCTTGGCCGCAATAACGATCTCTTTTTCCTTCTGGGCAGCCTCATCCAAACGGTCTTGGGCCTTTTTGATGATCTTGTCCGCCTCCTGTTCTGCCCGGCTGACCCTTCGCTGCGAGAGAGCTGCCCTGATAAGATATCCAAGAGCAGCGCCCGCAAGGAGCCAGACCAGCCAAATCAACCAACTTTCCATAGCTTAACTCCTCTGATTTATAATCAGGTGTCCAGGTCGCTCAAAAAATCAGGGTAGATAAGCCCCTTACTTAAACCTCTTTAGCTCGAGTTGGAAGTTGAGTCCTTGATACTCAGTTAGATTTAGAAGGAATTGTGCTATCGCCTGATTTTGCGTACTGGAACCTGAGAATCTATGATATATAGCCGTCGCAGCTAATCCAATATCTATTGAAGCTTCCCTAGCCGCAACACCCTTAATCTACCCTCCCTCTTCCCCCTTGTCAAACTACCCACCCTCCTTTGTTGTTTATATATACGCTGTACAGCGTGTATAATAACCTCATGAGATCCTCAAGAGAGCACACGAGCCATATCAGAACCAAAAAACAACTGCTGACTACCGGCGGGATGGGGGAGTATATATTAGACCGCCGCGATT
>Ga0154611_13_pt28 | contig 16942 bp, 16 predicted proteins | sample Rifle2008BG13ft_FD_116040 | JGI IMG/M metagenome (GOLD analysis project Ga0154611, IMG submission 116040) | candidate division Kazan bacterium RBG_13_50_9
CCCAGCCGATTTAGTGGAGGAAAAGGTCTTCACCGTGCTACACTCTGAGCGACCGGGTAACGCTAATTGGGAGAACCCGGTTATTAAGTGGGCCAAGGATAATGGCTACAACAATGTGCCCAATGAGATCTACACTGGCCCTTTGGACGGGACAGCGGTAGTGGGAATATTGATCAGTAGCCCCACTGACGGCACTAAAGTTGATGGTGATTTTGAAATAGTAGCGGATGTTACTGAACCGTCTTTGGCCAAGCGGGTAGATTTTATGTATGACGGGGTAGTGATGGGACAGGTCAACGCCATGCCCTTCAAATTCACGATCAAGCCGCCTAAATTGGACGGAGGGGTACATGAAATTAAAGTGCGCCTGACTAAGGTAGATAATACCCAGGTGGAGGATAAGGTCAGCGTTAGAACCTAGTGTTGCGGTTTGACGAAGTAATATTTTGTGGGCAGGAGAATGATAGCTCTGGAGCGAATTTTTAAATATAAAGATGAAGACCCAGGTCAATAAGGACAAAGCGAAGGTCAAGCTGGAGATCAGTTTGGATGCGGCGGAGTGGCAGGAGGTACTGGCAAAGGCGGCCGAATCGGTCTCCCGCAGCGCCGAGATCAAAGGGTTTCGCAAAGGCAAGGCGCCCTTAGAGGTAATAGTTAGCCAGGTAGGTGAAACACGGGTGGTCAGTGAAGCGACGGAAGTGGCCATTAATCGGTTCTACGCGGCGGCTCTTCACGAGCATGGGTTGGTGCCGCTTACTGCTCCTAACATTTCAGTAGAGAGCGTGAGCATCGATAGCCCGCTTAAGTTTACGGCCGAGATCACCGTAATGCCGGAGGTTAGCTTAGGGGACTACAAAAAGATTAGGGTCAAAAAGCATGAGATCAAAATCGACCAGGAGCAGACAGAGAAAGTGTTAAAGAGCTTCCAGCGCAGAGCCGCTGAATTTAAGCCCATTGCTCGGGCGGCCAAAAGCGGCGATTGGGTGGAGATCGATTTTATGGGGAAGGTGGACGGTAAACCGTTTGAGGGAGGAGAGAGCAAAAATCATCCTTTAATCATCGGCGATGGAGTATTCCTGCCAGACTTTGAGACGGCTTTGGTGGGCTTTAAGGCGGGAGATGAGAAGACCTTTACTATTACTTTCCCCAAGGACTATCCGCAGGATAAGCTTGCCGGCAAGCCAGTGGAATTCCAGGTCAAACTGCACCAAGTCAAGGAAGTTAAGTTACCTCCCATTGATGATGAGCTGGCCAAGAAGTCAGGGCCGTTCGCAACCTTAGCGGAGCTTAGAGCCGATGTTGAAAAGTGGGCCAGGGAGGAGAAGACAAAAATGTTGCGCCAGCAAGAACAGGAAGAGGCCTTAGAGCAGTTGATCAAACTTACAGAGGTGGATGTACCGGATGAGTTAGTTGATCAGGAACTATCGGCGATGATCCATGATCTAGCGCATCAACTTACGCACCAGAATTTGACGCTGGCCGATTATCTTAAAAAGAACGACCTGACCGAAGAGAAACTGCGGGGGCAGTGGCAGCCCACCGCTAAAAAGCGCGTGCTGGCGGGCTTAGCCCTTAATGCTTTCCAGCGCCAGGAGGGGATTGAGGCAACTAATGAGGAGGTGGATGAGGACATTAAGCGTATGCAGGCAATGTATCCTAGTGAAAAGGATAAGATTAAGGAGAAGTATCAAAGTGAAGCTGAACGCAGAAGACTGAAGCATCTCTTAAGCGGGCAGAAAGCATTAGAGCGCTTGTCGGAGCTAGCAACTAGCTAGTTCTGTTATAATAAAGTCGCTGTCTACTATTAATTTTTAAGATATGAACTTAGTGCCAATGGTGATCGAGAAGTCGTCATTAGGTGAACGCGCCTATGACATCTACTCGCGGCTTTTAAAGGACAGAGTGATATTTATTGGTACGCCTATTGATGACACAGTAGCTAATTTAGTGATCGCCCAGCTGCTGTTTTTAGAGAGCGAGGATCCTAAAAAAGACATCTCTCTCTATATCAATAGCCCGGGTGGTTCCGTGAGCGCCGGCTTAGCGGTTTATGACACGATGCAGTACGTCAAATGTAACGTTGCGACCCTGTGCGTGGGTATGGCAGCGTCAATGGCGGCGGTGCTTTTGGCGGGCGGGGCTAAAGGCAAGCGGATGGCCCTGCCGCATGCCCGGATTATGATCCATCAGTTAATGGGCGGGGTGCAGGGGCAAGCTACGGATATCGACATTCAGGCCAAAGAGATCTTAAGGATCAAAGAGATATTAAACAAGATCTTGGCTGACCATACTAATCAATCGATTAGCAAGGTGGAGAAGGATACCGATCGCGATTACTATATGTCGCCAGATGAGGCCAAGAAATACGGGATCATCGATAAGGTTCTGGGTGGCCGGTAGGTAGATGCTGTTTATAATGCTAGTAGCAAAATTCCCGCTTTGAAAGCGGGAATTTTGTTTGACAAGATAAGGAAATTAGGTTATAGTGACCCCTTGCATATGGGCAAGATAGTGTAACATCCCCAAGAAGGAGTAGATCTACATTGTCACCCACCTTTAACAATCTGGAGCTGCCAGACCCGGTTGCCCAAGTGCCTAAGTTCATTGAGTACTTGGTCGGCTGGGAGTTCGTGGCAGTTTGCGCTGATGATGGGGGACTCCCCCCTGCTATCTTGCAGGGGGTGGAGAAGGTAGTGGTGCTTTCAGCACCGGGCGAGGGCAGTGCCCTAGAGAGCCGGCTTAGGATCAGAGTGGCAGATAAGCTGATGGGGGATCTGATGGCAGGTGGAGTAAACACCGACGTGCCTAAACTGATTCTCAACGGCGAGACTGAACAGCTACCTGGGATGTACGATGCTGCTCTGGAGTGCGTCATTGGCAGCGAGCGTAGTTGCTGGGAATGCAATGATTGTGGCCCCCGTGGAGTGGGCAACACTAAGACGCAGTTCACCACAATGGTGAGTGGAGGTATCTTGGAGGGAATCTCTCGGATCATTGTGGTGACTTCTTGGTACCATGTTCCACGGGTAGCGAGGACCGCGTCTCGTTATCTACCGCCGGAGCTGAACTTTCAGGTCGTGGGCGTGCCCAGTCTACATCTGCATCCGCACATTAAGGAGCGTTTGTTGATGATCGCTGGAGAGATCCGCCGCATTCTACAGTATGCTCCCGGCGACATTGACTTCTATCCCCGCTCGCTCCTGGCGATTCCCGGCCTAACCGAGTTGTTAGCTGAACGGAGGTGATACCCTCCCCACAGGATAGTAGAGTATGCCCCCGGTGCAGGAAATGGCTTTTGCCATCCTTGCCGGGGGCAGTTTTGTTATGATGGATAATGGTGAAAATATTGGAAGAAAATCTCTCTCAGATCGAGGGACACGCGGCTGCCAAGAGTTTGCTGTCCAAACTATTAAATCAGGGAACGTCCCCAGTCTTTCTGCTGGTGGGTCCGCCGCATGTGGGCAAGGGCTTTTTGGCCCGGGCTCTGGCGGCCAGCATCCATGGGATTGCCTATACAGGCAAGCCTCACATCGATACTCTGATCTTTGATGAGCTTCTCTCTGCTCATAGCGAGGAGGGGGAAAAGAAATGGAAGAGATCAGTTGATGCACTGATCCACTTTGTGCACCTATCGCCAGCGGCCTCCCGGCATAAAGTTATTATCATTGATGATATTGATAGGTTAAGCCATGCTGCTGCCAACGCGCTCCTAAAGACCTTGGAGGAGCCACCTGGTGATGTGCGTATCCTCTTGACGGCCCAGGACATCGACTCGGTTCTGCCCACTATCCGATCACGCGCTCAGCTAGTTCGCCTCAACTACTTAACTGATGATGAGATGCGGCGCTATATTGCCCAAGGCGGCCGGGGGGTCCCGGAGGCCCAGGAGATAATGGTCCTGGCTAATGGGGCGGTCGGTAAGGCCAAGCAGCTGCTGGGGGATAAAGACCTACTAAAGCGGCAGCGGTCTTATTTGGAAACTTTCGAGAATCTTTTGCGGGGCAGGGTAATAGCGGGCCTAAAGACCGCTGAGCTGCGGGAGCGGGAGGCAGCCGAGGAGATGGTAGAGGTATGGATCAACCTGGCGCGCCGGTTGTGGCTAGCCACTACCTCGGGGCAGGACAGCCCAGTAGTAAGTGCCTGGGCCAGTTTGGTGGAGCCCCCCGAGCTGCTAGTGCTCATCAAAAGGTTAGAAGAAGTCTTGGAGTCACTGCGAGGAGGGGCTAATGTGCGGATAGCGTTGGAGTCGCTAGTGATAGGTTGGAGTTGGGGTGCTAAGGTCCCCCCGCGCGGTTATAATCAGTCTCCAAACAGGGTATAATCAGCTTGTTAATTTTAACCCCATGGTGGTCATGTTGGAGTTTGTGATCTTCGCCGCTACGATAGTGCTTTTGATAGTTATCTTGCGAAAACTGCCTCTGGAGAAGGAGGTCGTGAAAAAGTTGGCCTATGAAGCGCGCCAGCTGGAAAAGGATGAGACGGAGAAGGATGAGGAGGGCGAGGACCTGATGGAGCAGGCGGACCACTATGCCCAAGCGGGCCAGTACGGGAAAGCCGAGCGGCTGTGTCTGAAGCTCATTACCAAAGATCCCCAGAACGCCAGTTTATATAATAAGTTAGCTCTCTCTTATCTAGGCAGGAGAGAGTTCAAGGACGCTGCCAAGGCCTTAGACCAAGCACTTACATTAGAGCCGGATAACGATGCTTTTCATAATAATCTAGGTCTGTTGCTTTATCAGCAGGGGCAATATGAAGAAGCAGTAGAGAGCTATGAACGGTCCATTGATATCAACAATAAGGTGGCTTCTCGATTTATGAATCTGGGTCTTGCCTACTTTATGCTGAAAAAGTATCGTAAAGCTGCTGACGCCTATGAAAAGGCTTTGATTCTGGAACCCAATAATGAGGAATATAAGCGGTTGCTCTCTGAAGCTGAGGCGAAATTGAAGTGATCTTAACAAAGTAGCTTTGCCGGGATACCGAAGTGGACAAACGGAGCGGTCTGTAAAACCGTTGGCGCAAGCCTTCCTAGGTTCGAATCCTAGTCCCGGCACCATAAACCACTCACTTGTGTTCGGGTTCATGGCGCCGCCAGAACCCGATATAAAATAGAAAGTGGTTTATGCCGTGTACTCGAGCGTTAGCGAGTAGTACCGCGGCTATAATGGAAATATGTACTATGTGTATGTTCTGCGGAGTGAAACTAATCATAGTTTTTATGTTGGTTTCACCCAGAGTATCAAACGTAGGTTGTATGAGCATAAGGCAGGCAAGAATGCTTCAACCAAAATGAGGGGTCCTTTTGAGTTGATATATTTTGAGGGATTTGTTAATAAGTTTGATGCGCTTCGTCGCGAAGGATACATGAAGATCGCGAAGGGGCGTGCTATGCTGAAAGGAATCTTGAGAGAATATCTTGACAAGATGCCGGAGTAGCTCAACGGTAGAGCAACTGTTTTGTAAACAGTAGGTTGGGGGTTCGATTCCTCTCTCCGGCTCCACGTAAAGCTACCTTGATTCACTATACAAAGGCTTTACGTGAGCCCCGTGGCAGCTTACTGCTTTACGGGGCCATACCGAAGCTGGACCGCCCCGTGGCAAGCCATAGTTAGTAATATGCCACGTAGCTCAGTTGGTACCCGCCCGAACGACTGAGTCGTTCAGTCGGGCGGGGATTCACCCGCCGCAATGCCGAGGTAGCTCAGTTGGTAGAGCAACCCCATGGTAAGGGGTAGGTCGTGGGTTCAACTCCCATCCTCGGCTCCAGCGTGATAGGATTAAATTAATATGATTAACCTTGAGGTTAGTAATGAGAGAAAGATTAATTGCTCTAGTCATTGGCCTAACATTAGCGCTGATGACGGGGACGGCACTAGCTATGCCGGAGCGGTTAGGGGGTACGTTAGATACTCCCGGAAATCACAAGACGTTGACCCTACCAGCAGCGGCCGATCATTCGCCGGTTATCTCGCTGGGAACGGCAGTGGATCCGCAGACGGGGAAGGTAGTGGAAGGTTACGCCATTGTCCACTACGCCAAGGGGGGTAATGGCGGCGGAAAGCCAGGCAGTGGTTCACCGCTTTATGCGTTTATGTCCAAGGGTGCTAAGTGGAAAACGGTTGAGCCATGGCTGTTGAATCCCGTTAATAATGGTGGTCTCCCTTATGATGAATTCGATCCGGGGAACAACACCTATGGCGGGCCAAGTTTTGCCTTTGGCAACCTCAGCTACGATATCGGTAAATGGGAAGACGCCACTGATGGTACAATAGGCAACGGCGTTTCTGGCAAGATCTTGGGTGATGCTGCCGAAACCTTTGCTGCCTTGGAGGCTGATTTAGTGACGCCGGACGGATCCAACGAGGTATATTTTGCTGGCATATCCGATTCGGGCGCCATTGCGGTCACCGTTGTCTGGGGAATCTTTGGTGGGCCACCACAGGGGCGGGAGCTAGTCGAGTGGGATCAAGTCTATGATGATGCCGACTACACTTGGTCCACTTCGGGCGAGGCGGGCAAAATGGATTTTGAGAATATCGCCACCCACGAGCTGGGCCACAGTATCGGGTTAGCTGATCTGTATACTCTGGGAGCTTCGGAACAGACCATGTACGGCTATGCCGACTATGGGGAGACCAAGAAACAGACATTAGAGTCCGGAGACATTGCCGGAGCCGATACACTCTATTAATTTCATGCTAGAGCTGGAAAACCGACCGCAAGGGTCGGTTTTCCCGTCTTGACAGAGAGTAGGAGATAACTGATACTATGCCAGTAAACAAGGCTTGTGGGTAACTCTGTAGAACAAGATGGTAAAGAAGATTATAGCTAAGGTAAAAATTCAGGTCGAGGCAGGGAAAGCAAATCCGGCCCCGCCGGTGGGTACAGCATTAGGCCCGCACGGGATCCAGATTATGGAGTTCTGTAACCAGTTTAACGAGAAGACCAAAGAGCTTATGGGGAACGTTATCCCGGCTGTTGTTACTATCTATGAAGATAGGAGTTTTGATTTTATTTTAAAGCAGCCCCCAGCCGCCGACCTGATCAAGAAGATGGCCAAGATCGAGAAAGGCTCGGGAGTGCCAAACCGTGAGAAGGTGGCCAAACTCACTAGAGCGCAGGTTAGAGAGATCGCTGAGAAGAAGATGGTGGACCTCAACGCTCACGATATTGAAGCGGCGATGAAGATCATTGAAGGCACCGCCCGGAATATGGGGGTAGAGGTGACCAACTAATTTTAAATTAGTTGGTCATCCTGAGCCCCGTCGAAGGATCTTAATTGAACAGGAATAATTGTATCCGTAATTGTGGGACCCCGCCAATTTGAAGTTTAGTTTTGTGGGTTAACCAAGCCAACAACACTAAATTAGCGGGGGTTTGCACCACAAGGAGGCAAGAGTGGCAGAGACCAAGAAGAAAGTTACTAAACCCGTAGGCAAGAAGGTCGATTCTACTGGAGGGGGGAGTAAGGGCCAGAAAAAAGAGCGTAAGCGCCCGCCCGTAGATAAGCATGGGCGGGGCAAGCGTTATTTGGAAGCCGCTAAATTAGTTGATAGAACTAAAGACTATTCTTTGGATGAGGCTTTGGATGTGTTGGTAAAGACATCGGCGGTCAAATTTGATGCTGCCGCTGAAGCACATATTCAGACTGGCCTGGACCCTAAGAAAGCGGAGCAGAATATCCGCGGTACGGTCTCTATGCCCGGGGGGACCGGGAAGAACCTACGTGTACTGGTGTTTGCTGAAGGCCCCGAGGCCGAGGCCTCTAAAAAAGCGGGGGCAGACTATGTCGGCAGTGATGACTTGATCGAGAAGATCGCTAAGGGTTGGCTCGATTTCGATATTGCCATTGCTACCCCTGATCTGATGCCGCGGGTAGGTAAGCTAGGAAAGACCTTGGGAACCAAGGGCCTGATGCCAAATCCTAAGAGCGAGACAGTGACTAAAGATCCTGCCAAAGCGGTAGCCGAGTTTAAGAAAGGTAAGGTAGAGTATAAGTTGGATAAAGATGCCATTATTCACATTAGCTTTGGCCGAGTATCGCTAGGGTCAGAAAAATTGAAAGATAATTTTTCAGCTCTCTATCGGGCTATTCTGACTGCTAAGCCAGCTTCGGCCAAAGGCGTATACATTAAAAAGATTACCTTGGCATCGACTATGGGGCCAGGTATCAGATTGGATGTTAGTTCTCTTTAAAAGCCATGCAGGTTAAGATCAAACGCATAGATAGAGCGCTGCCATTGCCGGTCTACAAGACGGATGGTTCAGTATGTTTTGACTTAGTGGCTCGCGAGGATGTTGTAGTGAATCCCGGAGAACTAGCTCGGATACGCCTCAATCTGGTGGTGGAAACCCCACCGGGATATATGCTAATGTTGGTGCCCCGCAGCAGTTTGCCCGCTAAGAAACAGGGGCTTATCTATCCGCATGGTGTGGGGGTGATCGATCAGGACTATCGCGGTCCCGAGGATGAGTTGATGCTGCAGGTGAAAAATGTTGGTGCCCAGCCAGTAGCAATCGCCCGTGGTGAGGCGATTGCCCAGGCGGGATTTGTTAAGATTGATAGAGCAGAGCTTATAGAGATAGAGGAGCTAACCTCTGTTAGCCGGGGAGGGTTTGGGAGCACAGATGCAGAGTAAATTCATCGTCTTTGAAGGTATCGATGGCTCGGGTCAGAGCACCCAGGCCAAGTTGTTGGCGGACTATCTGATGTCTCATGACATTAGCGTTTGGTTGACTAAAGAGCCCACTTTAGAGAGTGAGGCAGGCCAACGGATCAAGAAGATCTTGAAGGGGGAGCTGCCTGCCCCAGCGGATCCTTTAGAGATGCAGCGACTGTATGTGGAAGACCGTCGCCACCATGTCAATAAGATCCAAGGGCGCCTCGCCACCGGCGACTGGGTCATTAGCGATCGGTACCTCTTAAGTACCATTGCTTACGGTGCGGGTATGGGCGGGGACTATCAGCAGCTCATTGAGATGAACCAGGGGTTCCCGGTTCCCGACTTGGTTTTTTACTTGGATCTGGATCCCAAGCTGGCGATGGAGAGAATTCATGGGCGAGGCCGGGGGCAGGAATTCTTTGAGTATGAAGATAAGCTACGACGGATCAGGGAAATCTACCTGCGGCTGCGCGACAATTATCCTAATATCAAAACCATCGATGGCAGCAAATCAATCGAAGAAGTCTCCAGCATGGTGCGCAATCTTCTGATGCTTGACTAAGAGTCGCGGGTTAGTTAGAATGCTTTCGTATCCTTTCAAAGACCGTAGGTAATAAGGTAAATCCTACCGAGGAAGGGCACGCGGAATGTCGTGTTTCCTGATCGGTGGGATCAGGAAATTTTTATAACTATGCCAAAAACCAAGGCCCAAAAAGCCCAACAGATCGAAGAGCTTGCAGGAAAGCTGTCCTCTAGTAAGGCGGCGGTGGTAGCTGAATTTTCGGCTCTAACTATGGCCGATCTAGATAATATACGCAAAAAAGCGCGGGATGGGCAAGTATCCTTTCGGGTAGTTAAGAACACTTTACTAACCAAGGCTGCCCAGCAGGCCGGGGTGAAGGATTTCGACGTTAGCAAGATAGCTAGGCAGCTCCTCATGGCTACTGGAGATGATGAAATAGCAGTTTCCAAGTTAGTCTATCAGTTTGCCCAAGGTAGTGCCGATCGGGTTAAGGTCTATTCCGGGATTATTGATAGGCAGGTTGTACCGATAGACATGATCATCCAGTTGGCTCAGCTACCGAGCCGCGAGGAACTGCTTGCTAAGGTAGTGGGCAGCTTATCCGCTCCGATCAGCGGATTCGTGCGAGCGCTGGGTTGGCCCCTCCAAGGATTCTATAACATAGTTAAGGCGCTGCGAGAAAGCAGAGCATAAGAGATATATCTAAAGTTGTAACAGGAAGGAGTCATTATGGCGGATGAGGAAAGACAAGAAGAGCAAGCCCTGGCTGAAGAGGTTAAGGCCGAGGAAGCGGCTCCGGTCGAGGAGCAGCCGAAAGAAGAAACACTGGCCCCCGAAGCACCCAAGGCAGAGAAGAAGCCGACTAAGGAGTTGGCAGCTAAGGAAGAAAAGGCAGAGAAAGAAGTGGATATGAGCAAGCTCTCCAAAGATGCTACTAAGGTTGTGGAGATGGTTGAGAAGATGTCGGTGCTGGAGTTGGCTGAATTGGTTAAGGTGCTGGAAGATAAGTTCGGGGTCAGTGCGGCTGCGCCGGTGGCGACGATGGCTGCGGGTGGAGCTGCGGCCGGGAGTGGTGTTGCGGCTGAAGAGAAGACCGAGTTCAACATCAACGTGACTGCAGCGGGGAGTAATAAGATTGGCGTTATTAAAGCGGTACGTGAGGTAACCACCCTGGGCCTTAAGGAAGCTAAAGATCTGGTCGAGTCTCTGCCCAAGGTACTTAAGGAAGGGATCAAAAAGGCTGAGGCTGAAGAGATTAAGAAAAAGTTGGAAGCGGCTGGTGCCACCGTTGAGCTCCAATAACTCCTCCGGCACTTTTTTAGAAAAAGTGCCCAAAAACTCTCGCCAGGCACTCTCACTATTCATCAAACAAAACCCCCTTACTGTTCTCGCCCTTCCGCCAGCTGGCGGAAGACTACGGGCTTCACAACGGGGGTTTTGTTGATTCAGTACGCTCGAGTGCCAATGGCCCAGACAGGACAGCAATATATTAGTGGGGGTAGGGATGGACAGGAGGGAGGGGTGTGCTATCTTGGGAGTGGCGCTTTTTTTTAGCTCCTGAAGCTAAAAAAAGCGACTACTTTGACAAGGAAGGTGATGATACATGTCACGGCCAGTTGGCCATTGGCTTTGGGTCCTACTTTTGGTGGCCGGACTGGCCGCTGCTAGTGGATGTCCCCGCTCTGCAGGCTGGACGCAGCTTACCGGCGATGAGCTAGTGGGATGGGAAGAACAACTCCAAACATTGGGCAAGGATCGTTCCTCTAATGAGCTGCCCACGGAGACCGGCTACTGGATCGATCAGGGCTATGGGTGGCAAGGGCCGTATTACCCAGACCTCTTGGTGCCGTTCTGCAAGCCGGAGTTCCGCTTGGCCTGCGTCAATGTGAGAGCGCTGCCGGAGGTAGCATCAACCGGAGCGGTGGAGCTCTTTCCCACGGGGGCCACGAGCCGCAAGAATCCAGTCGGGCGTATACTTCGTCTTAGCTTCGATAGCAAGTCGGCAGTATACACAGTGACGATGGATCGGCGCACAAAAGACGGCTTCTATTGCCTGATGTACGATCCGGTACCGACTGTCGAGGAGCTGTTCATCTATGTTGACCCCCGGGACTCATTCGATCCGATCGAGAAGTACTCCAACTCGTTTCTGGACGGTACCCTGCGGGTCATTGATGAGTCGGGGCAGGAGCTCTATCGACGGGAGGTTTTTGGCCCGGACATGCCGCCCGCCACCCTCACCTTGGAGGAGCCCTTGCCGAAGCGGTTCGCGGTGGAATTCAGGATGGATGGCTCGGTCTATCTCTTCTCGCATTGGGCGACCATCGCGCATGTCCATCCGAAGGCCCAGTACTTTTACCTGCAACGCAACCCCATCACTGGGCGATACGAAGAGTTTTTCGGCGATGGGGTGGGGCAGGGTACAGCTAACCTCAAGAAGAGCACCAACTTCAGCGTCTGGATGGACTGGACCTTGCAATCGGTGGACAAGGATAAGCAGATTTGTGTTTGGGTGAGCCCCGGACTCAAGATAGTAGCGCCGGGGAGCTAGGGTCTAACAACACACGAAGGAGTGATGTGCTATGCGAACCATTTGGTTGGTTCTGATTTTTTTGGCCGTGATGGCTCTATGCATCGCGGGCTGCCCGAAGGGCAGTAAGAAGATCGGCGGCAGTTTATCAGGAAGTAGCGGCGGCATCCGCCTAGGCGGCCCGGACATTCCATCGTCCAGTGGCCAGCACATTGACATCGGCTACGGATGGGACACCAATCTTGGAGCCGGAGTCTTGCCGCTGAACGACGGTACGGTTCTGGGTGGTGCTAACATCTACACCGACCGGTACCCGCCGATCAAGATGCTGGGTACCACGATACGCTGGGCGTACCGGATGTCCGCGACCGACAAGGGCATGAGCGGGGATACGGCTATGGGGGCTAGTACAGTCAGTCTGCTGGTGATGGAGCCGGCGCACTTCCGGGATGATGCCGTAAGGAACGCTGGGGAAGCAGGTCCATCAGTGGACAAGTCGGACCCCAGCGCCGGGTACTTCTACTACGAGTTTCACTTGCCGCCCTCTCCACCTTCGAGCATCGGGGTGTACATGCTCAACGCCTTCGATGGCTATGTCTTAGTGCAGCAGTGACTTGGCGCCCAGGCAACCCCAACAGAGCAAGCCCCCTTTTGAAAAAGTCAGGTGCTTACGTAAGCATCGGGCTAAATCAGAAGGGGGCTTTCACATATAACGGGGTTGACCCCGTTAGAAGAGATCCGATAGTGAGTAATAAAAATTAGGTGTCATGCTGAACTAGTTTCAGCATCTAGATCCTGAAATAAATTCAGGATGACACGGGAGGGATTGCCCTTGACAAATTCGCAGGTTTGTGGTAGATTTTTACTTTCTGGAAGCGGATAATTTTTATATCGGATATAATAGGGTGTCATGGCTCATGAAGGAGATAATCAGCGAGAGGAGCCGGTTAGGCCCACCATTGAAAGCGTTGTTGCTCCGCTGGAACGGGTTGATGATAGCGAGGGCGAGGGGTTAACCTATGAGTTGCAACCCGGAGAACATCTTCGGGGAGGTTTGGCATTTGTTGAGCGCGGCCACTCACCCGAGATCGATCCGTATCAAACCGAGGCTTATCTCAAACTTCTCCGCAGCTACACGTCGGAGGCACTGACCTATGATCTGCGCGAGGGCTTCCGCCGACTGCAAGGCGCGATCCTCTCGGTGGATTGGGAGGATGGTTCCAAGAGTACCACCCGTTTAGCTGAAGAGAAGGGGGAAAAATTAGCTGGTGAAGAGGTGGGATTGTTGATGGAAGGGGTGGATGCTAAACTACTGGGCATCGCCAAAACTTATGGCGGATTATGGATCACTGCCGAGGGCGATGGCCGGCGGATATTTTTCCAAAGCTTGCCGAATGAGGATCCTGCCGAGGCGGTCAGGCGAGCGGTATTTGTGGCCAAGGAGTTTCAGGAATCTGCCAAGGGCCTGCGTCCGCTCAAGTTCAGAGATGGCGATCAGGATGCTGAATTTAGAGCTGGAGTGGATTGCACGGATAGGGAAACAGGCGACCTGGTGATTACAAGTTTGGGTGATGAATACCTAAGAACGGTAGCGGTGTTCGGCAAAGTGATCCCGCGAGTGGACTATCTGCAGCGGGAGGCCGATGCGCACCATCATCAAGTGGCAGTGAGTCCGGCGGCACGGGCCCTACTCCCTAAGTCGCGGTTTCGCAGCACAGAATCGGGGAAGAACTTTATTCTCTCGTCGCTCCACGGCGAGGATAAACCGGAGCCGGTCACCATTAATTTACGGGCTGATGAAAGCCAGGTGCCCATAGCGGAACTAACTCATTATTATGAGGCGCACATTCCGCAGGATAGGCGGAGCGAGATGCGGGAAACGATCATTACTACATTCGAGGAGGGCCGGCCAGTAGAGTTTAAACCATTTTGGGACTATCCGCGGGTGTCCACTTCCTTCATTAAGGTAAGCGGCCTGCGGCCGATGATCGATCAATCGGGTGACAGCGAGACGGATGCGGAGGCCCATCGCCAGATCAATCCGGTGATTTCCCAGGTGTTGCACATCGTGGATCGCAACAATGGTCGGGTAGAACGCATCACCGGCGACGGGGTCATCTATGCGGTGTTCGAAGGGCCCAGCAACGAATATCATGCTACCCGAGCTACCTTTGAAGCTGGACAGAAATTGAACGGAGCCGGTTTTGATTTCCGCGCCGGCGTTTCTACCGATTACGCTTTTTCAGGCGTGGCAGGGACGGAGGGACATTACACCTTTACTCAAGTAGGTAAGCGGGTGAACGAATCGTCCCGCTTGATGCAGACAGCGCCGGAGAATCGGGTGGTGATCAGTGGCGGCACCCATCGGCGGGCTAGCCATCGGCTGCGCTGTAAAGAATTAGGCGAGCCGATCGAACTGAAAGGTGTGGGTACGGTCGATCGCTATGTAGTGGAAAAGATCGACTATCGCGCCGGCCGTTACGCTGAGGTGGAGAAGATCGTGGGGCGAGAGGCGGAACAGCGGGAATTGGAAAAACATATTGCGGTCGCCGCAGAGACCGGTCAGAGCCAGGTGGTAGTGATCGAGGGCGAACCCGGCGTGGGTAAGACCGCGGTGGTCTCCAAAACCATCGCTGATAGTTTGGAGGCGGGCAAGATATATAAAATTGATGTGCGCTCCGATGAAGCCAATCGCAAGTTGCCGTTAAGCACCGCCCGCCAGTTCGTCCGCCAGCTACTAGATGTTCCTGATGAGGTGGAAAATCCCCAAGATCTGGAAACCCTGATCCTTAGCCGCGAGTTGCCCCCAGAGATGGTGGAGCGGTTGTCACTCTTGAACGCCGTGCTGGGTACTAGTTTTACTCCGACGGATAGAGTTAAGTGGTTGGACCGGGCCGACCAGCGCCGCGAGAGCATTGCCTTAATGCGCGAGCTGTTTCAGTTCAAGCGCCAGCAGGTATCTCACGAAACGCCAGTGGTGTGCATAGATGACTGGCAGTTTATTGATAGGCAATCGGCGGATCTGCTGGCAGATTTTATTCGGGCGACCGAAGGAGATGGAGTTGCCTGGTTAGTTCCTACCCGCCCATACATCAACGATATTGAGAAATCTATTGTTGAGGGGATCAAGCGCAATCTGCCGGAGGGGCAGACCCACCTGGTGGAGATAAATCCGTTCCCTTCATTCGTGCCACCGGAGTTTCCGGGGGAGGAGGCAAGTGACGCGGCTAAACGCAACTATTATTTGAAGCTGCGGAGCGCGCAGATCGCCTGGATGCAACAGAACAAGGGCTGGGTGGTGCCGCTGGTGTCGGCCATCTTTGACATTGATCCATCCGAGTTCGAACGCAATCCATTGGCGGCGGCCAAGGTGATCTCCAAAGTATTTTCCAAGGATGTGTCACATGGGAACCCCTTCTACGCGCGGGAGATATTGTCGCACTTGGCGATGAGCCACGATCTGGGGGTGAGCGTTTTCGTTCAGCACCCTGAAACTGGCAAGTGGCATTTTGGCGACTATCTACTGCCCGGAGAGACCAAAGATAGCGTCAGGGCTAGCCGCAAATACTATCTGGAGGATGAAAAGCAGCGAGACGTGCTGGAGCGGGTAGGCACCATTAACGATATCGAACAGCAGAAATTCGAGGCGCTTGATTCCAACTCGCAGGCGGTAGCGCGGGTGATGTCCTGCCTGGGGCTGGAGGCGAGCAAGGCGATGTTAATGCGGCTGACCCGGATGCCGGAGCGGCGGTTGGATATGTGTTTGGACCAGCTGATGGACCATGGAATGATCTCCGATCTGGACGGCGGTTACTTTGCTTTTGTCCATCGGATCACCCAAGAGACCATCTACACCCGCATCGCCAAGGTAGAAGAAAAGTATGCGATACATGAAACCGTATTGGGGATCTTGGAAACGGAGTACCCCAGCGAGCAAGACAGATTGGAATCCAAATTCTTCCATGCTAAAAACAGTGGAAACCTGATAAACATACTTAAGTATGCCGATCTGTATGGGCGGCAGTTGCGCGGATATGGCGAGGAATCCGGCGCCATATCGGTGTTAGAGCGAGGTGCGCAGGCGTTTGATGAATTAGAGCGACAGGGTTTCCCGGGAATGACCGAGCAGCAAAGATCGCAAACGATAAATGAGCAGTTAGAGCGGCTGTTGTTCATCCGGTTTATCTGGAATCGGCTGGCCAAGCGTGGAGAAGAGGTATCTACCTTAGAATCAGCTCACAAACTATTTCATCGTTACTACGGTGGGGAAGATGGACGAGAATCACACCCGGTAGAATGGGCGGCTTACCATGCATGGATCCTTTCCGACTTGGGGCTTAGAGTGGGTGATAAAGAGCCAGAACGAGCCGCTCGTGAATACTATGAGGTGGCGCTGGATATTCTAAAGCCCTTCGAGCGAGAAGGCGCGCTGGACAGGCTACCTGAAAATTGGCGGCAGGTTGTGTTAATTAATTTGAGCAATACTTACCGTCGATTGGGTATTTATTACCGCAGAATGGCTGGCTCTGATAATTTTGTTCAGGCAAGACATTTAGCAGAGCAATCAGTGCACTATGCGTATATAACTGGTGACTATGAAACTATTACCTCTGCGGTAAATAGTTTTGGTCTTGTTCTAACTAACCTGGGACAGTTAGAGTTGGCCAATGAATGTTATGGAAAATGTTTGGTGCTTGCTGAGCAAGCTGGTAATTTGCCTGATCAAGCAGCGTATCTTGGGAATCAGGCCGAAGTAATGCGTGGGTTAGGAGATGCTGTTGGTGCTGAGGCGGCATTCATGCGCTCGCTTGATATTACGGCGCGGGTATTTCGTCCCCGTACCAAAGCTTGGAGTAATGTTGGACTCGGTTCATTACGGATGGCACTGGGTGATTTTATCACCGCCCCCGAATATTTCCGTAGTGCGAAAGAATTTTTTAGTAGCGCGGATGTGATGATGTCTTCCGCTATCAGTATTGATTTGGCCCATTGTTATTTGCGAGGCGAACAGCCAAATACGTTGGCGGCTCGAGCGGAGCTCGCGGCTGTTCAGTCCGAAGACAAACGGCTGAGCATGATTAGCGCCTATATTACTGCTTATGCAGATTATCTTGACAAATATATTACCTTTGATGATTTTGTTGGTCAGGTTGAAAAACAATCGGCAACGTTTTTGACTGAGGGTATGGATGGCCCGGCAATGGAGGCCTACCGATTCCTGGGGGA
>Ga0154611_16_pt3 | contig 16298 bp, 13 predicted proteins | sample Rifle2008BG13ft_FD_116040 | JGI IMG/M metagenome (GOLD analysis project Ga0154611, IMG submission 116040) | candidate division Kazan bacterium RBG_13_50_9
CACCTTGGCGTCCTGCTCGGCCTCGATAATCACGGCTCTGGCCTTGCCGACATCTCGGGCCTTAAGCTCTGCCATCTGAGATGTTAGGCTAACCATCTCTAATAAGTCTTCTACTCCTTCGCCGGTCTTGCTCGAGACCTCTACCAGGGGGATCTTGCCACCCCACGACTCGGTCAGGATATTATGTTCGCCCAGTTGCCCTTTGACTTTCTCAATGTTAGCCCCTGGCTTGTCGATCTTAGTCACCGCCACTATTATGGGTACCCCGGCCGCTCGAGCCAGCTCAATGGCCTCCACTGTCTGCGGCTTAACCCCATCATCAGCCGCTACTACCAATATCACTACGTCAGTCACCTTCGTCCCCTGCGCCCTGATAGCGCTGAACGCTTCATGTCCGGGGGTATCCAGAAAGGTGACCTTGCCACCTTTGTAGTCAACTTGGTAAGAGCCAATATGCTGGGTGATGCCTCCCGACTCCTTCTCGGTCACCTTGGTCTTGCGGATATAGTCCAGCAGCGAGGTTTTGCCATGATCAACGTGGCCCATAACCGTTACAACCGGTGGCCGTTCGTGCGCCTCGCCACCGACCTCCTCATCCTCCAAGATAGCTGCCTCAGTCTCCTCCGGAGCTAAGGTAGCCTCCAAACCAAAATCATCAGCGACCACCGCTGCCGTATCAAAATCCACACTGTCGTTGATGGTCGCTAAGACACCGTTCTTTAGAAGATCACGAATCACTTCAGTAACTGGCTTATCTAAAAGCGTTGCTAATTCAACCACCTTAACCACGGCGGGAATCGCCACCTGACTTGATCCTGGAGAGTTATCGTTATCGGTCATCTCACCTATAAAAAATAAAATTAGCTGCGAAAGGCCTTAAAAATCCTTGCAGCCAGATTTCTTTTTAAAGCACTTAGAGAAATTGCTCTACCTACACATCCTAAGCCTGCTTAAGCGCCTCGATAATCTTGGCTGCCGATTTATCACCGATTCCTTTAATCGCTTTGATCTCATCTATGCTCTTGATCTTAAGAGCGCTGATACTGTCAATACCCACTTCCTTAAGCTTACGTACAAGAGCATCGCTTAATCCTAAACTGCCCAGAGAGCCCTTTTTCGCTTTAGTCGCTCCCGCCGCTACCGCGACCCCAGTGCTAGACATCTGCATCGCTTTCAAAGATAGGCCAAAGCGGTGGCTCTCCGGCTCAATATCAATGACCCTAAGTTCCAGTTCATCTCCTACCTTCACAATATCAGCCGGATCCGCCACATGGTCGAAAGATAGTTCCGATATGTGGATCAGCCCATCTATCTTCTTATCGATTTTGACAAATACCCCGAACGGCATAATCTGCATCACTATCCCTTTGACCACCTGGCCAACCTTATATCCTTTGACCAGATCCAACCATTTATCTTCCTGCAGCCGTTTCATGGAGAGGGAGATCTTATCATTTTCGATACCGATGACCTGGACCTGGATCTTATCTCCAACCTTAGCGTAGTTGCGTGGGTCATCTACCTTGTCCCAGCTGATCTCTGATATATGCACCAGCCCTTCTAAGGCGCCAAAGCTAACAAATATCCCAAAGTCGACCACCCCGCTAACCTTACCGGTCAATATTTCACCAACCTGGATCTTGGAGGTCATCTCATCAAACTCTTCTTTCTTGGCGGCCTTCTCCGAGAAGATCAATTTATTGATATCCTTATCAAAACCGATGATCTTGATCTCTAGAGTCTTACCCTCAAACTTAGAGAGCTTGTTTAAGATCTCGTCTTTGTCGTTACCGACCCTAGGATAGTGCGCCGGAGTTAGCTGGGATACCGGCAAGAATCCCCTGATGCCCTCGGCTTCCATGATCAACCCACCACGATTGGCCTCCATCACCTTAGCGGGGAAGATCTCTTCGGCAGTAAATTTACCCTCCAATGCTCCCCAGCCTTGATTTCTAAGGGCCTCCCTGACGCTTAAGAGCACGAAACCATCATCATTCTCAGGCTCCACCACTGAAGCAGTGATCTTATCGCCCCCTTTATAGTCGGGTATGGCGATCCCGGCTTCCGAGAGCTCCTTGCTGGAAACGATACCCACAAACCTGCCGCCCATCAGATCGACCCAAACTCGGTTACCCGTAACCGCTGTTACCACCCCTTCAACCAGATCGCCGGTTTTTAGTACTCCCAAACTCCCTGCTTTCTCAAGCAGCTCTTGCATCTTATGACTGGATGGACTGGCGGTCTTAGCGATCATATTAATACCTAACTTACTGGTCTACTATAGGGAAAATGGCAATCCTGGTCAACATATTCTTGCTTACCGCTTGCGCCGACCCTTGCGGTGGCGGAAGTAGTAGGCCTGGCTGACCTTCTCTTGCTGGCGGGATAGTTTTTGAGGTAGCACCCATCGGGATAGATAGATGAGATAACCAGTCCAGCCAACTACTCCTATGGCGAGTAAGGCCGGCCATAGCCGCCAATTTAAATAAACAACCCCTTGATATCTGAAGAATAGCCAGGCCAAGCCCACCAAGCTTAAGAGATACCCTAAATTTACCCAACTGCTCCACAGCATTTTCTTGTGCCCGGACATATCGCGCGCCCGGCTCAATCTAAAGCTACCGGCTAAGCTCACTACAAATACGACGATCAAAATAATCAGCACTATCCAAAAACCGGGGAAGGTGTAGCCAGGCATGCTATCGAAGTAGTAACCGAACTTAAATAAGTTCAGAAATGACATCAGCGCCTCCTCCTCCGATTACTAATACGCTTGCTTAGCCGGCTCTTACTACCCTTTTTAGGCGTGCTCCGAGATGGCCCGCCCAATACCCGCCGGCGGGTAAAGCGTCCTAGCGTAGCCGCCCGTTTTTTAGCCACCGTGTGCGACTGGGACCTACCACCTACCGGTGCGGCCAACTTCCGCCGCATAAAACCAGAGGTTTTGACCACAGGCTTAGCCTCGGTTTTGGGTTTAGCCCTAATCAATGGCCTTACAGCTGGTTTAGCCACAAGCGAGCGCGATGAAGGCTGCTTGAGCATGAATCTATCTTCATCCTCTGGCCGCGGAGGAGATTCTACGGGCGGCGGCAGCTTTTGCGGTGCCGCGGTGATCTCCTCTTCCCCCTCATCCTTGGCTAATACCGAGAAGGAAGCCACCTTATCGCCGCTCTTGAGGCGCATCAAAGTGACGCCTTGCGTGGACCTGCCCAACATCGGCACATTATTTAGGGGCAACCGGATAACCTGGCCGTGCTTGGAGGTGATAATGAAATCGGCATCAAGACCCTTCTCGACTAACCGGCCACCTACCACTTTCCCTGTCCGCTCGGTAATATTCATTGTTTTAATACCAATCCCCCCTCGCTTCTGCAAAGCATACTGCGTAAGACTGGTCCTTTTACCCAATCCTTTTTCTGCTACCACCAAAGCGCCATACTCGGCCTCGGGGCTAGCCACATCGGCTCCCACCACCTCATCCCCGGTACGCAATCTAATGCCCCTAACTCCTCTAGTGCTCCGGCCCAGCAGCCGGGCATCAAGCTCGCTAAAGTGGATGGCTTGGCCACTGCGGGTAATAATCACCACCGTATCTCCCTTGCGTGATTGGCGGATCCATTTTAGCTCATCCCCCTCATCCAATTTGATAGCGATCAAGCCGGAAGTTCGGATATTAGCATACTTCTCGACCTCGGTTTTCTTAATCACCCCCCGTTTGGTGATCATCACAAAGGTATCTCCCGGAGCATAGGTCGGCATAGTGAGGGTGCCCGTAACTATCTCCTCCGGGGCCAACTGAATGAGATTGACCACTGCCGTACCCTTGGCGATCCGGGAGGCCTGCGGTACTTCATAGACCCGCTGGCGGAAAACTCGCCCGCGATTAGTGAAGAACAGGATATCATCGTGGTTCTTGGCCACCTGGATCTTCTCAATCTGGTCCTCCTCTTTGGTGGTCATGCCAATCACCCCCTTGCCACCGCGCTTTTGGGCCCGATAGGCAGTAACTGGTTGACGTTTAATATACCCGCCCTTGGTGATCGTGATCACTACCTCCTCATTGGGTACCAGATCCTCCTCACTAAACTCACCTAATGTTCTCTTGGCTACCTTAGTGCGCCGCTCATCGCCGTAGCGCTCCTTCAGCTCCAGTGATTCCTTTTTGATGATCGCCATGATCTTTTTGGCATCAGCGAGGATACCCGTAAGCTCCTTGATCAGGGCTTGCTTTTCTTTATGCTCATCCTCCACTTTCTGGCGCTCCAGCCCGGCCAAAGCAGACAGTCTCATCTCCAATATGGCCGTCGCCTGGGCCTCGGTCAGCTTAAACTTCTTCATTAAATTGGCATGAGCATCTTCTTTGGTGCGAGACTGCTTGATGGTTTTGATCACCGCATCCAAGTTTTCCAGAGCGATCTTCAATCCCTCTAAGATATGCGCCCGCTCTTGCGCTTTTATTAGCTCGTATTCGGCTCTTCGGGTAACCACCCGGCGCCGATGTTCAATAAAATGCTCTAGGGCCGATTTAAGCGTTAGCACTTGCGGCTGAATGCCCTCCACCAAGGCCAAGACATTAACATAGAATACTGACTGCATAGCAGTCAGCTTAAAGAGTTGGTTTAAGACCTTTTTAGGGTAGGAGTCTTTCTTTAGCTCAATCACGATCCTAACACCGGATTTATCTGATTCATCGCGCAGGTCAGATACTCCCACTATCCGCTTGTTCTTGACCAACTCGGCGATCTTTTCTATCAGTGCCGCTTTATTGACTTGGTAGGGTATCTCCGTGACTAAAATCCTAAAACCTCTGCTTGTCTCCTCGATCTCGGCCACGGCCCTGGTGACAATGCGCCCCTTGCCGGTAGCATAGGCTTCCTTAATCTCTTTGGGATTATAGATGGTACCGCCGGTGGGGAAATCGGGCCCCTGAATATATTCCATCAGCTCTTCTAAAGAAGCTCCCGGGTTATCTATCAGCAAGGTGACAGCATCTATAAGCTCACTCAAGTTGTGCGGGGGGATGCTGGTGGCCATCCCCACGGCGATCCCCACCGTGCCGTTTAAGAGAAGCTGAGGCACTTTGGCGGGCAGCACCTTAGGCTCCTGTCTAGTACCATCATAGTTATCCATAAAATCAACGGTGTCCCGATCAATGTCCGCTAGCATCTCCTCGGCGATCTTGGTCATCTTCGCCTCCGTATAACGCATCGCCGCAGGGCCATCGCCATCGACAGAACCGAAGTTCCCTTGACCGTCCACCAAGGGATAACGCATAGCAAAATCTTGGGCCATCCTGACCATAGTGTCATAGGCGGCCACATCGCCGTGGGGGTGGTATTTGCCCAATACTTCACCTACCACGGTGGCTGACTTGCGGTATTTGGCAGAAGGTCTTAGGCCCATCTCACCCATGGCATAAAGCACTCGACGGTGCACCGGCTTAAGACCGTCTCGGACATCCGGTAGCGCCCGGGCCACGATCACGCTCATGGCATAACTTAAATACGACTGCTGAATCTCCTCTTCCAGCACTCGTGGCTCCACCTTTCCCATGGTGTCGATCGGGTCTAATTTGTCCTCATCACTGGCCATAATCGAACTCGGGTAACAAGGTATCCTCCCACCGCTTAAAAGTTAAACGGCTTAGGGTATGGTCTACGGATTCTTAATGATATAGCGCCCTATACTGTCTTCCAAGAATCAATCAGCCACTTCCCGTCACGCTTTAGCATAACAAACAACCTATCTTCGGTAACAGCTGCTCCATCCGGGGTCTCTTTGGCAATCTGGGCGTCCAGCTCGATCTTATCTTCTCCGGTCTTGCGCGTTTCTAATATCTTAAAGCTTTTGATCTCTGACGAATCCTCCATCACCACGGCGGGGCTAAACTCCCCCTCCGCTCCGGCCGTTAAATAGAGTGTCATGGCGTCCGTATCCCGATTCATATAAGCCTGCATAAACTTGGTCGCCACATCATTGGCAGCGGACTTTTCTGCTTCTTCCTCTTTAGTCTGCTCCTCCTTAGTTGCCAGATAGTCGGTCACTAGCTCTTCTATCGTATTGGGTATGCTCCAGAGCCCCCGGGGAAGGCTGGCCTGAATGACCTTATTTTTGTCTGCGATCAGCAGGTTGTCGTATGACTCATTGGTCTTCTGCCCTAAGGCGGTGAGATCATTTACCTCCGAGACGTCTTCAAGTAGGCCCCCTTGGCCCTTGTCAATTAGGCGCTGCAGCTCCCTAAGATATGCCACATAATCATCTAGGAAGCTGTTTAATCGGTTAATAAAAGTGCCGCTAGGCACTAAGTAGCTACTGACACCCTGAAGATTATATAGCACATCTCTTAAGGTCCGGTTAGTGTCCCCTACCTTGGCCTCGAAGCTATTGGTGGTATCACTTATTAAGTCATCAAAACTTTTGACCGTATCAAAACTGTCCGTCAGGGCGACTGTCGATATCACTACCTCATCCCAGTTGTCCTGAATGTCCTGTTCATCGGCGCTCCCCTGGCTCTGGAAGGTGTAATAGTAATAAGAAGCTAGCCCGCCGATCATAATGACCAGAGTGGCCACAAAGACAACCACCAAGATGCCAAACAGCTTAGGGCGGGAGGCCCGCCGGATCTCCTCTACTTCCTCCTCAATTATCTCCCTGGAGCTACCAATTGAGCCACCCGAACTTTGGGGTTGGTCATCAGCCATAGACAGACTTATTTAATCATACCTATTGTAACCTTTTACCCCTGATTTCTCAAGCCCAAAAGGGACCTAAAGAGCAGGGCTTGGCCCTGGCTCCACGGCCTCCATTGGAAGGGCTTTAGGTAATGGCTCCGGTCTCGCTAATAAACCGCGCTTCTGGCTCTAAGACTACTCCCGTCTTGGCCCGCACTGCCGACCTGACCTTGGCTGCTAACTTTAGAATGTCCTTGGCCTTTGCCCGACGGTAGTTAATGAGGTGGTTGGAATGCTTTGCGGAAACTCGCGCCCCGCCTAAGGTCACCCCCCGCATTCCCGCCGCATCGATCAGCTTCCAGGCCGCAATACCAGGTGGGTTTTTAAAAAAGCTGCCGACCGATGGCGCATGGGGGTGCTTAACCCATCTAAGTTGCCTCTCTTTTTCAATTACCTTTAAAATCCGCTGGCGGCGGTCGGGGTTGACCTTGAGCCGGGCCGATAGCACCAAGAGATGGGGCTTTTGCTTCAGCTTGGAGTTGCGATAGGTAAAACCAAGTTGCTGGGGGGGCAAGACGAGAGTTCGGCTGGTCTTAACATTGAAGATCGTGGCATCCTTAAGCACGTGGCTCACGTCCTGGCCGTAGCAACCCGCATTCCCCACCACTGCTCCACCCACACTGCCGGGGATATTGGCCAGGAAATCTATGCCTCCAAAATTCTTATCCGCCAACTGCTTAACCAACTTACTGAGCCGACAGCCTGCTCCTACTTCCACAACCTTCCTTATGGGATCCAAAATGACTTGGTCCGCCAAATAGCGGATTACCAATCCCCGAAACCCCCGGTCATCGAAGATAATATTACTACCCCCTGCCAAAACAAAGTAGCGAATGCCCAGCTTCCTGCTCAGCTTCACCGCGCTTATAAGCTCGTCGGGAGTGTTCGCTTCAACTAAGAGGTCAGCCGGGCCACCCACTTTCATGGTGCAGTAGCGCGACAGTCGCGCCTGCTCTTTGGTGCAACCAGGATACACTTTAATAAATTGCCGATACTTGTGCATTATCTTTTTGGATTAGACCCGCTATCTCTATCGGGGGTGACTGGCTACTACCGTAAATAAAATAAGCAACCCAATAATGAGAGCGGCTAACTGTCCCAACCTTACACTTAAGGATTGGTGACCCTTAAGCTCAGCTACTAGGTCGACCAAAGCAATATATAAAAATCCGCCAGCGCCGATCGCTATGATATAGGGAACGACGCCCTCTGCCTTCTGCAGGAAGAAATAAGCCAACAGTCCGCCCACTACAGCCGTGAGGGCAGATAGGAAATTAAAGAGCAAGGCCCGGTAGCGGCTGAACCCGCTATGCACCAAAACGGCAAAATCACCCAGCTCTTGCGGAATCTCATGCAAGACCACTGCTACCGTCGCTGCTAAGCCCAGTCCCACATTAGTCAAGAAGGCTGAGGCCAGCAGGATGCCGTCCAAAAAATTGTGCAGCCCATCGCCCAACAGCACGGTGTAACCCACCGTCTTGCGGCTCCCACAATCTTCGCAGTCGTGGCGGTGCTCATGATGCCAGTGTAATACCTGCTCAAAGAGCAAGAATAAGACGATGCCGCCCACAACATATACCGGGGCCTTATCGTCTAAATATCCAAAGCTCTCTGGAATGAGATCGAAAAAGCTGACTCCCAGAAGCGCGCCGGCAGCAAAGGCCACTAACCAGGGAAGGGCCCGATCAAACCACCGGGGGCTCAATATAAAGTACAGCACGCCCAAAAGCGATATCAGGCTAACTACGGTTACGCTAGCTATTATATATAGGAGTATCGGATCCATTAGGCCCATTATACTTGATGCCGGTGGCGCTCTTCGGGAACGGGAATGATACTTTCTATAGTAGTGTATCGGGGCTCCCAACCCAGCTCCCTTAAGGCCTTGGTGGCACTCGCTACTAACACTGCCGGATCACCGCTGCGACGGGGGCACTCGCGACACTGGGCCTTTCGGCCTAATACCCCTTCAATGGCACTAATCACTTCCTTGACTGAAAAACCTTTGCCGTTACCCAAGTTATAGATGCCTCCAGCATGGCCAGCATTAAGATGCTCCAGGGCTGAAATGTGTGCTCTTGCTATATCGCAGACGTGCACGTAGTCCCGCACGCAAGTGCCGTCTGGTGTAGGGTAGTCCGTGCCGTAGATCTCTACCGTTTGGCCTTGGCTAATTGCTTCGATTACCCGGGGCACCAGATGAGTCTCCGGATGATGCCGCTCCCGCAACCGCCCATTGGGGTGATGACCGGCCACATTGAAATAGCGCAGGGAGACATATCTAAGCCCCTGGCTCTTGGCTGTATCCTCCAAGATCTGCTCAAATATTAATTTAGACCAGCCGTATGGATTATTGGGAACGCAGGCATGCTCCTCGGAGATGGGAGTGGAGGCAGGGTCACCGTAAACTGAAGCACTTGAGGAAAAAACGATGGTATTAACCCCGCTAGTGAGCATCGCCTGCAACAGATTAAGGGCACCCACTATATTATTGCGGTAGTATTCTAAAGGCCTCTCAACTGACTCGCTCACGATCGAGCTGGCTGCCAGATGGATTACCGCATCAATCTTATGCTGCTGAAATGCTGCCTTAAGCGCCGCTAGATCGAGCAGATCTCCTTCGATAAAGTCCCCTCCTAACACCGCATCTCGATGCCCCTGGGAGAGATTATCAAAAGTTATGGGCCAGTACCCCACATCCAACAGCTCCTGGACTATGTGGCTGCCAATGTAACCACCCCCACCAGTGACTAAGATATTCTTCATTAAAGGTAGTTTTTTATCCCGATCACCAACGCTGATCGGCGGCTAACCTCCGCCATTATCCAATCCAATAATATCTCCGCCGCACCTTGATAGTTAGTTAACAACATCATCCGCTCCATATAATCAATTATCGCATGGAACCGGTGTACTACGATCTTTTGTTGACCAAGACAGTAAAAACTGCCATATTAAGGCCGACTCGGGGGTAGCCTTGCGGCTAGCCCTTTAAAATCCAATTGTACTGGAGGATCCATGACACCTGAAGGACAATCGTGGCCGAAAGTGATGTCTATCGGCCTCCAACCCCCAGACGTGCGGGGGATGGCGTTACCCGACATCGCCCGGACGGTGATCGAGACAGTGGCTAGCCATCTCGAAACTTCCGAACCGGTCCGCGGCTATCTCGAGCAGCTTCCCAAAGGCCCCGGTACCAGTTGCCCTGACTCTCCTCTTCCCGAACTCGTCAGCCACGTCGCCCGGATGGTAGGAGCGCAGGGCATCGACAAGAGCAACCCCCTCATCAATCTCGGCTGGCTAAGAGAGATCATGTGCCCCGTGTTCCAACTAGAGCGCCAAGTGCTACGTCAATCAATCGAGTCAGCCCAAACCGATGGTCTGCTACTCGCTAATCGGGATCGGGTGCTGCTCACCCACGGCTTCACGTTGGCAGAGCAGGTTGACCAACTGTTCCTGGCGCTGTTCCACCAGCTGGTAGTGCCGTACCAGTCTTTATCGGAGGATGAGCGCAAACGCTTCGCCCAGGATGTATCTACTCAACTTCCGGAGTACGACTACACTACCTACGAGATCCAGGAGGAGGATGGCCACTACCGGGTAGTCGGTCGAGTGCCTTGGGCAGTGGCCCTGCCAAGCGAGATCGAGGCGGTCTGCGCCACCTTGCACAACTTGATCGTAGCGCTCTCCTGCGAAGAAACAGAGATGGACCACTATTTCCGGCGGCTGCTGCTCGCTTACGACTGCCGAGAGGTCGGCCTACTGGAGGAGCGCTGGGCAGAGGTGGACCAGGCCTGGATTCAGCTCCTCGGCAACTTCCCCTTGATCCCCGTACACGGCATCGAGACCTACAACTGCCCGTGCGCTGTTCAGCCCGAGTTCCGGCTAGAGTTTCGCACCTCCGAAGACGCTGGGCTGATCAACGAGGTAAAGCTCAAGACCGGAACCGTCGCCAGCGAGGTGCTCAATCTCCCCCCGGAAACGGTTGAACGGATCGATCGGAGGATGAAGAACACCGACATGGCGATCTTCGTCGGCGGGATCAAATCGGGCTTTGGGCTAAATTTCCCAACATCCGGCCAGTCGGCTCCCAACCGCCAGGAAGTCCAGGATATCGGGGCTAGAATCTTCGTCACCCCGATGCGGGAGGCAAAGGCCTTAGAGATCTACCAAGACCTCGCGAAGCGCTACTGTGATCCCGAAACCGCCGCCCATGCTCAACGGCTCCTTACTACTAAGGAGCTGCGCCTGCACATCTTCGTCCACGAGTGCGCCCACCCCCTCGGCCGCTCAGCCGAGATCGATGCCGCCCTCGGCGAGATGAGCGATGAGCTAGAGGAGGCCAAGGCCAGCTTAGTCGGCATGCTGACCGCTGAGCTGATCGACAACTCCGTCGAAAGTCGGCAGGCCCGAACAGCCCAAGGGGCTATCCGGTGCATCCGCTTCTTCCAGAAGAACGCCATGAACAACCCGAGCGTAGCGCCCTATGTTCGTGAGAACATGGTCGCCGCCATCACCCTGATGGACGCCGGCGTCCTCACCCTCGCCACAGATGGCGTTCACATCGACTGGGAGGTTGCCGGCACCGATGCCTGGACCAAGGAGCTCTCTCGCTTCGGTTCTGCCATCACCAGCGCATATGCCAGCCGGATGCCCAAGGCCGTGAGCGACGTGGCCTACTGCTACTATGACCACGGTGATCCGCGGTTGCAGGCGCTAATCGACTGGTGCCAACGCGAAACCGAAGCAGTCGCTGCCTAGCCCAGCGACATCAATCGGACGACAACACTCCGCTTTAGGATTTGATCCGGCGGAGTGTTCTTTTATTTAACCTGGCTCCCGGACAGGGATTCGAACCCCGATTCCAAGGACCAAAACCTTGTGTCCTGCCATTAGACGATCCGGGAATAAATTTAGTGCGGGACAGGCGCCACCCTGCTACCCTCTTAAAACTACCACCAAAATCATAAACCAGCGAAGCGTTTGTGATTTTGAAAGGAGGAATGCTGAGCACCTAAGCCTGAGCGAGCCTGCCGAGCTCGTGCGTGACGCGAAGCCATTCCGACGCGGCTACGCCCCACTGCTTTTCGCCAACACCATACCTACCATATATTATCGCTCTACTGCAAGCTACCCGCCAATGATCTGCAGAGCGACCTTTCGGGGGCGGGGGCGATCAAGTTCAATAGCAAACACTCGCTGCCAAGTACCCAGCTGTAGTTTACCATCCAAGATATTTAACATCACTGATGTCGGCAAGTGGAGGGCCTTGTTATGAGAGTGGCCGTTGGCACATTCCGCTTTGCACAGATTGACCGTGCGCGCCTTGAAGTCATCGTGAGCATACTCCCGGTTACGGGGCGCCAACTCTTCTAAGAGCTTCTTCATATCCGAAATCAGCAACGGCTCCGCTTCATTCACCACTACTGCCATCGTTGTATGTAAGCTTTGGATGTTTACTAAGCCCTCTTTGATGCCGCTAGCCGTAAGCTCGGCCTGGACTTTATCGGTAATTTCGATGAAGTCTAAGGTGTCAGTACTCTGAAGATCAACCAACCGGCTCACGATCCTCATGCTATTAAAATACCGTAAAGCAAACTTTTGTAAACCCTTGCGCTCATCGCACATTTTAGCAACAGCTTTAAAATTAAGGGGGGTCAGGTATAATCACAGGGGAAACACATGTTCTCTAACTCTGGCACCATGGGACAATTTATCCTCGATAATTCTTGGGTGCTTTGGCTGATTTTGCTTTGGACAATCCCCTGGAAGGGGGTCGCCTTATGGAAATCCGCCCGAGCGAATCAAGCCTGGTGGTTCATCGCCCTTCTGGTCGTTAACACCTTGGGGTTGTTGGAAATTCTTTATATTTACACCTTCTGCCCGAAACCCAAAAAATAATCCCGCATATACGTCCAGTTAAAGTGGCCGTTTCAACTCAGCGTATTCAATAAAAAACCTTAACTAAGGTTTTTCTAATGTCTTTTGCCTGGTTTTCAGACAAGGGAAGAACCAAAGAGCTGGCCACCGGGGCCAGCTCTTTGTGTATAAACGTAATAGACGCCTACCGATAGATAATTCTGTTTTTGGGGGGATCCCACTTGTCTCCTTGGCCCCAGTCATCCTGAATTGCCTGCTGGCCAGAAGAAACCTCTATTACATTAGTCAGGATGCTAAGATTCTTTCGGGGGTCGCTCAACTTCTCCACATCTTCATAACTTAATACAATCCCGTTGTCGCCGTACAGTTTGTTAGCATGGATTTTGGTTATTGTGTCACCAAGACCAATTCTTACACAACGTATAGCATAATTGGGCCTTGGTGCTGTTTGAGCGATACCAATTGTGTTACCGCGTACCAACAAATACTTATAAAGGTTAGATAAATCGTTCCACGGCTTCAGCCCATAGTAGAAGTCTCCCGTTATGGTGTTGTTCTCAATTGTTGCAGTCATTCCAGCACCCGTTTCAAGAAGTACACCGGCGGAGTCGAAGTCGAAGTAGCCAGTGTATGTGTTGGGATCGTAGGTAATAATATTCTTCCGTACATAGACGGTCTTAATATTCAGCGGCGTACCTGTGATCTGTATCCCCATTCTGCCCACAGTAATCTTGTTATTACTGATGGATAAAGTAACCTCCCCGCCTTCCCCGCCAGAATGCTCACTATCAGACATATAGGCAATGCCAACAGACCGCCCGGTAATCGTGTTGTCGTAAATGTTATCCCAAATCGACCTCCAGCCCCCCCTTGGCCACACAAGCATAATAGCGCCATGATTTGAGACTAGTGGGGGCGAATTAGTAATAGTATTGTAAAGTATAGCCATCCCCCACGAATTCTCACAATGTATAGCCCCCTCTTTAACATTCTGGAAGGTCATGCCCACGATATGAATATTACCCGAATTCTTAACCAAAATCCCCTTAGCGCTAGTATCAGCAATGGTGAAATTACGGAATGTAACGGTATCTACATTCTCCACGACAAAAACTGACCGACTGCTATCCCAAAGAGTTGTACTTTCCGTCCCGTATCCTTGTATGGTAACACCCGCTTTGGGGTATAAGTTGGACTCCCTGTAAGCGCCTCCACGAATATTCACTGTAGCGCCCCGGATAGCCACACTGAGCGCCTTTTTGACCGTCTTAAAAGGTGCGCCGAGGCTCATCCCATCATTGTTTGAATCGTTACCATTTGCTGCATCAACGTAGTATGTTTTACCAGCGGCAAAGGTTGGCCAGGAAGTGCCAAAGTTGGCATAAGAAACCGCCCCGATAATAATCAATAGGATAACCGCGGCACCGGCAGCGAGAGTATGGTTATACGTTCTTTTGCCTTCCTTACATCCGATTGTTTTTCTGGCCATAGTGCTCCTAAAATGACTTTGGCTTATATTGCTTCCATTGTATCAAGCTCGTATGCAAAATCCTACTCGGGCTTACTTCCCATATATCCTTGACCCGCTGGGCATGTCCTTTACCGCAAAACCAAGCCGAACAATTTGAGCACGTAGTTTATCGGCCTTCTCCCAGTCCCCTGCCTCGCGAGCGGATTCGCGCTCCCGTACTAATGCCTTCACCTTGGCTGGGACTGTCACCGGCTTATAATCCTCCAGCCCTAAGCCCAACACCCTATCAAAATTAAGTAGGGTTGCTTGCTTGTCTGCTAGTGGCTTCTTAGACTTTACCAAATCCCAAACTACCATTATTGCTTTTGGCATATTCAGATCGCTATTGATGGCTGCCAGAAACCTCTTCCTATAAACTTGGGAGGTCCGACCCCGATGCTTTCTTTGAAAGAACACCACCCGCAATTTATTCAAAGAATTCTGCGCGCCCACAAGCGCCGATTTAGAAAAATTAAGTTTTTGCCGATAGTGTGAAGATGCCGCCAAATATCGAAACGCTATCGGTTCAATGCCTTGTTTCCCTAAATCAGACAGAGTATAAAAATTGCCGGCACTTTTCGCCATCTTTTTTTTATTCACCACCATAAATGCATTGTGGAACCAGTAGTGCGCTAAGGGTTTACTGTATGCCGCTTCGCTCTGCGCTATCTCGTCATTGTGATGAATTAAAATGTGATCCTCGCCACCGGTGTGGATGTCAAACGGCTGCCCAAGCTCCCTTGTGGAAATGGCCGAACACTCGATATGCCAGCCCGGGTATCCTACCCCCCACGGAGATTTCCACTCCTGCTGCCGCTTTTTGCTGCCGGAGAGCTTCCACAACGCGAAATCCGTCGCCCGCTTTTTCTCTCTGCTATGTGCTACCCTGCTAACCCGCTTACCTGCTAACCCGCTTGTTCCCAACTTTCCGTAGCCCTTGAACTTGGCAGTGTCAAAATAGATGCCATCCGAGGTTTTATAGGTATAACCTTTCTTCTCTAATCTTTTAACCAGCTCGATCTGTTCTTTGATGTATCTGCTGGCCCACGCGAACTTTACCGGCAGTTCAATATTTAGTGCTCTGATGTCTTTAACAAACTGATCAGCATAGAACTTAGTGATCTCCTTGGCGGTCCTGCCGGTTCTTTTCGCTGCTACTTCTACCTTGTCCTCGCCCGTATCGGCATCGGAGGTCAGGTGCCCAACATCCGTGATATTCATAACGTGGCGCACCCTAAGCCCGTCGTACTCCAAAACTCGGCGCAAAATATCTGTTGCCAGGTATGCCCTTAAGTTCCCGACGTGCGCATACTGATACACCGTAGGACCGCAGGAATATATCGAAACCCGACCTTTTTTGAGCGGCTTAAAGGCCTCCGTCTTACGAGATAGCGAATTGTAGAGCTTAAGTTGGACTCTTTGCATATTGCCCCCGACGAATGGACCCACTATCTACCAGATAAGCGCCAAAGACTACTGCTACTCCCCCTACTACATTATTGAGCGTAATATGCTCTCTTAGAAAGATGATCGCCAATAGAGCGATCTGGATAAGCATAGTATTCTGCAAGATAGCGGCCTCGATGGCCTGGAGCTGGTCCAGCACTGCGCTCCACATCATCCCCGCGAAACCAAAGATAACTCCTACGACCAAGACTGTTACTAGCGCCTGCCACTGCAGCACCCCTGCCATCCCCCCGCTTAAAAAACCGACAGGAAGAAGGATAGCCGTACCGATACCGGCACCCACTAAAGAGGTAATCATCGTTTCGTCACCCGGACCGCGGACCACTAAGCGAGTCAGCACGGTACTAAAAGCATAGCTTAGCTCCGCCAAGGCGATCATAGTAATGCCAAAAAGCGAGCCTCCCCATACGCCGTTGGATAAAAACACGTACACGCCAGCTAGGGCGATCAGGCTTCCGACCAACTGAACATTACGGGGCTTCTCACGTAAGATAATAAATCCCAGCACCATTACTAAGATGGCGCTTAAGCCTGCAAACAGACCGGCAGTCGTACCGGTAATGTATCTAAGCCCGACTACCGAGAACAGCGGCGCCGCCACAAAACCGACCACCCCGCTTAAGACCAGGGAGTAGATCTCCGAGCGGGTCAGGTCTAACCGCAACTTAGGTCGTTTGACAAGGTAGTACAGCAAAAGCGAGAGAAAGGCC
>Ga0154611_14_pt13 | contig 15144 bp, 10 predicted proteins | sample Rifle2008BG13ft_FD_116040 | JGI IMG/M metagenome (GOLD analysis project Ga0154611, IMG submission 116040) | candidate division Kazan bacterium RBG_13_50_9
CCCAAGCGTTAGTCGGGTCCAGGTTGCCGGTCGGTTCGTCAGCGATCAGTAGACGCGGGTTAAACACTAAGGCTCGGGCAATGGCGACCCTCTGGGCCTCTCCGCCGGAGAGTTCCCGAGGGAAGTTATCTAACTTGCTTTTTAGCCCGACCAGATCCAAGATCTTCAGCACTTCTTTGCGGATGACCGCGGTGGGGGCACCGGAAACCTCCATGGCAAAAGCCACGTTCTCATAAACGGTCTTGTTGGGCAGCAGCTTAAAATCTTGATACACCACCCCGATCTGCCGGCGAAAGTACGGGATGTATCTTTTTTTCAGCAGATGGATGTCTTTCCCATCGATGGTGATCTGCCCAAAAGTAGGATACTCCTCGCAGGTTAAAAGTTTTATTAAAGTCGATTTCCCGGCTCCCGAGGGGCCAACTAAGCTCACAAACTCTCGGGGCATAATGCTAAAGCTGACATTATCTAATGCCCGGACGGTGCCGTAGTGCTTAGTGATGCGCTTGAATTGAATCATTGCCCCACAGACATTATAGCTTATGCCTCTTTATCCTTATCTCGGTATTGGAGGATCACGCTATTAATAAGTTCATCTAAATTACCTTCCTCCAAAATCTCTTTAACTTGAGTAGTGACAAAACCACTCCTATGATCCTTGACTTGATGGTAGGGATGCAAAACATAGCTTCTTATTTGGTGGCCAAAATCACCGGAGCGGTCGGCGCCTCTTAGCTCTCGCTCCGCTTCTCCCTGCTCTTCTTTTCGCTTAAGATAAACTTTGTGTTTTAGGAGCTTTAGAGCCATCTCTTTGTTTTGAGATTGCGAACGTTCATTTTGGACCGAGACGGAGAGCTTGGTTGGCAGGTGGGTGATCCTAACCGCCGAATCCGTGGTATTAACCGACTGCCCGCCATGCCCAGAGGAACGGAAGACGTCTATTTTAAGGTCTTTCTCGGGCAATTCCACCTCCTTGATATCCCCTAGCTCAGGGATCACCTCCACCAAGGCAAAAGAGGTCTGCCTTAAGTTTTGGGCATTAAAGGGGCTTAGACGCACCAACCGGTGCACTCCTTTTTCAGCCTTCAGGAGCCCGTAAGCCAGATCCCCTTCTACCTTAAGGGTGGCGCTCTTGATGCCTGCCTCCCCGCCGGGGGTCTCATCAATCAGCGCGGTCTTCCATCCCCGGCGAGCAGCATATTTAAGATACATACTCTCAAGCATCCGGGTCCAATCTGCAGCATCTACTCCTCCTGTCCCGCTATGCAGAAAAAGGTAAGCATCGCCATGGTCATAGGGCCCAGAGAGGATCGTTTCCCGCTCCAGATTGTCGAGCCGCCGCTGGATAGAATTAAGCAGCGCTACCGCCGCCTCATCGGTGCTGGAAAAATCTTCGTCTTGCATCACATGCCGTAGATTTGAAAGTTGGCTATCGATATCCTCGATCTCAGTAATGAGTTTCTTATTATTCTCAAACTCCCGGGTCACTTTTTTGGCCCGTTCGCTGTCCTGCCAGAAAGCAGGCTCTACCATCTCCGCTTCTAATTGTTTGTTTTCGTGAGCTAGACCCTGCGGGTCAAAGATACCTCCGCAGCCTATCCAATTGGTCGAGAGCCTCCTCGAGAGAAAATTTAATTTCTTTCGCCATAGGATAATTATAAGCCGAGGGGGACCTAAAAGAAAATCGACCCCAGTGGGGGCCGACCTTCTTTAGGTTGTTAACCTGCTTATTCTCGTATGGAAGCGACAAGCAGCCGTCTAGTGTAGGCTAGCTGCCGGGTAAGGATGGTTAAAAGTAGTGCGGTGATAGCAGCCAAGATCCAAGCCCAAACGCCGGTTGGAGTTAGCGGCTCATAAGGCCCGGCGCCGGTCCCGCCGACCAAAAGATCGTTAGCGTAGACCCAGAATCCGCCAGTCAGCTCGCTTCCGGTAATAAAGGCAGAGCCCTTGATCCTGGTGCCGCTGGCAACATTGTCGTTAACGCGCACTCGGACGTAGAGAATCTGTACCTGACCCGGATTTAAACTACCCGCGTCCCAGGTTACCTGATTATTGCTGATCTTAGGGACGCTACTGGTGTGGTAGTAAGAGCTAGCGGAGATAAAGCTAGTGTGGGCAGGCACATCCATTCTCACCCTCACGTTACTAACACTGCTACTGCGATTATTGGTCATTCTTAGGGTGTAGAGGACCACCTCGCCAGGTAGCAGTGTACTACCGTTTTCATCTCTGGCCTCCAAGGTGGCATCAATATAGTAGCTGGTGCCCCCTCCCCCACCTTGACGGACTACTACATCGGCGTAATCGTAACGCTCTACCCCATTGCGATAAGCCCTAACTCGAACGGCATTGTTATAAGTGCCATCGGTGTAGCCAGCGGTAAAGTAGCCGCTTTGGTTAATGCTACCGGCGGTCGAGCTCATCACCTCCCAAGTGTAAGTGGCATACATCGAGCAGCCAGCCGTATCGTAGGCAGCAGCGCTGAAGTAGCCCGATGTTCCCCGATCCAGATACATTACCTGCGGGGTAATGGTAACGTAGTTTAAGATATCGGTGCAGCCACCACCGCCAGAGCTAATAGTAACTACCGCAGTATCGTAAACATTAATGCCTCCTTGGGTAGCTCGCACCTGGACAGTGGCCGTGCCGGTGCTGCTACTTGAGGCAAACAGCCCGCTCTGGCTAACTGAGCCTGGCCCGGATATCACTGACCAAGTGTAGCTGACATTGCTAAACAGCGGGGTATCATTGCTATCGTAAGCTTGAGCAATAAACTGGTAGTTGCTGTTCGTGTTGATCTGGGCTGAAGCAGGGATTATCTCGACCCACTCTAAGACCGCCTGAGTAGTGATCGGGTTGACGATCACCGTGGCGTAAGCATAGCGATCAACGCCATTGCGACTGGCCTTAACTCGCACCGTGTTCGGGAAAGTACCCGCAATTGTGCCAGCGGCAAAGAGACCATTTTGAGTGATCGTGCCACCACTGGCCACTACCGCCCAACTATAAGTAACTCCACTAGTGAGCACCTGCCCATACTGGTCATAGGCGGTAGCAATAAACTGTTGGTTAGCCCCCTGATTCAGTACCGCTGCCCAGGGATTCAAGCTAACTGACATCAGCACGATCTCGGGCTGTGGCGGGGTAGTCTGGCTAATCGTAACCGTGGCATAAGCATACTTGGTAACCCCGCTTAAGCTAGCAGCAACCCTGACCGCACTAGTGTACTTGCCAGGAGTATCGCTAGCGGTAAAGTAGCCGCTCTGATTGATAGTGCCGGCAGCGCTATTGGCAGTCCAGGCATAAGTCACATTGCTGGTAATGGTTTTCCCATACTGGTCATAGGCGGTAGCGCTAAACTGTTTGGTCCCCCCCTCGCCCAAGATCACCGCCGACGGTGAGATAGTCACTGCCGTGAGCACTGTAGCAGGCGGAGGAGTAACTCCGCTGACCGTAACGGTGGCATAGGCATATTTGGTGTTGCCCCCAAAACTGGCCGCTACCCTAACCGCGTTAGTGTACTTGCCAGGAGTATCACCAGCAGTAAAGAGACCTAAGCCACTAATAGTGCCGGCAGCGCTAGAAGCGCTCCAGCCATAGCTAACACCACTGTTGATAGTATTGCCGTATTGATCGTAGGCCTTAGCGCTAAACTGCTTGGTTACGCCCGTACTAAGAATAGTCGCGGAAGGAGAGACCGTTACCGCCGTAAGTACTGTGGCCGGCGGTGTAGTACCGCTAACAGTTATGCTAGCATAAGCATACTTGGTGACCCCACCAAGACTGGCCGCCACCTTTATAGCATTGGTGTAGTAACCAGCGACACTACCAGCAGTAAAGAGACCAGTGTCATTAATAGAGCCGGCAGCACTTGAAGCGGTCCAAGCGTAGCTGGCATTGCTAATAGCTTGGCCGAACTGGTCGTAAGCTTTAGTGCTGAATTGCTTGGTCGCTCCGGCACTCAGGATCGCCGCCGACGGCGAGATGGTCACCGCCGTAAGCACAACTGATGGCTGGGCGCTGCCACTAACAGTTACCGTAGCATAAGCATATTTAGTAACGCCTCCAAGGTTAGCGGCAACTTTTATAGCATTAGTATATTTGCCAGCGGTATCACTAGCAGTAAAAAGCCCGCTGCCATTGATGGTACCTGCAGCACTCGAAGCGGTCCAAGCATAACTGGCATTGCTGATAATCTGACCAAATTGGTCGTAAGCTTTCGCACTAAATTGTTTAGTTGCACCGGCATTAAGGATAGCTGCAGAAGGAGAGACCGTTATGGCAGTAAGAATAGGAGCGGTCGTGCCTCCACCCGATCCTGCGCTAACCGTAACCGAAGCGTAAGCGAACTTCTTGGCTAGGCCGAAACTGGCCTCCAGTTTGATCGCATTAGTATATTGCCCGGCAGTCCCCGCCGTCAGAAGGCCAGTGCCGCTGCTGATAGTGCCAGCCGCTGCGGTGGTAACAGACCAACTGTAACTTACCCCGCTACTGATGACTTCCCCGTACTGATCGTAAGCTTTCGCGCTAAATTGCTTGGTCGTGCCCTCCTTCACTATGGCGCTCGCAGGCTTAATGGTCACCGCTGTTAAGATCTGGTCGGCACCCACGCCCATCGGCGCACCGATGGCCGTAGCGATAAATAAGCTGCCAAAGATTATTACTCCAAACTTACGCCAATTGCGTAGCGCTTTTCCGATCCTTCTAACCTGATAGTAGGTCCTAAGACCAAAAGTCTTGAACCAATTCATCTTCACCTCCAAAGTGAATACCCCTATATTACAATGCTTCTTTCCCCCAGTCATAGGCAGGCTTGGGGGAAAACCTACCTATGACTGGAATAACGAAACAAAGTGAGTGAGAGCAGGGGCAGCCAAGGGCTGATGGACAGCTTTGGCTGCCCCTGCTCGCGCGGTCGCGTCTTAGATCGCTACTGGGTCGCGAAGGTGATCTCCACGGGAGTCTCGATCGGATCGAGCGATCCGAAGGTCACTCGCAGAGTGTAGGTATCTGGCGTAACATAGCCAGTCACCTGATATTCTGGCGGACCGGAGTCCTGCCAGGTTTGAATCACCCCGCTGTCGGTGAGAATCGCCTGGACCCAAGAGTCTTCTGCCGGTAGTCCCATTAAGGTACAGCTGAACTCCGAAGATGAGAGCTCGCGCACCCAGGAGCCGTTCTCCTTGAGAGCTACGCGCACTTGATGCGCTTCGCCCAGTTCTAAGGAGATAGGCGTGTCGAGGACTTGCAAGGTCTGACCAGTTGGTTCGCTGATGACCGTGATGGTCAGGATCAGCGAGCCAATGCCGATCGTGTACGTGCCGATAGCGCTGGGAGCGATCCAGTCAACGAGCCACACTCCGTCGCCCTGCCAACGCCAGTTGGTAAGGGTGCCACCCGTAACCGAGAGGTCGGGATGAGGCGGAGCATTCTCGCCGGTTCCGACTACCCACCCCTCCACGGTAATGCGCAAGGTGATGGTGTCGCCCGGATAGACCTTAAGTGGATCGCCGCTAGCAACCCCGATCCCCGTGATGGTTCCGGGCTTGCCGACTACGGTCGCTGGGGAGACCTTGATGGTCCACAAACGAGCTACGTCGCCTCCTCTCCCGTCGACGAGATGACCGACCAGGGAAAGGGTCCCGAGGGTGGCGGGATCAAAGTAGAAGTTGTCACCTTCTACTGGAGCCCCACCGCCCAGAATCCAGAAGGTCCGGACCGGATCCCCATCGGGATCCGTTCCGACCAGCCGGAAACCGAATGTGTCCCCGCCTTGCTGCAACTCGACGGTTGCGCTCTGCGGGTAGTAGTCGGTAACGACTGGGGGACGATTCGTAGGTGGTGGAGGGGTAGGCCCGCCGCCAGTCACGAAATCCCGCGCGAAGGAGATGGTGGTCAAGACATGCCCTGCGGTGTCCTGGACTTGGAACGAGACCGTGCCTCTGCCTGCCGCGTTCTTCTCAAACTCGCCCAGTGCGTTCACCAGCGTGTTGCCGGTGGGGACGAACTTAAGTGTCGCTGACGCCGGATAGAACGCCGGGTTCTCGCCCCTGCCGTAGAGGGCAACCAGCACTTCGTTCTCACCGCGGTTGACCGGATCGGCGATCGAGATGGTCAACACTACGCGGTAGACCTTGTCTACCACGTACTTGGCCGGTTCGCCAGCGATCTCCCATCTGCCGACTGGTGAGGTCCACTCCGGCTTCGGAGGTGGAGGGGTGATGCCGGGTCCCAAGGACTTGCCGCCGCCTCCGCCACAGGATGTAAGCGAGACAACGACCAATAATACCAGGACCGCCACGAGGAGGGCCCTGGTGCACATTGAGGTAAGCCATTTCATGTTCATGGTTCCTCCTTCCACCAGGACCCTCCTGGCGTATAGCCCTGTGCACTGTGGGCATTCGATAGTATCAGGCACTCCGCGGGTCTAGATTTGGAGTACGAGACCGCTCTTGCGAGCAGTACTCCGGTGAAGAGTAGTGACTCCCCAAAAACCCTTGCTCTGCCGTTACAGCAGAACAAAAGCATAAATTTCAGGTAAGTCATCTCTGCATCACCAGAGTGCTGCCCGCAAGATATAAAAATAACCCCGATATGAAAACCAACTTGACCACCGAACCATCTAGCCCAGCGGCAGTTTTGCCCTCCTTTAGGGGTTTATTTTATTGTTGCAGCCTCGCGCCCTAATCTTAAACCTAAGATCTAAGACGCTTTAAGGTGCATTTCGGCCATTTGACCGATACAGCGCATCCTATACTACATCCAGCCCCTTGTCAAGGTTTTCTTCTCCCAGAGCAGATTTATCTTTACCGGCCGCAGCACTTTTTGTATTTCTTGCCTGAGCCACAGGGACAGGGGTCATTGCGGCCAATCTTGGCTTTCTTCTCCCCTGGAGCTCTCACCGCCCCCCGGAGGACGGCCGCTGGCGGGGGTGGAGTTTCTGAAAGCTCTTCTGCTTCATCCTGGAAATCCCCCTTGGGCTCCTCTGCCCCCTTCATCGCTAGCTGCTTCTTTTCTTCAAGCTCACGCTGCTGGACTGGAGAGGCAGTGGGCGGGGGCTCAACCCTAACTTTATAGATAATGTGGGCGGTATCGGAGGCAATAGCCAAAAGTAGCCGCTGGAACATGCTATAAGCTTCCTGCTTATACTCGGCCAAGGGATCTTTTTGGGCATAGCCCTGCAGGCCGATTCCCTCGCGCATCCGCACCATCGCATCAAGATGCTCTATCCACAGGATATCGATTACTCGTAAATACACCGCCCGCTCGACCTGCCGCCAGGTCTCCTCGCCAGCTTCTTTCTCTTTCTCCAGTAAGAGCTCTCTGGCTCGGCCCAAAAGAGCGTCTAATATGAGCCCCCGATCAGTCGCCTCTCTCACCCCCTCTGCCAGCTCACCCCCCAGCGGGAAGATAGTGCTGGCTCCTTCAATGACCTCCTTGATGTTCCAAGCTTTAGGGTCATTTCCCCCACAATGAAAGTTAACCAGCACTTCAAATTCGCTTTGGATGTTATTCCAGATCTCATCCTTGAGATTCTCTTTAGAGAGCACATCCCGGCGTTTGCCGTAGATCACTGCGCGCTGCCGGTTCATCACGTCGTCATATTGCAAAACGTGTTTCCTAATATCAAAGTTATGACCCTCTACTTTTTTCTGGGCTGCCTCAATACTGCCGCTGATCATCTTATGCTCCAAGGGTTGGTCCTCCGGCACCCGCAGAGTTTTCATTAAGCTTTTCATCCGATCCGAACCAAATAGGCGCATCAGATCATCTTCCATTGAGACATAAAAGCGAGAGCTGCCTGGATCGCCCTGGCGGCCGGCACGGCCTCGCAGCTGGTTGTCGATGCGCCGGGATTCATGGCGTTCAGTACCAATAATATGTAGCCCCCCAAGCTCCACCACGCCCTCTCCTAGCTTGATATCCGTACCCCGACCGGCCATGTTAGTGGCGATCGTCACCATTCCCTTCCTCCCCGCATCTTTCACTATCTCGGCTTCCTTCTCATGATGCTTGGCATTTAATACGCTATGCGGCACCCCCTCTACTTTCAACATGTCGGACAAAAGCTCAGACTTCTCGATCGAGATCGTGCCGACCAAGAGGGGTTGCCCTTTGGCGTACCGCTCTTTGATCTCCCGCACCACCGCATTAAACTTGGCTGCCTGGGTAGCAAATACCAGATCATTCATATCCATTCTCACCATCAGCTTATTGGTGGGGACCATCACTACCTCGAGCCCGTAGATCTTATAGAACTCTTCCTCTTCGGTCTTGGCCGTACCGGTCATGCCGGAGAGCTTATCGTAGAGGCGGAAGAAATTCTGGAAGGTAATGGTGGCTAGTGTTTTGCTCTCTTGCTGGACCGCAACCCCTTCTTTGGCCTCGATGGCTTGATGCAAACCCTCGCCATAACGCCGCCCGGGCATCAGCCGCCCGGTAAATTCATCAACGATGATCACCTGGTCATCTTTAACCACATAATCAGTATCCCGTTTGTAAAGCGCTTGGGCCTTGAGCGACTGCTCAATATGGTGGGCTAAAGTGACATCGCCGCTTTCGTATATATTCTTGATGCCCAGTAGATTCTCCACTTTATTGATTCCCTCATCCGTCAGCACGGCTGAGCGCATCTTCTCGTCAATGTTGTAGTCCACATTAGCGGCTAGCTGCGGGACGATCCGGGCAAACTGTTTATAGCGGTCAGCTGATTCTTCATCGGGAGCCGAGATGATGAGAGGAGTGCGGGCCTCATCAATCAGGATGGAGTCCACCTCGTCCACGATGGCAAAATTCAAGTCCCGCTGTACCAGGTGCTCCATGCCGGGCGCCATGTTATCCCTTAAATAGTCAAAACCAAACTCGTTATTAGTGCCATAAGTGACATCAGCGCTGTAAGCCTCCCGGCGCTCCTCTGTGCTCTTGCCGTGGAGGATCGCCCCAACCGAGAGACCTAAAAATTCATAGATCTTACCCATCCACTCGGCATCACGCTTAGCCAGATAATCGTTGACGGTAACAACGTGTGCCCCCTTCCCCGCAAGCGCATTCAGATAGACTGGCATAGTCGCAGCCAACGTTTTACCTTCACCAGTTTTCATCTCAGCGATGTTACCCTGATGCAGAACGATCCCACCCATTACCTGCACATCAAAAGGCCGCTCGTTTAAAACTCTCTTCGCCGCCTCCCTAACCACCGCGAAGGCCTCCGGCAGAATATCGTCTAAGGTTTTACCATCCTTGAGCTGCTTTCTTAGCTCATCCGTTTTAGCCTTTAGCTCATCATCCGTAAGCTTTCCTAGCTGGGGCTCAAATGAATTAACCCGAGCCACTATCGGTTCAAGTTTCTTAAGTGCCTTTTTGTTCGGATCCCCAAAAACCTTGTCGAGAAAGTTGGCCATTATTTGATCTCTTTGAAGCTTAGGTATGAATGTAGCACCTTGGGGATTCGGATACTGCCGTCGCTCTGTTGATAGTTCTCCATAAGGGCGACTAAAGTCCGCCCGATCGCTATCGCCGTGCCGTTAAGCGTATGGACATACTGATTTTTCCCCGCCTCATCTTTGAAACGAATATTAGCCCTCCTCGCCTGCCAGTCAGTGCAGTTGCTAGCAGAGTGGGTTTCACGATATCGCTTTTGACTCGGGAGCCAGCTTTCCAGATCGATGGTTTTAGCAGAGGGGGTACCCAAATCCCCTGCTGCCAACAGCACTTTCTGATACGGGATATCCAGGCCTTTTAGAATTTCTTCCTCGAGACCAACTAACATCTCCAGTTCTTTGGCAGAATCCTTTGGCTCCACGAACGAAAACATTTCAACTTTGTCGAACTGGTGAGTGCGGATAATCCCCTTTACATCCTTCCCGTAGCTCCCGGCCTCGCGCCGAAAACAGGTGGAGAACGCCGCATAGCGGCGAGGGGGCTCAATGATCTCATCCATATGGTAGCCCAGCACTGACTGCTCGGAGGTGCCAATTAGATACAGATCATCTTGGACCTTATACACTTCCTCGGCATTCCTACCCAAATAGCCACCAGCAGACATAGTCTTCTCGCTGACCAACTGGGGTGGCACCATCAACTCAAACCCTTTTCCTATAAGTAGATCCATTACCCATCTTACAAGTGCAAACTCCAACTCTACCGCCTGACCTTTGAGATAGTAAAACCGGGAGCCTGAAGCCTTGGCCGCCCGCTCGATATCCAAAACGCCCAAACTCATACCCAATTCTATATGGTCTTTGGGACTATCAATCTTAGGGGGCTCTCCTATTTTGCTAATTATCTGATTATTCTCCTCCCTGCCAGCAGGAACGTCGGGCATAGGCAGATTGGGCACCAACAATACTTGAGCCTGGAACGCCTGCTCAATAGGCCCAAATTCGCTCTCTAACTTGGCGAGCTTCTCCTTAAGAGCAGCTCCAACTCTAACATCTCCTATCTTAGCTACCCTATTCCGCTCGGATCTCATTTGTTCGATCTCTACCCGGAACGCATCACGTTGATCGGCTAACTTCAGCAGCGCATTAAGATCGACATCCCCAAACCCGCGGCGGGACATCCCCGCCTTCCAGTTATTAAGGTTGTCTCTCAAATCTCTTAGCTCGATCATCATTTATCCTTATCCCGTTAGAAATAGGAAACCTAGCGTTTCCGTTCCGGCACTAGTGGTATAAGTATCAGCCTTTATAAAAATGGTCGTTAACATTGCTGCGGGGATGGCCGTTAGGTGATTTCTAACGGGACTTAACAAAAGGAAAGAGCACCGCTTCCCGGATTGAATCAGCATCAGTCAGGATAGCCACTAAGCGCTCAACGCCCATTCCCCAACCAGCGGTAGGTGGCATCCCGTACTCCAGCGCTTTAACGAAGTCCTCATCCATAGAGTGCGCTTCCTTGTCACCCGCTCTTCTTTCTTGGGCTTGCTCCCGGAAGCGCTCCCGTTGGTCCAGCGGGTCATTGAGCTCCGAGAAAGCGTTGACTACCTCCATGCCTGCCACCACCAACTGGAAACGCTGGACCTTCTGCGGCGATTTAACCTGCCGCTTGGCCAGCGGCGAGATGTCTAGAGGATGGTCAATCACAAACACTGGACTAGTCAACTTAGGCCGGACGGTCTCTTTGTATAACTCATCAATCAGCTTACCGCGGCCAGCTCGGCCCTTATAGGTTAAGCGGATTTTGGCCCCTTGGATGGCCTTTTGCAAAGCATGGGCGGTATTATACTCATCAATATCAACGCCCGTCTCCTTCTTAATCAGCTCCCGCAGACTTTTGACTGGCCAGGGAGTCGCAAAGTTAATGGTTCGCCCACCATACTGGACTCTGGTACTCCCGAATATCTTTTTAACAACCCCTCCCAACATCCCCTCGGTCAGTTTCATCAGATCCTCATGGGTAGCATAGGCCTGATAGAACTCCAACATGGTGAAGTCTTGCAGATGTTGGGTGGATACACCTTCGTTACGAAACACCCGCGCAAATTCAAACACTCTCTCAAACCCACCAATAATAAGGCGCTTCAAGTAGAGTTCGGGCGCAATCCTCAGATAGACATCGGTATTAAGAGCATCATATCGGGTCTTAAAGGGGGTCGCCAGCGCCCCTCCCGGCAGTGGCTGCAGAGCAGGAGTCTCTACTTCAATAAATCCCCGCTCCACCAAAAATCCCCGGAGCGCCTGGACTAATTTATGCTGAATAATAAATCTTTCTTTCACTTCCGGGTTCATCAGCAAGTCCAGATACCTCTGCCGGAAACGAGTCTCATGGTCGGTTAAGCCATGCCACTTTTCCGGCAATGGCCTTAGGGCTTTAGCTAGAAGGGTAAACTTTTTGACCATAAGAGTCTTTTCCTTGCGCTTGGTCAAAAAGAGGAAGCCGGAAGCTTCGATGAAATCACCGATATCAATGAGGTCTGCCACCATATCCCACAGTTTGGGAGTGATCTCATCTTTTTTGAACAGTACTTGCATCTGGCTGCTGCCATCCTTTAGCTCAGCAAAGATCAGCCCACCATGTTCGCGCTTAGACATCAGCCGCCCCGCCAAGGTGACCCGTTTTTTACTCCGCACTAAAGCCCTGAACTTCTCCCCGGCTTCAGCGGCGGTGTGGCTACGGCGGGAAAGGGCTGGATATGGATCCAAACCCATATCCTTAAGGGCTTCTAATTTTCCTATCCGGATATTCCTGAGGGATTCCTCCGATTGTTTCATCGAGATGATTTTTTTAGTCCTAAACAATGAAATTATATCAGTTTTCCCCTCCCCACTAAAGAAAACCGCCCCAGGGATTTGGAGCGGCTCGCTTGGTCAGTAGTTAGTTTAACGCACCCCCTCAACAGTATATCTTCTGATACCGTCGGGGGTTTCGATCTCCACTATATCGCTTTTCTTCCGGCCCATCAAAGCTTGTCCGAGGGGCGATTCGTTAGAGATCTTGCCCTCTTCGGGCCGCGCCTCATTGGAGCCGGTAATCGTGTACTCCCTCAGCTCGCCATTAATCTTAACTTTAACTTTAGAGCCCAAAGCTACCCGACCGTTACTTTTGTTATTTTCATCGATGATCTTAGCCACCTTCAGTATAGCCTCGATCTCAGCAATCCGACCCTCAATAAAAGACTGCTTATTCTTGGCCTCAATGTATTCGGCATTCTCAGAGAGATCGCCAAACTCCCGCGCTTCTTTAATCCTGGCAGTCCCCTCGCGGCGTTCACCCAGAAGCTCGTCTAATTCCTGTCTCAGTTCCTCTAATCCTTTGCGGGAGATATAGAGATCTTGTGATTGGGTCATTTAGGGTCTTTAAAGTTATTGTAGGTAATACTAAGACCTCCGCCCCAATGAATATATCTAATATTAAACTCAAGGCGTATCGCGTTGTCAATAGAGAAAAACACTGTTCCTGAAGCTTAAAAACCCTTTGCGGCCTGGACTACATTGGCGATCAAGGAGCTCACTGTCATCGGCCCTACCCCTCCCGGCACCGGGGTTAAGTAACTGGCTTTGCGAGCCACTGTCTTTAGCTCAACATCCCCCACTAGTTTGCCGCCCACTTTGCTAATACCAGCATCCACTACCACTGCTCCCGCCCTCACCATAGATCCCTTAATAAGATTGGGCACGCCAGCAGCAGTAACTATAATATCGGCCGACCGGCTGATGCTCCCTAAATCCTTAGTCTGACCGTGTGCTACCACCACCGTGGCCTTCAAGTGCAGAAGGGCTAAGCTTAGGGGCATCCCTACCACCAGTCCAAAACCAACCACTGCTACCCGCTTCCCCTGGACATCGATCTGGTAGTGGTCGAGCAGGTCTAAGATGCCCTTGGGGGTGGCTGGCAAGAAGAGAGGCCGGCCGGCAGCCAGCAACCCTAAATTCATCGGATGCAGCCCATCGACATCTTTGATCGGATCTATAGCAGATATGACTTTGAGCGAATCCAGCCGGGAAGGCAACGGGAGCTGCAGGATGATCCCGTGCACGCGCTTATCCTGATTTAATTTTTTGATTGCGCCGATAATCTTGGCTTCGCTTGCCCCGGCTGAGAATTTACGAAGCCAGAACCTAACCCCCACTTCACAAGAGTAATTTTTTTTATTGCGCACGTACACTTGCGAGGCGGGATTTTCCCCCACCATCACAACCGCCAAGCCCGGCACAACGCCTCGCCGTCTTAAGGCGGCCACCTGGCGCTTAAGTTGCCGGCGTCGCTGGGCTGCCAAATCTTTGCCGTCTAGTAGCTTCACTTAGATGAGCCTTAAAATATCCTTATAGGTAACCGCTAAGATGAGGAGCATAAGCAGGGCAAACCCCACCGTGTGAATAATGCCCTCCACGTGGGTAGAGACCTTCTTGCCTCCCCGCAGCAGTTCCAGGAGCACAAATATTAATCTCCCCCCATCGAGCGCTGGGAACGGGACTAGGTTAATGACACCCAAATTGACTGACAGGAAAGCCACAAACTGCAGGACCCTAAGCCAACCCAAATGCAGAATATCGGCAGTGATCTTGGCGATGCCAACCGGCCCCGCCAGATCAGCCGGGATCGAGGCGGTTTTAAAGAGTTGGTAGATAAGGTTAACTACCGCCATCACTACTACCACGATGATCCGCCATGCTTCCTGAAGCGCGATCCAAGGCACTTGCCACCAGATATAGAGGACCTTCTCGACCGTTCGATCGATGATAGCGCCGATCTGCGCTCCGTCCTTGGCGGCTCGGGGTACTACCGTGAGCTCGATCAGTTTGCCGGAACGATCAACCAAAAGCGAGACAGTTTGACCAGCCCTACCGACCAGAGCAGCTTTTAGCTCATCCGTAGTGCTTATCGCATCTCCATCCACTGAGAGAATCAGATCCCCCATTAGGATGCCCGCTGCCTGGGCCGGTGAGCCTTGATCCACACTCAGAACAACCACTCTAGAGGTAACACCCGCCGGATCTTTGGTGTATTGCTCCGGCGGCGTTACCAGGGGCGGCATCGATAACCAAAAGCCTACCATCAGTACTGCTACTGCCAGCAAGAAATTCATCAATACGCCCCCCACAATAAACCAGATCCGCTGCGCAGCTGTCTTGCTGGCAAAGGACCGCTCGTCTCGTTCGTGCTCCCCTCCCTCGCCATACACTCTGACAAATCCGCCTACGGGAATCCAATTGATGGAGTAGATTGTCTCTCCCTTTTTAGTGCCCCAAATCCGCGGCGGTAGGCCAATGCCAAACTCTTCAACCCTCATCCCCGCCTTCCTCGCAAAATAAAAATGCCCCAACTCGTGGATGAGTATCACGATGCTGAAGATAACTATGAATGAGACGACAGCCAAAATCATTTAGTACACCCTTTGAACAATAAAATCGATCCAGGCACTAAGCAAGGCTTTAGCACGAGAATCGGGCAGCTTATCTAGCTGTGCTCTTGCCTTTTTAGTATACCGGACCGCTAGCTGCTCTGTGTAACTAATAGAACCCAGCTCAGTGAAGAGATCCTTAAGAGCACTGACATCATCGGAAGAGGCATCGGCGCTACCTAAACCTAAGACTCGCTCCATCAGCTGCCTTTGCTGCAGTGTGGCCTTGGCATAAGCATGAGTGGTAATAACCGTTTTTTTGCCTTCGCGGATATCGGAGCCCACCGGTTTGCCTAGCTCCT
>Ga0154611_13_pt3 | contig 14853 bp, 12 predicted proteins | sample Rifle2008BG13ft_FD_116040 | JGI IMG/M metagenome (GOLD analysis project Ga0154611, IMG submission 116040) | candidate division Kazan bacterium RBG_13_50_9
TTTAAGCTGCCAATAGACTACCAGTGCTGCGCCGATTACGATAAGCAAAGCTATGGATCCTCGCCACCAGAGCCGCAATGCCAATGACGGTTTATGAGTTGGCAAAGGGGCAACGGGTACACTTGCCGGAACCCTACAAAATAACCTAATAACATATACGAGCCCGAAGCCTGTAGCCATCCCCAAAAAGGGCAAGATCAAAGTCAGATTGCGAAAATCATAACTAAATTGGTACGCCCAAATCAAATAGAATGGGATTATTACACTAAGCAGGACAAAGCGGGCAACTAGATTGCTCCAGCCCAACAGCAGTAGGACGAACCATATCCCCGCCACCAATATAACCGTGGCTGCTGACAGTTTGACCTGCTGGCTCTCAGTATCAGCAGCTGGGAAGGCCCCAATGGCCTTGAGGGTCTGGCCGGTGACTTGCAGAGCTAAATTCTGGGTTACCAAAGAGAGCCGTTCCCCGAAAGACACATCGCCGGTAGCCCGGGTGAGAGCCCCCTGGATGGAAGCAAATTCAGAAGCATCCTGGCTGCGGCTGACTCCCCATCCTTTATATCCATACCATGGTGCTACCAAGACAACAAAGATCATTAGCAACAATAAGAGCCGCTTCAACATGCCCCTAAGATCGACCTTAGCCCTACGCAGCAGCATCCAGCTTAGGATCAGCACGGGGATGATCATATATAAACCCGCCTGCTTCGTCAGGCCAGCCGCCGTGGCAAATATTACTGCCAAAATAAGGTGGGTAAAATCGAACTTGTTATTAAGTAAGCTGGGGATTAGGATGTAGCACGACATAAATGCCAGAAAAGCCACTGGAATATCAACATAGCCGGAACCGACAAATTTCCCCACCAGCGCCAAAAGCAAAAGGGTGGTAAAAACTGCTCCCGCCAGAAATGACAGCCGCTTAGTCTGGTTAAACAGGTCAACAAGCGCCAAGATAATAAATATTGGGAAAAGCCCCATCAGGGCCTTAGCAAAGAATTGGATATCGCTAACACCGATAAACTGGTAGATAAGAGACCAACCGGTAGAGACCAGCTGCGGATAAAAATTAGTGTCGATCGGGAAGATGCCCTTGTACCAATCCAGCGCCCACCGATTAAATGAGGTAAAATCATCCCACATATTAAACACGCCGGGATTAACCGAGATGACTTTTGCTAGGATTCCCCCCAGCGCCACGGCGCTTAGGGCGGCTACCGCCACCAAGACTATCGTAGAGATTAGGGATGATCTGGGCATCTCCTCAAAGAACGCCCACGAGCGTGCTGCTCCGAGCCGGGGTCGGCTAACCTTGCGCCAGCGCCATATTGCCCAAACAAGCAGAGCTAATTCAGCCGCAAAGATACCCCAAACTACTGGCTGGGTAAATATGCCCAAGCTCACTAAAACTACCACTAAGAGATGGCTAATTAGCACAGACAAGGCAAAAGCCACCAAGATCCTCTGCAAGGCACTCGCCATGCGCAGGAACAGGGTAATAATTAACCCGGGCAAAAAAGCAGTCTGGAAGATAGCGAGCAAGCCCAAAACTACCATATCATCATTTTACCAGCCCTTAGCAAAAGCGCACCTCCAGATTTATCAAATCAAGTGAGCTAGACTATAATCTAAGGCGATAGCATGTAACTCTGCCGCGGGATGAAACAGCACCTACGGAACCTTCTGTTTTCCAACCAGACCTTAGGACAGACCGTCCTTAAGAATACCTTCTGGCTGAGTGTCAGCCAGCTGCTGCATCGGCTGATCAAAGTGGTAGTGGTCATCTATGCCGCCCGGGTGCTGGGGGCAGCCGGATACGGAGTGTTTTCCTATGCCATCGCCTCAGCGGGCTTTATGACGATGTTCTCTAACATCGGCATTGAGACCATCCTTATCAAAGAATCGGTCCAGAAGCCCCACCTTAGCTCCAATTATCTGTCCACCACCTTCTTTATCAAATTGATACTTTTGGCACTGCTCTCGGTGCTAATCATCGGGGTGATTCCCTTGATCAATAAAGTCCCGGGAGTTGAAGAGCTACTGCCAGTAGTGGCGGTCATCCTGGTCCTAGATGGCCTGCGAGGATTCGGCTTTTCGCTATTCAGATCCTTAGAGCAGATGGAGACCGAGGCAGGCATTAATGTGTTCACCGGCATCGCTATCGTGGTGGCAGCTATGATGGTGCTTTTCTTTCTCCCTACCCCTTACTACCTGGCCGTGGCCTACGCCATTGGTAGCGCTTTGGGGCTGATAGCCACCATCTACGCGGCGAGAAATTACCTCAAATCACTTTGGTCTCATTTTACTAAGGAGCTAGTGAGGCCGATCCTTATTGCCACCTGGCCACTGGCGCTTATCGGCATGGTAGGGTTAATTATGCTCTACACCGATACCTTGATGCTGGGTTGGATGGGAACGGCGCAGGATTTGGGGCTCTATACTGCTGCCCAGAAACCACTCCAATTTTTAGTTGTCATTCCCACCTTAGTTGGAGCCAGTATCCTGCCTGCCCTCTCTCGTTTAGTTAATAAAAACCAACCCAACTTCAAAGCTCTATTAGAGCAGGCGCTGGCTATAGTTATGCTAATAGCTCTACCTATAGCTACTACCGGCATCATCTTAAGCAGTGACATCATCGCACTCCTATATGGAGCTGACTACGCCAGCTCGGTACTAGTCTTCAGGGTATTTATGCTGTCTTTGCTGGTCACATTCCCGGGCACCATCGTCGGCCAGGCAGTTATTGCTCTGGGGGAACAGCAAAAGTTCCTTAAATATATAGTGCTGGGTGCACTCACTAATGTCGCGCTCAATGCCTACTTGATCCCCTTATGGGGGATCTTCGGGGCAGCCACTGCTACTTTCTTGGCCCAACTGGCTGCTCAAGGCATAATCTACTACCAGATACGATCGCGGGTCGGCTTTATGCTACTGCCTAAAATAGGCAGGATCATCGGAGCGACCGCGATCATAGGAATAATCCTGATCGGGTTACAGCAATTAGGGATTAACATCATCGTCTCGCTGGGCATCGCAGCGCTGATCTATCTACCCCTGCTAATTATTATGCGCGACCCTTCAATCAGCGCATTAAAATCTATTCTCCTGCCTAAGAGAGCAGAGTAACTACAGATTAGCCCTACCTTGCTTACAGCAGCAAGGATTCGTAACGGCGGGAGACATTTTTGATATCAAACTCCTGCCCGCTACATGCTAACCACCGCTGGGCCCCGTTGCTCACGCGGTGAAATAACTTAGGATCTGTAAGGACTCCCCGTAGAATCATTGCTAGCGCTTTTGAGTCGCCTATCGGAAAGAGCAGGCCGTTCTCCCCATCGGTAATGAGGTCCCGAATAGCGGGCAGGGCAGAAGCCACTACTAACTTACCAGCCGCCAATCCTTCCAAGACCACCATGCCAAAACCCTCGTGCAGGGACGGTACCACCAAGACATCCATCTGCTCTAAGGCGCCTGTAACGTCTATCTGCTCCCCTAAAAATTTGACCCTTGCCAGCCCCACTCTTTTGGCATATTCCATCAAGCTCTCCATAAGACTGCCCGCCCCAACGATAATCACTGGCGGTATAAGCCCGAACTCATTTTTAAGAATACTTAATGCCCGGAGTAGATACTCTACCCCCTTCACCGGCTCAAGCCGACCAACCACCCCCAGCACCAACTCTCCTTCATCGGAGCGGACCGCCCCTTTGGCAAAACTCTTAAGATCGATGCCGTTGGGGATGACCTCAATCTTATCCCCCGGGACACTAAATCGTCTCTGGACGAATGTCTTAGTATTGGCCGAGTTCGCGACCACCCCAGTCGCGTGGCCGAAGGCCAGCCTCTTTTTCAAAAAGCCGACCAAGGGACGCGGCTCCTCAACATCGGCTTGCCGGACTATGCGCTTGGGGACTCCCGCCAACCAAGCTGCCCAGATCCCTAAGATGTCTGCCTGATTTAAACAGGTCAGTACTGTGTCTGGCTTTATCCGCCTTAAGGTAGCAAGTAGCCGAAGCAGAGTTAGTGGTGCTATAATGGTAAAGCACAGCTTCAGGAGCGGATTTTTCTTGTTAAACTTAAATCTTCCACCAGCAAAATATATGGGGATGCCAAGCGCCAAGTATTCTTTCTCAAGCGGCCCCGAGCCCCAAACCGTCACCAGATAGGGCTCCACCTTGTCCCGATCTAACTGCGGCAGGATATTTAAAAATAGGCGCTCGACTCCGCCCACAGCAAAATTATTGATGATAATAACTGCTTTTTTGCGCACCGCTTACACTACTAATAATGTCTGACCATCTTAAAAGAATCCTCTTTATTTCCTCTCACGCTCCACCCGCTATCGGTGGGCCCCAGAACATGTATAACCTGATTAAGGATCTACCCGTCAGTTCCTATTCTATACTGACTAGCTTTTATCACATTGACAACGTCTCGGCCAGAAAAGGCACTTGGCTACCCGGAGAATATATATTCTACGATAGCCCAAGAGCTACCCGAGAACAGACCAAGGGGGGTTATGAGCATAGTCCGGTAAGCCAGTGGCGAGACCGGGCCGCTAAGCTCAAAATTGCTATCCGCCAACTCCCTCTGGCAAGGGCTGTTTTTGGCATCCCCGTAGTAATAGGACAGATCAACCAGATCGTAAGAGAGGGGCAAAAAGCTACCCGAGACAGGAGCATTGAGATAATGATGGGTTTTTCTGACTACGGCCCAGCGATGATCGGTACCTACCTGTTGCACCGGCGGACTAAAGTTCCTTACTACCTTTTCCTGTTTGACATCTACAAAGGCAACAACTTCTTCTTCCCGGGCGGGATTTTAGCTGTTCTCTTCGAGGAGAGGATCTTTAGGGAGGCCCAAAAGATCGTGGTCACTAACGAGGGCACCCAAGAGTTCTACCGAGCAAGATACGGGGATAGCATAGCGGATAAGATGGTGGTGATATACAATTCGGTATTCCCAGAGCCCTACCTACAAAATCAGACTCCTCCGTACAACCCCAAGCCGCCGTATACTATTCTCTTCACAGGGCGAATATACTGGCCCCAAGTAAGAAGCATTAAGAACCTACTTAGAGCGGTCGAGGGGATTAACGATCTAGACATCAAGGTTAAGATCTATGCCCCCCACCCCCCGGAATATGTCCGGTCCCTGGGCATTGAAAGCCCTAAGATGAGCTTGGACATGGCTCCCCCTACCGAGATGCCCCGTATCCAAGGAGCGGCAGATATTCTCCTTTTGCCTCTCTCTTGGCACACCAAAAGCCCAGGCATCATTAATACCGCTACCCCCGGCAAACTAACGGACTATTTGATCGCGGGGCGCCCTATGCTAATCCATGCTCCCGCCTCTACCCATCTGGTAGCCTATGCCAAGAAGTATGGCTTTGCCATGATAGTAGATAAAGAAGACTTAGGGGCGCTAAGGGATGGGATCAGGAGACTGCTTTTAGACATCTCCCTGGCTGAGAAGCTTATCAAAAATGCCAAAGAGACTTTTTTTAGAAACCATGACGCTAACAAAAACAAGAAGATATTTAGAAACCTTTTTATAGCTAACGATTAGCCTTATGGCCAAACAACTGCTCATCGTGGTGGGTGAATCGGGGTCTGGGAAGACTACTATAGCCAAAAAATATGCTAACGAGAGAAATGATCTTTATTTAGACTTCGATACTCTCTTTAACTACAAGACTCGCGATAACCCCCCAACCTTCATCGGGCGACTGGCTAGCGTAATCTCCAGTAGCCCGGAGGAGTGCTTTATTTTAGACGGGTATTGGCCAGAGGGGCTGCCAACCCCAGCATACTTAGAGAGTGCATTGAATGTGGAGGTTCATTGGTGTCTATGCTTTGCCGCTCCTCACGTGATCCAACGCCGACAGGCCCGTAAAGCCCGGGATCCTCTACGCTCCTCTCCTACTGCCCGGGATGTCATCCAAAAGACCACCGAGAAGCTTTTTTTTACCATAACTACTGTGGATGAGAACGCACTATTTATAGATACTACTAACGATACTGCGGAGATAGTCGATAAGAACCTATTAGCCCAGCGATGGGGAGAACTACTGCTCCTTTCCGATATTGATGCCTCCGGGTATGACAAGGGCTACCAAGACATCGAGCTCCCTTCGGGCACCGCGCTTAAAGGATACTCGGATAGTGCTAAGACATGGGAGCGGTTATCAGCAGCTTTAGATTTTAAAGGAGCCCAAGTCTTGGATATCGGCTGCTTCCATGGCTTTTTTAGCTTTAAGGCAGAGGAGGCAGGAGCCAAATACGTAGTGGGCATAGAGCAAAGCCCAGAAGCCAGATCCATTGCCCATCGTATTGGGTGGCTAAAAAACTCCAAAGTCTGGTTCCAGTTGGGTGATATCGATTACCTCCAGCCCCCGAGGGAGTACGACATAGTACTGGTACTCAATATGATCCATCACGTCAAGAACATAGATGCGTCCTTGGCCCACATCTTTGGCTCGGGGCGTACCATTGTATTTGAGATCGACCTTGCCCAAGAAGGTATCATCATACAGCACGCCGCCAACCATGGCTTCCAGCTAACCACCCGGTTAGCTTCTCACCGCGAGACGCGGGAGATCATTATCCTAAAACACCCAACCTATCAAGGGAATGTGATCCGGTCTATCCCCTCTCAATATCAATTCGACTACGCCAGATATAGATTACAGAAGCTGAAGAAAGATATTAAATCCAGCGCTATGCTCTATCCGATAAAATACCTGGTGCGGCTATATCGCCAGTGGAAGAGAAATAGCTAAACGACACTGCTATGTTCCCTAAAGAGCCCTTGGATCTACTCATCTGCAACTATGTTTTTAAACCCCTGGCAGAATACAAATGCCCGGGGCAGATTACCCTTGGGCTAATAGACATCGGTATCCGGGTTGGGATGGTTACTCTCCAAAAGCCGGAGCTCGCTGGGTACAGAGCCCCCTTCCCGCTAATCGAGGCCTCCCGTTCGGAGCTCGCTAACCCGGACTTTTGGCGCCAGCAGCCAGCCAGCACGGTACTGTACTACTTCTGCCTCCCGGCACACGAGGATATTCTTCAGGCCATCAAGCGCGGTGGTAAGCACATCGTCATTAAACTCGACAGTGATGGGAAGATGTTTTATCCCGCTCACAATATTACCCTCCCTCGATTTAGAGCTAACGGGGCACTTAAGACTCTGACGAGATTTATCAAATGGCACATCTACCCTATTAACAAATATTTTTCTAACCAGATCGTCCGCCAGTTGGAGTTGGCTGATGCTATCATCATAGAAACGCCCCAGGCCCTCAAAAGCTTACTTGATTCACTAAAATATTGGGGTCGAGATAGCAGTATTGCAGCCAAGCTGCACCAGATCCCTAACCCCATCGTTCCTGAACTAATTAGTGCGGAGATACCAACTAACCAAACCAAAGGGGAGATGATCGCTTGTGTGGGACGCTGGGAGGATACCGCCCAAAAAAATACTCCGACTATGCTAAAGGCATTAAGTGCCTTCTTGGGTCAGCACCCTGAGTATCAGGCAATTATCATCGGCTCGGGAGAACAGTTTATCCAGCTAATCAGTAGTGGATGGCCAATTGCCCTTAGGCAGCGCCTAATGATTACCGGCAATATCGAGCACCCCAAGGTTAGAGAATACCTAGCTGGGGCCAAGATCTTCTTTATGCCCTCGCGCTACGAAGGGTTAACCATAGCCGGCTCCGAAGCAGTAGCAATGGGGTGTTCGATAGTAGGCACGCCCATAGCCGCCGTACAGTACTTAGCTAATGCGGGGGCTTCGGGCACCGTCGCTTCTGGGTTTAACCCTCCAGTACTCCTCGCTGCCTTATTGGAGGATGCCCAGAAATGGCAGAGGGGTGAATACAGATCCGAGGCTGTTGCCACATTCTGGCGCAATAAATTGGATCGGCGCCAGATTGCACAAGCTATTAGCAAACTACTGCCTATTAGTAAAACTAACGCCAATGAATAAACTCATCCCTGCGGCCAGAGCCCTAAAGAAAGGACTCTTGCGGATCTGGCGGCAGTTGGGGCTCCATAGTAAGCTCTGCACTTACCGGGCGAAGGAGATGCAGCAGGGACAGTTCAAAGTTATATTAGGCGGACACTGGTCCAAGAACCCGGGCTGGCTTATTTTAGACGAAATCGACCAAGATATCACCAAGCCGCTGGTATTTCCATCCAGCAGCGTGGATGTGATATTTACTGAACATGTCATTGAACATATTAACCTGACTGATGGTATCCACTTCCTGCACGAAGCCAAGAGAGTGTTAAAGCCAGGGGGAGTATTACGAATAGTATCCCCTATGACCGAGAGGATCTTATCAGCAACCTTTGAGGCCGAGAACGATCAGGCCTACATCCAAAACTGCCTTATCAACCAGACTTACCCCAATGAACATCGCCTGCTTACAGGCTTAGGCCTTAGGGGCATCTACGAAGCTCCGCAGGTCTTTATGCTCAATAGTTTGTTTCGTGAGCACAGCCACCAATTCATCTGGAGCGCCCAGCTGATGGTTAAAGTCCTCTTGGCACTAGGTTATTCGGAAGCTAAGATCCGCTCCATTGGGGAAGGACGTAACCCTGATTACTGCATCGAAAGGCGGCAACGTGGCTTACACCTTGTCACCGACTGGCGAGAGAACCTCAACCTCAATAAGCCCACTTACGACATTGAGAGCGTGGTAGTAGAGGCCATTAAGTAGGTAGATTATAGGCCTGACGAACTCGGGGATCGTTCTGAATGGCCTCCAAATCACGGGAGGTCTTAAAGTAGCCTGATTGAATCTTGTTGATTAGATCAGCAAAAGCGCGCTCACTGGGGCTGCCCCCCATTGGATTAAGTATCGTCCTGTCCCAATTGGTGAGCATGTTAAAAGCTTCGGCCATCTTAGCGTAGAGCGCACCCGGGCCTTCTTGGCCTTCCAAGATAGTGGCACCAATCCAGATGGTCTCCGGCCGTTCGGTGGAACGGCGGGCGATCACGCAAGGAGTGCCTAAAACGAGCGTTTCTTCTTGCACCGTACCACTATCGGACACTACTAACCGAGCTGACTTCTCCAGCCTCAAGAAATCAAAGAAGCCTAAGGGTGCAGTCTTAACAAAAGCTGGGTCATCGGTTATGCCCTGCAACCCAAAATTCTCGATCGCCGACTGGGTACGGGGCATAACGGGCCAAACCACCGGAAGATTTTTCTCTGTGGCAAATTTAAGTATATCGGAGAGTTTGTTCTCTAGAATCTCTTTGGTGTTTATATTCTCCTCGCGGTGAAGAGTCACCAGAATAAAGTTTTTCTCTGACACCCCGAGCTCCCTAAGCACCGAGCTGGCATCCACCTGTGGCATAAAGTCATTGATGGCATCGACGATGATGTTGCCGATAACAGTTACCCGAAAGCCATCGATGCCCTCCGCAACTAAGAGCTCCTTATAGCGAGGGAGGTAACTATAGAGAGCGTCCGAGAGATGGTCAATTACTAATCGGTTTTTCTCCTCCGGCATCCGCCAGTCGTAACTCCTGCCACCGGCCTCCAGATGGATAACCGGAATACCGCAGCGGGCTACCGTTACTGCGGAGAGCACGGTATTGGTATCCCCCAGATACATCACTGCATCCGGCTTTAGCTCTTGAATAAGATCATAGAGCCGCTCGTTGAGTAAAGCCACTTGATAGGCATGGTTGGATGCCCCTCTCTCTTTGAGGGCTAGCCCAATGCCCAAATCATGATCAGGTTTTCTGATATTAAACTCTTTTAGGAAATTGCCGAACAGTTCCGGGTCGTAGTGCTGTCCAGAGTGAACTAAGATATGCTCAACTTCATCTTTAGACTCGTCTAGTAATCTAATGAGCTTATACATCCGGATGTAATCCGGCCTGATCCCCAACAATGTTAATAGCTTAAATCGCTTCACTATAGTTCATTTACCATATCTCCGAAGGAAGGGATCTTTAACCGAGCATTAAAATCGCTAATGGTGACCAACCTTCGATCTATTGCTACTGGAGCAGTAAACTCCTCGATCTCAACCGGGAGATTATATTTTTCTTGAAACTTCCGTAGCATCTCATACTTAGTCACCTCTGTAGAGAAGACGTGATAGATGCCGGGGCCGGGACGAGCTACCTCTCCACTAATTAGCTTGTCACAGATATGCCCAAACTCTTTAGTGGTAATGCCATTCCATAGATGATTGGTAAACCCATTAACCTTGGGCTCTTTCTGCCGCAAAAACCACTCCAAAAGACCCGTAAAGCCCCCAAGCTCCCGCCCAATAATCGAAGTGCGAAGAGTTAGGCAGTTGGTCGGTTCGCCCAAACTCTTAGAGAGGCCATAAAGATCAACCGGCGTTTTAGGCGAGTGCTCATCGTAAGGTGCTCCCCCTAAGCCGCTGAAAGAGCAGTCGGTCGTAATGTGAATTAGCTTGTCTCCTAGCTCCCGGGCTAAAAGATGGGGCAGCGCCGAGTTAATAAAAAATGTTAAGGCCTCATTCTCAAGCGAGAAAGGGATGGTAATGCCAATCGCGTTAATCACCCAATCAGCAGACTCAATTCGCGACAAAAAAGAGTTCAAATACTCCCCAGGATAGCCCTTTTTGCTAAGAAAATCCTGATATGCTTTCCCAGCATCAAACTCAATAACCTGGTGACTTTCGGTACCGCCGTAAGCTTTTTCGAGGAGTTCTATCTTAGCACTTTCCCTAACGGTTAAAATCAGATCGTATTTATCTTTCAAAACACTGTAAACTGCGCTACCCAGCATGCCGGTAGCTCCCAAAATAGCTACTTTCTTGTTTTGCGGCTCATAGTTCATTGTGCGCTCTCTTCAGGATAATAATCCCAGAGGCTGGATATCCCCTTGCGGGCATAGGCAGCGGTACTGGGCTTTTGCCTGGGGTGTGAAGATAGTTCAGTATCGGGGCCTATGTAATACTTCCCGAGCGGCAAACCGGTACCAGCACCAATCAGACCCGGTGGGGTAGCATTAAGGTATGTCCTCCACCATCTTTCCGAATAGAATAACGAAACATAATCTATGCGATGGCACTCATCTATAAATATATACCCCCCTTCCACTAAGTGGGGCCAGATGTTCTTAACACAATCATGCAGGCTGGACTTAATGTCCACGTCTGCAAAGGCCAAGACCACCGGAGTACTTAACCTAGGAAGGGTGTCTTTAAACCACCCTTTAATGAACTGACAACAATCTATTGCTCCATAGCGCTGAACTGTATTCTGCACTTCTGAAAGATCAACTTTGTAGTCACCGGGATAGTAAGCAAAGCGCTGCTGCTCAAGGGGAGTGGTTTCCGGCAAGCCCGCGAATGAATCATAAACCCGTAACCTACGACCCACAATTTGGCATATCAAAGAAAGATTAGCAGTGCTGCCACCTCGGTATGATCCGCACTCCACCACATCGCCCGGGACGTCTGGAGACATCTCTAAAAGCTTTAGCGCCATTACTAAATGCGCCTGATAGGGTGTAGCGGTGGGGATCTTGGTGGTATTGATAAACATTTTCCAGCCCAAAGCCAGCCGGCGCCACCAAGGTATCCGGTAGCTTGGGTGGATCGCCCGCGAGTCTAAAATAAAAAAGACATTGATGGGCACTCTAACAGATGTGAGGATCTTCCTTAGGCTCATACTGGATTAACGATTTTCCGTTGCCCAGACTTGGTTGCCCCAATAATCGGCCGGGAACCGGTGGTCATCGCCCTTGGACTCCTCAAGGGTTGAGGTGGAGAAAAAGATTATCTTAGTCCCCTCCTCCAGTGACTTAAAGCCATTGGCATAACCGGGAGGGATGAACAGCACGGCGGGCTTTCTAGCCGAGAGCGTAAATCTATAAACTTCCGCATTCTTGCTGGGCGCTTCAACATTATCCATAGCTACTGCCGCCACAAGAGCGGACCCGGAGACCACAAACGCATATTTGGCTTCTTTCTGGTGCCCGTGCCAAGCCCGGATAGTATCCAAAGAGAAATTCTCCACCATGTAAAAGCGCTTAACGCCGCGAAAATCGAAATTATTAGCAAAGGCAAGTTGACCCCGATCGTCAACCGCGAGCCCCCCTTCGATTAGTTGTGGTTTACTTAAATCCTCCATTTTGCGCCTGGGCAGATAGATGCCTCTCATTAGAATAAACGCTCTGATCTACGTCTTTGATCCGGCCAGAGCGGACCAACCGAGTGATCTCCCCAATGCCAAAAGGCACATCATAGGGAGTAGTGGACTTCAGTAGGCCAATATTTCGGGCCTTGTCAGTATGGACATGGTAGTTTCTGGGATCAGCAAACTCCCGCTCGGCGTAAGTTACCTGGCAGCCAGTTTCCTCGGCAATCATTCTGGCTAATTCACTAATCTGTAAGTTAGAGGTGGCTAAATTATAGATCCCAGTCCAATCTTTATCCAAGCTTTCCGCCACACAGCGAGCGATATCCTTAACGTGGATAAAGGGACGCCACTGCTCCCCTCCAAATACGGTGAGCCCGCCCTTTTTGATAGCATTCATGGTCATATAGTTGACCGCCAGATCCAGCCGAATACGGGCATGGACATCAGCCAGGCCATAAGCGGTGCCCAGCCGAAAGATGATCGAGTTTTTATTGCCCAGATATTTCTCGGCCTGCAGTTTGGTTTGGGCATAGAGAGATAAGGGCTTTACCTCGGAGCTCTCATCCAGCCATTCGTCGCTCTGGCCGTAAACCGAACAGGTGGAAAGAAAGATAATCCGGCCATCAAAGTTCTCGGAGAGCCATCTCACTGCATCTTGGTTAACCGCCACGGTAGTGGGGGGATCGATCTGGCAGGCCCCGTCCCCCACGATCGCTACCAGCCAGATCACGTGAGTAAAGTTAGGAAGAATCTTACCTAGCTTCTCCCGGTCACGGATGTCCCCTTGGATGAAATCAACTGGCTTAAGATACTGCTGCTCGTAAAGGAGGTTATCATAAACCGTAAAATCGATACCTCTCTGGAACAGGGCATCGGTAACGGCACCTCCTATATAACCGGACCCTCCGGTCACCAAAACTTTCATATCCCTAAAATACCACCTCTTATGCCTTCCGTCCAGAGTAAAAAGTGGCTCTGGAAGCTAATCTGCCGTCTATCTATAAGCTGCGACCGATGCCCTTTAAAAACTCTCCTACTTCTTCCCTCTGGCTGGGATCTAATCTAAGCGCTGCCCGGGCCTGGGCCTCGGCTAGGTCAAGATCTTGCAGATTGACATATATGCCAGCCAGGATTCTCCTTTCGGTAGCATCCCGGGGCACATACTGCACCACCCAGCGTTGGTAATGAGCAGCGGCCTCCCACCCGTAAACTCGCGTGAGGTAGCTCACCACCATCCTTAGCTCCGGTAGGTCGTCTCTATAGAACTCTACCCGCTTGTCGGCTGCCACCTGCAGATCGTCTATGATGGCTGCCTGCCTAACTCCCCCGGCTAAGATCTCTAAAGTAGCACGCCAAAACTCTAATTCCCGCGGTGGGGCAATAAAGCTGGCAGCCTGGTGCAAGAATGCTTCGGCATCCTGCCACAAACCAAACTTCATAAGCATCCTAGCCCAATTGAGATAGAGGTACTCCCGATTAGGATTAGCTACCACCAAATTATCAAACGCTGTTTGCGCCACCACTAAATATTCCGGTTGATCCCTGTTAGTAACATATCGTAACAGCAGTAATAAGGGCTGCTCCTGAAGCTGAAAGGGGTTGTCAAAATTCACTTGTCTAATCATAGCGATCATACTAAGGCCAGCATTAATCTGGCGCTTGGCCTCAACATATTGCTGCTGGTGAATGAGCTCCACCGCATATTCCCGAACGCAACCGGGAGACTTATCCAGTAAAAAGTATTGGTAGGGATTGGAGTAATGCTGTGATCCTTCATATAACTGCAGGGCTAAGGCAAACTGCCCGGCCCTGCAGGCACGATCCCCTAATATGCTCTGCCGCCCAGCCGCAAACGCCGGGAGCAGATACATCAAATCAACCCAGAGTAGAGCCGCCAACAAGATGGGGGCCACTAATCTCTGCCAAGTAACACTACTGGGCTGCGTCAGTAGCGGCGAGGTAAAAAATATGATAGCGCCCAAAATAATAAAACCATAAACCAACGCTCCCACTGAATCAAAAGCAGTAATCTGCGATACGGCGTAAGCCCCCCCAGCTGCTAAGAAAGTCAACATCAAAGCAGAGTGATCATTAGCTATTCTAGGGCCTTTGGTTAGTCGGTAAATTAGGATGGCTGCGCCCGTGACCATCAAAGCTAAGATCAACGCAGTACCCACTACCCCACTAACCAACAACTGCTCAAATATAAAACCGTGGGCTCGATCAACAACGGTCGCTCCTATGCCAAAAATACCCAAACCAGATTGGTAGAACTGATTAAAGGCATGTTCAACGTTCTCTAAGCCATAACCCAGCCAAGGACGGGCTAAAAAGGCCTGCCAGCTAATACTCCAAATCAAAAGACGACTTTGAACTGAAGGATGCGAGAGCCCGCTATGCAGCAGACGCTGTCCAAGGGGTAGCCAGATCAATATCCCCCCGACCAAGCCCGCGGCTAGCACAGACAGGCCCCCCACCATCAAGATGCGTTTACGAGCAGGGCGCTTCAGCCACAACCAGCCCAATCCAAGAATCGCCAATCCTACCACAAACCCCAAAAATGGTCCTCGGGAGGCGGTTAAAATAATCGCCGCTGCTTGTAGCACCACATTAGCCAACGCCGCCCAACGCATCCAACTTTTGCTTTTGATGAAAAAGTATACCGCCAAAAAGAAGGTCAGTAATAAAAACATGCCTAAAAAGATCGGATTC
>Ga0154611_14_pt10 | contig 14795 bp, 16 predicted proteins | sample Rifle2008BG13ft_FD_116040 | JGI IMG/M metagenome (GOLD analysis project Ga0154611, IMG submission 116040) | candidate division Kazan bacterium RBG_13_50_9
CAAACCGCTTAAGGTCTCCATCCCGAAGCTCCAGGGCCTCATGGCTACCGGTGCTTGCCCCACTGGGCACCGCCGCCCGACCCCGAGTGCCATCCGCTAAAATCACCTCGGCCTCCACCGTGGGATTCCCCCGAGAATCGAGAATCTCCCGCGCCTTGATCTCTTTAATAAAACTCACCAGCCAACCTCTCTGCTCTGGCTATTCTTTTTCTAGCTCAATGAGCCAGAAGCCATGCTTGCGCACATCCTCCGCACTATAAAACCGCAGCGGGTCTTGGGCCGAGGGCTCCACTTTATTGCACCGAAAAGAGGCCGAGCGCCCTGTGTACTGCTTGGTGGCAGGATCGTACTCCTCAAACACCAGGGTATCCCCCGTCTTCAGATCGAAATCAGCGAGCCGCAACTCAAGAGTCCGCTCTCCCGAACAGAACTTCTCAAAAAACTCTGGCCAACACTTCTTCTTAATCTCCATGTCTCATCCTCCTAAAATTAAACCATTTAAAGCAGTCTGATATTCCCCTTCTTTTTTAGAACCTCGGTAATGGCTTCTCTTACTGAAGACAGAAAGGCCATATTGTCGAACACATCGCTTTTGCCTAACTTAGTGCGCGGTTTCAAGCGAATCTTCATAGCTTGGCGTAGTAGCCCACGCCACTCCCTAAATTCTTTTCCTTTGCTCAAGCGAATAATCTCTGTGTAAGACGCGGGGAACTTCCTCTGGTGCAAAATGATGAGACAGCGTGCTCCAAACAGGCAGGACTTCGAGAAGTGATTCTTGGCCATCATAAGATCACCATTCCGCCAGTCCAAAAAGGCGGCGAAAGCAAAACCTTTTTCGAAACCGATCTCTCCAATGAGGTCTGCCACACAGATTGATGGCTTCGGCAAAGTCTCAACGATCTTTTCCCTGGCCAAGGTCCGGGCGGTAGTCAAAAGCTCATAGAAAAAGAGGGGATCTATAAAGGGCACATAGGCCTTGTGCTTTCTAAAATCCTTGTAATCAAAGGGGTAAAATCGGGCCTTGGCAGGATCGGTGTTGGCTTTGACCAGATCCATCCGGGATATCTTCTTGCCCCTATAGATCACCCCCATCTCATAGTCCGTCCCGAATTTTTTAGCATCCCTTCTTGCTCCCGAGCCATACAGAAAAACTGAGAGTGGCTTGAATTTATCTACCACACTCTCAACCGCTTTCAAAACCGACCTAGGAATCTCCATACCTCTATTCTACCCTATCTATAAAAATCGCCACCGAGCAAGAAAGCTTCGCAACAACGATTAATCCTCTATATAAAGCGATAGCCGTCCCCCCTCCGTGGGGACGGCTATGACTCTGTGTTGAGCTTGGAAACAAGAAATGTCTGGATCATGGACGTATCCCCCTATGCGGTAGCCAGAATGAGTTCCGGATCAGGGATCCTCGTTAGGCCGTGCTAGAATCGGAACAGCCGACGAAATACCCTGCTTCTCCTTTCCTCAGATCGGAAACGTGCCCTTTCTTGACTTCTCCAGGCCTGTTGCTTAATGGCCTCTTCTATCTTATCCCCATACAGTAGGAGCGCCCAGAATAGCGTGAGGGACAGAAGCGCCAGAACACCGAAACTTATCACAAACCAGGTGAAGCCGGGGGTATACTGCTGGGAGGTAAGCAATGCGCCCCAAAGCAGTTTACCCAATCCAACTGTGGTCCCAAGCCAGAGCACCACAATTGTTAGCCAAGCAAAGAATCGCCTAGTATTATCCCTGACCATATTATCGTCCGAACCCAAATACAGATAGGACAGAGTAAGCACAAGGATCGAAAGAGTGACGGCGAGAGCGCTGCTGGCTACGAGGACGGGACGTCCGCCAGAGCGAATGACCGAGGCTCCCAACAGAAACAATCCCCCCGTCAAGGCCCACAAGGCCGCTATGTTAAGCCCGACTGACTGTCTGGTTCTCCAGATCTCCCAAATCTGAAACAGACAGAAGAGGCAAACCAACGCATAGCCTAATATACTCATCAAGAGATTCATTTCCTGTTCACCCCCTTATCAAAGTGCTCTATCCTATTAGATAGGCAGCTACTTTATATCAAAAACCCCGCTCCCAGGCAAGAAAAAAGGAAGTGGCCCCGACATTATCGGGGCCACGTTCAAGGCCCTTGCCTCACGGAGCTGTGGAGTCCCAGAAGAAATCGTCCGGTCCCCGCAGCTTCACCGCCACCTTGCGAGAGATGGGGTTAACCAGAGCCGCTCCCTCCAGAAGCCCCTCCAGCCGATAGAGCCGGGTGGTGGGCTCTCCGGCAAAGAGCCCTTTGGCCAGTTGGAAATCCGGCATCACAGCCACCATACACTGGTCAGCCCACTTATCCAGCAGGGGGTAGATGCCCAGCTGGAAGTGAATCCAGTAGTAGGCTTTCATTGCCTCAAACCGCGCGAAATCGTCCAGCAGCTGCGCTTTGCTCTCGTACTTTCCCCCGGTCGGAGCAACCGGCTCGAACTGTTCGAGCTTTGCGCAACTGTCAACCACCTCGTAGACTGCTAGCCCTTCTAGCCTGGACTCGTTGGCGAGAGTCTGCAGCCGGATGGCATCAATCAGGCCAGACCAGCGAGGGTCACCGGGGACAAAGGCAGCTAAGATGTGCGGCTTGTTCCAGCCTAGGAGCAAGAAGCTGGTTATCTTAGTAGAGGCATCCGTGGACACCTCTATCTCCCTGTCTCGTGTGCTTAAGGTCATAGCGTAACCAGCCGCACCTACGACTTCGCAGACACCGTGGCTCTTGCTGAAGACCCGGCTGCCAACTGGCGGCAGAGAGATGGCCAGCTTGTGGAGCACATAGCCTAGCAGCTTGCCGGCCTTGGAGTGCACCCAGCCCAGCTCCTCGGCCAGGAACTCCTCCGGATCAAAGATGGGAAGTTTCCCATCCGGGCCCGGTTCCTGGACGATAGTGTCCAGATGCTCCCGGACGAACTTTGGAGTTTCAGGCATTAGTTGAATCACCCCCCTGTAATTGTCAAAGGATACGCTAACCATATCCAAAAACCCACTCCCAGTAAAGGAAAAAGGAATAATGAATTATGAATCAGGAATCAAGAATAATATACAGCATAGTATGTACTAATCCCTTAAGCCATTGGAGGAGGGACGTATTGAGCCAACAAAATTAGCGCAGGCGAAGGCACTGTTTGACCCCGATGGCTATCGGGGGAGTTTGCCGATAGCGAAGAAAGCTAATTTTGTTAGGCGAACAAGCCCGACGACTGGCGGCCGGTTTGACGCCACCGTTTGCCGGGACAAATGGTGACAAAAAGTAATTTAAGAAAGGATATTGTAAGATTCTGGACAAGCCAGAATGACGGGAAGGGCCTGGATGGCCTAGGTGCTTCGCTTCGAACGTCGAACGTTCTTTGCTCGAGCATGACAGCGGAAGAGTCATTTCCTGCCCACATCCGCAAACATAACCAAAACCACCACCGCAATAACTACCAAAGTTATGACAATAATCAACATGATTTTACAGATGCTTCTTCTGCTGTCCAGCAGAATCGAGCATGACAAGGTTTGTTTTTGTCTGGATCCTGAATCCTGTCCTTCGCTCTCTGAGCTACGGAGGGCTGACGCAAGCTCAAGACTTAGGTGGGGCCGGCGCCGACGATGCCGATCATCACTCCTAACATCGCCATCAATGCCCCAATAATCCAAAACCTCATAGTAACCTTAGTTTCTGGCCACCCGATCGCCTCAAAATGATGGTGCAAGGGCGCTATCAAAAAGAGTTTTTTCTTGAAGAACTTCCGCCAAAACATCTGCAAGATGACCGAGATGGTTTCCATCATCGGCACAAAAGCGATCAAAGGCAAAACCGCTATCCCCACGTTGCTTTTGATGAGCATTGCTACTATCCCTAATGTTGCTCCCATAGAGAGTGCGTAGGTATCCCCGCCAAAGAACCGGGCCGGATAGACATTAAACCACAGAAAGGAGATCAGGGCTCCAACGATAGTGGCGCAGAAGATCGCTAAACTGATCTGGTTATTAAGGAAAGCTAGCGCTCCGTATGAGCTGAAAGCAATAGCCAGCAGCCCCCCGGAGAGACCGTCCAAGCCATCAGTAATATTGACCGCATTAGTGGTCGCCAAGATAACAAAGATAAAAAGAGGAATATACCACCACCCGATAATGACATCCCCGTAGGCGGGAATGTGGATGCTATTCATCCCTAATTTATAAAAGAACCACCACGCGCCCAGAGCCGCCACTAAAAAGAGCCAAATCATCTTCTGGCGGGCACGAATGCCCTTAATGCCCCCCAGCCCCCGGATATTAAACCAATCATCCACCGCCCCTAAGATGCCGACCGACACGATAGAAAAAAGCGGCAGATAGGTTTGCGAGCGGGTAAAGTTGAAAAGAAAAGTGATGACCGCTACTACCCCCCAGACTAAGGGCCCGGCTAAGGTGGGGATGAGCCGGCGGTGTTTTTCGCCGTGGAGCTTCTGAAAAACCTTAGCATATCCGCCGTATAACGTCTCTTCTTTGGCTTGTTTCCAGAACTTGTATTTATAGAGAACGTGAGTCCAAAGAGGAGTGAGTAACATCGCGAATAAGAAGGCGATCATCCCCACGATGAGGACGCGCAGCAGATCCCCATGTTCGGTCACAATTTTAGTTATGTCGCCGCTATTCATCCCGTTAGCAATCCTTTAGTAGATAGATTCTTCGACTTTGCTCAGAATGACACTTTTGTTTTTGTTTCTGGATTCTCCGGTCACATTCGACAGGCTCAGTGCAAGCAGGCCGGAGAATGATGTGTGGGAGGTGTCATCCTGAATGCAATGAAGGATCTATATAGATTCTTCGGCTCCGCTCAGAATGACAATGGGTGGTGGGTCAGAACAACGGCTAAGAGACGCTATCCCCCAAATTTCTGCTTTAGGAGGTCCACTATCTTATCCATATGAACAGCCCTGGACCCCTTGACCAGCACTACATCATTATCCCGCAAATAGCCCAAAACGGCATCCCCTCCTCCCTCAGGAAGCTGGATGGCTAAACCAGGGGGTAGCCCTGCCCCAACGGCTGCTTCTCCTATTAGCTCTCCCCCTTCGCCCACCGTGAGGAGCAGGTCAGTAAGCTTAGCTGCTGCCTCTCCTACCTCCCGGTGCCCTTTCTCGTAGGCGCTGCCTAGCTCGCGCATGTCTCCCAAAATCGCCACCCGCCGCCTGCCTCCGGCCAGCCGGCTAAAGCTACTAAGCGCGGCTAGTGTTGAGGTCGGGTTGGCGTTGTAGGTATCATCTATCAAGGTAAGGTTCTTAAGTTCAATACGCTCAAACCGGCCGGCGGGAGGCCGAAAATTCTTTAAGCGCTCCGCCGCTATGGCCAAAGGAAGCCTAAAATAGTCCGCTACCGCTAGAGCAATAAGCGCACTATAGGCAAACTGCTGACCAAAGGCCGGCATCTCAATGGGCCAAGAATCCGAGCCGTGGACAGCACTAAAGTGGAGACCGCTAGCGCTAATACCCAGTCCCCTCGCCTGCCAATCGGCCCCATCGGCCAGCCCCACAAATGCCTTTTCGGCGACCGTGCGCTGAGCCACTAAGTTGGCCAACTCATCATCCCGATTAAGGATGGCCAACCCCGCGGGATGGACAGCCGCTATCAATTTGCCCTTCTCCTCAATTAAGCTCGCCTTATCCCTAAAGAACTCCAGATGGACATCGCCGATATTAGTTAAGACGCCCACCTCCGGCGTAATGAAGCGCATAAAGTAAGCGATATCCCCCGGCCGATCCGCTGCCAGCTCCAATACTAATATCTTGGGATACATGCCCCGAGTAAGCAGCAACTTAAAGGCATGCCATTTAAGATACACAATATCCTTTAAGCTCAAGCGCGCCTTATCCTCATCCTTAGAACCCAGAAAGTTAGGATCGATGATATTGGCCGTCACGCCAAACTCGGTGTTGAGATTCCCCTGCGTCCTGCCGACCGCTCCGGGATGCTCCGGATCGCTAAGCACGGCAAAGACCGCGTCTTTGGCCGTGGTCTTACCGGTGCTGCCAGTAATTGCCACGATCCGCGGCCGGTATTTTCTTAAGATGGCCGCGGCAAAGTAAGCGAGCGCAAATTTTAGGAGGGAACGTAACATTATTTTTCGGGAGGCACTTGCCAGTAGTTAAGTAAGAACTGGGCGATGTCGCCGAACAAGGGCGCCGCCGAACTCTCGGCAAATTGGACATCCTGCGGCCGATCGATGCGCGTTAACATCACAAATTTAGGGTCATCCACCGGCCCGAAGCCCACGAAGGTACCAATAGTATCCCGAGCCTCATAGCCGCCGCCTTTGGGGATCTGGGCCGTTCCGGTCTTACCGGCAATGCGATAGCCTGGCACCCCGGCCCGCTGGCCATGCCCCCGCTCCACTACCCCCACCATCATCGCTGCCACCAACTGGGCTGTCTGGGGCTTTAGAGCTATTCTTACTATCTGCGGGTCGACGGAGACCGCTCCGCTGGGATACAAGATCTTATCAGCAATGTGGGGCTTCATCAACTTGCCTCCGTTGGCGATGGCTCCCACCGCAGTTATAAGTTGCAGCGGTGTTACCGCGATACCCTGGCCGAAAGCCATCGTCGCCAGATCCACCTCCGCCCAGCTCCGGTAGGGCCTGATGCTGGCCGGCACCTCGCCATCTAGCTCCACGCCGGTCGAAGCATCGAACCCTAAATTCTTTAGATACTTATAGAAGAGAAAGCGCCCCAGCTTTTGCACCACGTAGACCGCGCCGGTGTTTAGAGACTGCTCCAGCACTTGGGTCATTGTTTGCTGACCATGGGCCTTAAGATCGGAGTTCTTGATCACTTTATCGTCCACCTGCACCTCGCCCACGTCGGTGTAGACCGTACTGGGGCTAACCAGCCCGGCGTCGATGCCAGCCGCCATAGTGATGATCTTAAAGACCGAACCCGGCTCATAGACCGCCGAGATGTTCATATTGGTAAAGTTCTCCAAGGAAGCTAAGTTATAAAAATTGGGGTTAAAATCCGGATAGCTGGCCATGGCAACGATCCGCCCGGTAGCGGGTTCCATAATGATGACCGAGCCGCCGGTAGCGCCGTGCTTTTCAACCGCTTCCTTAAGCTGCTTTTCGACATAGTATTGGATAGCCCGATCGATGGTCAGCACCACGCTTACCCCATTCTCAGGGTTGACCACCTTCCAATCACCGATAGTGATCTGCGAACCCAATGAGCTCTTTTCGACCTGGGCACTGCCTTGGCGGCCGGAGAGCTCCGCATTAAAGTATCCCTCAACTCCGTACTGTCCCAACCCATCCCGATTAACAAAACCGATAACCTGGGCTGCCAGATCATCTTCCGGAAAGTAGCGGTACTCTTCCGTGCGCAGGTATACCCCATCCAGATCCAGCGCCCTGATCTCTTTAGCTTCTGCCTCCTCGATGCGCCGCTTTAAAGGCGCCACATACACCTTTCCTGATTTCATCATCGTGAGGAGATCGCTCTCCTCAAGGCCGGTATTGGCGAGATAAGGCATCAGTTTGGCCGCCACCAGCTCGGGCCTTCTTACCTGGGTAGGGACGATATTTAAGCTATACAAAGATACGTTGGTGGCTAAGGGGTAGTAATCCTTAAGCTGCGGATCGTAGACCAAGATCTGCCCCCGCTGGGCGGGCACGGCCTCGTTCACCGTATGCTGCTCGCGGGCCATCGCCACAAAGGTTCCATGCTCGATGACCTGGCGCTGGACTACTTTAGCCAAGATTAGCATTAAAAGCAGCAGAAAGGTAAGGCTAATGAGCCCTAACCGGTTGCGCTGGACTAACTCCGTTGATGCGCTGCTGTAGGCCATAGCCATATTATACCCTGTCCCTCCTGGGGTCCTCCCCGCCCTCCGGAGCCAAGCGTTTTTATCCCGCCATCGGAGCCTGAGCGGTTTTATTTTGGGACCCATAGAGCCAATTGCGTCATTGATCCGGCCATGTGAGGAGGGATGTGAAGAATTGAGCTAAATCCTCGTCGCGGAGGCACTTGTCTGACCCCGAGCGCAGTCGAGGGGGAGTTGTGCCGGGAGCGGTAAGAGGATTTAGCCAATGAATAATCCCGACGCACTCTGGCCGGGACTTTTGGTTACTTTTTTAGAAAAGTAACGGAACAATTAGCGCTGGGCCAGAGGGCCAACCGGTTCCAGATAGTCCATCCCGCTCATTGGGATCATCTTGGGAACATAAGTTACTTCCTCGGGCTGATCGGTTGCCTCATCCGTTGGGGGCTTGACCACCTTACCGGTGGGCTTGCCATCATCGCCGATCTCGATCTGCTCTTGGGCCCCGCCTTCGATAACCGCCAACGATGCCAGACGCGCAGCTTCTAAGGCCAGCCTTTCATTTTCATCCTCGATCCTCTCTTTCTCGATCTGCAGGGTGTGCAGCCGGGCACCTTTGGTGGAGGCCACGTTAACCGCTATCATATAGAACGAGCCCAGAGCCAAAAACAGGATAATGGCGATCGAGCTTACCGAGAGTGTGCCAAACCTAAGTTTCCGGAAGCGGTTCATCCGGATAGTGGGATGACTCAACTTAAAGCCTGGTTTTCTGGGCGACCATCTGGTCATCTCGTTAGAAATCTGCTTAGCGTATGTGTTCGACCATTTATCTACTTTGGTTGTCCCGATAAGTGATTTCTAACGGGACAAGTAAGTTTAAACTTTTTCTAATACTCTTAATTTGGCACTGCGAGCTCGAGGGTTGGATCTGATCTCGCCGTAGTCTGGCTGGAGGGCTTTTTTGGTTATAAGCTTGGCTTTGCCCATCCGAGCCGCCTCCCTAAAGAACTCTTTGACTAACTTATCTTCCAGCGAATGGTAGCTGATGATGGCTACCCTCCCACTGGGCTTTAGGACGGCGAGCGCTTGGGGCAAAGCTTCCTTAAGAGCTGCAAGCTCCCCGTTAACCTCGATCCTAAGCGCCTGGAAGGTAAGGGTGGCCGGATGGATCCGCCCTCGGCGGCCTCCTTTGGCCCGGCTCACGATCTCGGCGAGCTCCCTTGCATCCGTGATCCGCTTCCGGCGGCGAGCCTCAAAGATCGCCTTGGCTATCTGAGGAGCGGCCGGCTCCTGCCCGAAACGCCTTAGGATATCAGCTAACTCCTCTCGGGAATAGCCATTGACCACGTCCTCGGCAGTGACGCCGCAGGACCTATCAAACCGCATGTCTAAAGGTGCCGATTCTAAAAAAGAGAAGCCCCGGGCTAGCGCTAGTTGAACAGTTGATAGACCCAGGTCAAATAGTATTGCGTCAACTCGCTGGTATCCGCAACCCTCAATGATTGCACCAACATCAGCGTAACTGCCGTGGATAGCAACCAGCTGACCGTTTGATTGTTGACGAGATGAGTTTTGACGTAGACGCGTGATTGATTCAGCATCTTTATCGATACCAATTATTTTCCCTTTTGGCCCTACTGCCTTAAGCATCGCGAGCGTATGGCCGCCGCCACCCAAGGTGGCATCAACGGCCACGTCGCCTGCTTTAAGCTGCAGCAGATTAACCACCTCGGATGATAGCACCGGAATGTGAGATGGCATTTCTTTCACAACGTTATGAAAGTATAAATTAATCATGATAGTCAGCGGGGGGCAGACCAATTTTCTTTTTGGTTTCCCTATGTGAGGTACATAGGTATCCCTGTGGGTGGAGGGAAAAGTGCCACTTAGGAGGTGAAAATGTTGGCAAATTGTTGTGTGCGGATAATTCCGATGATAAAGGTTCTCCCCCCGCTAACTATCCCGAATTTTCAAAAGATTAAATGAACAACTGTTCCGCCATTGCTTCGCTATCCTTTTCTGTCTTCTTCTTGTATTCCTGCCAGGCCTTTGAATCCCATATCTCTAAGCGATTAAAAAGTCCGGCAACAATAACATTACTTTTGATCCCCGCGTAGGCGGCCAGATACTTGGGCAGGTTCACCCGGCCTTGCTTATCCGGGAGAACATCCATCGCCCCGGCCAGCATCAGCCGAGAGAATGCCCGAGCGTTGCTCTGCGAAAAGGGCATGGCGCTGATTCGCTCCACCAGCTTGTCCCACTCATCCTTGGTATAAAGGAACAGGCAGCCGTCTAGGCCCTTGGTCACCACCGCACCGGCGGCCAGCGCGCCCCGAAACTTAATTGGGATCGCTAAACGTCCCTTATCATCGATCGAATGTGTATACTCGCCAATAAACATTTATCCCCGTCCTAATTCCACTTATCCCCACCCTTCTCCACATTGGCTCCATTATACCCCACCAACTCTCCACCTCAACCCAAAAATTATCCCCAATTAAAAAATCCAGCTTCGGAAGCTGAAAGTTTGTCTATTTAAGCTAAACTATCCCCGTCCTACAGCTGCGGTTCGATAACCTGCTCCTTACTGATGGTGATGATCTCCATTATCTTAGCGGCTATCCAGATCCTCCCGGTGCTGCCCCCGTCATCCGCCACTGAAACGACAGCAGTGAGATCCAGTGGATACTCTCTTAAGCCCATCAAAAGATGACAGAGCCCGGTCCCTCCCCTGATTGCCACCACACTATACATAACCTACTTATTATATACCGCCTCCCCTTGAAGTTGACTAAGACAGAAAAATTGGCTATAGTAAGGCATATTTTGGCAGGTGCCAAGATGAATCTCTTCTGGAGGTAACCAACTCATGCTACTGGCAGAAGCCTTCGGGGTCATACCCGAACTGGGTGATGTCCTGCCTAATGGTTTCACTGGGGGATTCTTGGGGAGAAACGAGCTCGTTGACAGAATCTATGCGACGGAAAGTACGCGGGTGCAAGCCCGGTCTAAGGTCATCCATCAGGTCAGTGAAGTGCTGGGAGAATCTCATGGGCAGCAGTATCGGACGATGGCGCCAACTGTCTCCGCCCACACCGGGGCTATCCGCATTCTGGATCCCGGGGGCAACTCCCAGAACATTACGGAGTCGAACGTAGATGCTATGATCATCCACCATCCCTCGCTCATCCGTGCCTACATCCACGCTCGGCACCATCTCATTATGGGAGTGGCTGACTGCGTCATCGCCATCATCTGGACGGACGACGGCGAGTACATCGCCATGGCCCATCTCTCCAACCAGACCGAACTGGGCTGGAGCAGCACCGTGCACCCTGATGACTCCCCTTCCTTCCAAGGATCTCTGCTGCGGCGGATATTTCAGGTAATACCCGCCACGCACTCGCAGGTTTGGCTGCTCCCGCACATCGGGGCCGGAGATTGTTGGTGCTATGAGTACAGCGATCGGCCCGGCCAGCCCCACGCTACTATCCTTAAGGAGTGCCTTGCTCTGGCCCATCCCGACGTTTCCCACAAGGACCTGTGGAGAGACCGGCCGGAGGATGACAAGTGCGACGTCCGCTGGGGCGAGCTGATGGTAAGGATCCTCGAATCCCTCGGCGTTAGCCGTGCACGGATCCACCCCAGCACTGAGTGCACCTTCTGCCATCCGCAACAGCTTTACTACTCCGACCGCATGGATCGCAAACTTCCCGGGCTAGAGCGTTACCGGCGCAACCTCGCTTGGTTGATCGTCTAAGGACGCTCCGGCCCATGATCTCCCCCAACGAGAAGGGGCGCTTACAAGCGCCCCTTCACTATATCTAGATATCTGGCCAGCTACCTCTCGCTTCTTTTAGCTTTGCAGCAACACTTTGAGCGGTGGCAACGGCCACAGCAAGACTGGCAAGCGCGACCTCCCGGGCAGCTTAAGCATTTGGGCAAACTCATAACGCCTCCTAAAAACTTAGGGCTATAACTATCCCCACCATAGCAAAGCCGTCAATAGGGACCCCATCCTATCAACACGAAGAAGGCCCCGCTTTAAGCGGGGCCTTCTAATTTGTGGTTTTGGTTAGATTACCAACGCCTGGGGCCACGATCGCGGCCACCGCCTCCACCACTACCAAATCGATCGTTTCTTGGCTGCATTGGGCGCGCCTCGTCCACCTTGAGGGCACGGCCGTCCAACTCCTTGCCATTCCACATTTCGATCGCAGCAGTAGCGGCAGCGTCATCTGCCATCTCCACGAAGCCGAAGCCCTTGGAGCGACCGGACATGTTGTCCATGATGACTGTGGCAGAAACCACCTCTCCCGCTTGGGAGAAGGCGTCCTTCAGGCTATCATTGGTGGTGTCGTAGGACAGGCCACCAACATACAATTTCTTTGCCATCTTCTTCCTTGCCTTACACTTTATATACTAAGTAAGCCGGTCCGTGTTATCTCACTCTTCCCGACAGTTTAAAACTATACAAGGAAAAAGATACACTTTCACTTACGCATTAATAATACACCCCCGGAGCGCAATAGTCAAGCAAAACTATCCGCCTAGCCCTACTAGGATAGATCGTCTACAGTAATTACTATGCGACTGGGTTTGGTGTCGGAGCTTAACAACACCTCAGCGATTTTGCCTTCCACTTTCTCCCTGATCACGCGCTCCAGGGGCCGGGCGCCAAAGGCCGGGTCATAACCCAGCTCTGCTAATTTAGATACCACCTCATCAGGGACCTCAACGTCCAAATCCTGAGCTGTCTTTAGGCGCTTGGATAGAGCCGCGACCTTCAGGTGGGCAATCTCTTTAATCTCTGACTTAGTCAGGGGCTTGAACATAATCACGCCATCAAACCTATTCACAAATTCGGGGGTAAAGTTTTCTTGGATCAGCTTGGACTGCAACTGCGATTTAATTTCTTCATAAGGCATACCTTCTCTCATGGCCTCCTGAATGAAACGAGCCTGGGCATTACTGGTAGCAATTATAATAGTGTGCGTAAAGTCGATGGTATTGCCCAAGTTGTCAGTCATCTTACCCTCGTCTAACACTTGTAGGAAAACATTGTGGATATCCGGATGGGCCTTTTCGATCTCATCCAGCAGGATCACAGCGAATGGAGTTTTTTTAACTGCCTCGGTCAGCTCGCCGCCGGACAAGGCAATATCTCCGGAAACGGCCGGCGCGCCGAACAGGCGATAAGCTGACTCGCGAGTTTGGTATTCGCTCATATCCAGCCTGATCATCTTCGACTCATCGCCAAAATATGCCTCAGCCAAGCGCTTGGATAGCTCAGTTTTACCAACACCAGTGGGCCCCAAAAACAAGAATGTCCCAACTGGACGGTCGGCCTTCGAGACACCCAGCCGCGCACGCTTTAAGGCCTCAACCACTCCATCTACAGCTTCTTCCTGGCCAATGAAATCACGCTGAATAATTGCTTTTAGGTTACGCAATTTATTTTTCTCTGATTCAGTTAGATCCCCAATCGGCACATTGGTTTTAGAAGCGAGCACAGCCTCGATATCATCCTCCGTCACGATGGGTTGCCGGCGGCGGCTAGCATAGACAGCGGCTTCATCCAAAAGGCCTTCTGCTTTGTCCGGTAATTTGCTGGTATGGATAAATTTCTTCGATAAGTCAACTGCTGCCTTCACAGCACTTAGGGTAATCATCGCCCCATGCCGCCGCTCAATTTTCCCGGCCTGGTCTTCTAAAACTAAGGTTGCTTTTTCATTATCCATCTCCTGGATATCCACCTTGCTGAAATAATCACGCAGATTATCATTGTTCTCAACGTATTTCTTGTAATTGACCGGGTCAGAGGTGGCTATCATCTGTAGTCCGCCCTCTTTTAAAGCGCTCAAGAGAATCCCGGATAAATCAAACCCCGTCTCGGTTCTGGCCTTAGTGATTTGAGACAGATTGCCAATAAACAAAATTGTGTTGCCTGACAAAGCAGCTTCATAGGCGGCCTTGGCAAACAATTTTTCGAATCCTACTGAAGAGCCAAGCATAGCGCCCACATCCAGAGACACCAATCTATAGTCGTTGAGGGACGGAATCTGGTTATCCAACATCTTCAGGGCAATATCCCCTACCACCGAGGTCTTACCAACACCGGACTCTCCCACCAGAATCAGGTTATTTCCTTCGCTGCGAGATAAAATGCGAATTGCTTCTTCTACCTCTTCTTGGCGAACCTTAGCAGATGTTAGAGTCCCTACCCGTGCCAAGTGGGTAAGATTTCTGCTAAATGAATCTAGGGTAGGGGTGGGCCGGGCACTCCAGCTTTTATTAATATTCCGTTTGGGAGTTAGCAAATCGTACAATAATCCAGAGTGGATTTTGGGAGGCTTGTAGTACCAGGTCTTCTTTGACCAATTAACTACCGCCACTGCCTCCTCGGGGGTGATCTTTCTCTCAGCCAATAGCGGCTGAATGGCTTGCGAACCTAAAATAATGCCCCGCGAAAGATCGTCCCAAGAGATACGTGAATTTTCGTCCTTGGCGAACCCTAGAGCATGCTCAAGGACTTGGCGTAAGTCATCCTGTTGGCGAATCTTGGCATAACCATATAGCTCATCAAAAGATATCCCCATGCGCACCAAGACGATTTTAAACCCGGCATTAGAAGACAGGGCTTTGATCAAATGGTGCAAACTAATAAAAGTGCTGCGCTCTTGGTGAGCAAATTGCAGGGCCAACAAAAATATCCTGCGCCCATGAAAGCTAAAGTGACTAAGGATTTGACCATCGATGCCGGTAGAAGATTCGGGCTTTTGCCCTTTAGATTTTCGGCTCCAATACATCAAAACTATGGTGAATAAAATCACCCAACCGCTAAGTGGATTGATCGCATTTTCCAGTATGCTACCTGGATGCGATAAAGGAGGCACTATCCCTGCCATATGAGAGGGCCACCCTGTCCACAGCCAAAACCATCCCATCCACAGAATGGCAGTGGCTATCTT
>Ga0154611_16_pt1 | contig 13939 bp, 13 predicted proteins | sample Rifle2008BG13ft_FD_116040 | JGI IMG/M metagenome (GOLD analysis project Ga0154611, IMG submission 116040) | candidate division Kazan bacterium RBG_13_50_9
GAGGGGAACCTCCCCCGCCCTATCTAATTCTACTTGTTGTCAAAGGCCAAAACCCTCTGAACTCCCTTGACAAAACCATCATCCTTATGTTGTCACATTATACTCCTAATCAGGCCCTTTGTCAACGACTTTTCAGCTCTGGAGGCCACTTTTCTCCCATAGCAGCTCCCTCTCTGATCTCATAACTCCCCCATCCCCCCTCTTATCTTAAGAGGGGCTTTTAGGCCGCCATTGGAGCCCGAGCGTACTGAATCAACAAAATCACCGCTGCCAAAGCTGTTGTCTGAGGAGTGAAACAACGAGTTCAGCGAGAGGCGGAAAGGTGGGTTTTGTTAGATGAAGAGTGAGGGTGACTGGCCGTCCTTTCGGTGCTACCACTTTGGACGAGCAAGGTGGTAGCGAAAAGATAATTAGAGGTTTGAACGGGAAAACGTTCCGGGAAATCGGAACTAGATCCTTCGACTACGCTAGCGCTCCGCTCAGGATGACATAAAGAGGGGTCAGGACGACAGAACGGCAATATTATCTGAGGACTTTTTGGAGGTAGTGGCCAGTATACGATTTCTTAACCTTGGACACTTCTTCGGGCGTGCCTTCCGCCACCAATTTACCGCCCTTATCTCCCCCTTCGGGACCAAGATCGATAATCCAGTCGGCAGTTTTAATTACGTCCAAGTTGTGCTCGATCACCAACACCGTATTGCCCTTATCGGCTAGCTGGGAGAGAACCATAAGTAACCGCTTGATGTCATCGAAATGCAGACCGGTAGTCGGTTCATCTAAGACATATAGGGTCTTCCCGGTAGCGCGGCGCGAGAGCTCGGTGGCCAGCTTGACTCTTTGGGCCTCCCCGCCAGAAAGCTGGGGCGCTGGTTGGCCAAGCTTAATGTATCCTAACCCCACTTCCCCCAGGGTCACCAATTTCCTTTGGATAGCAGGGATGTTGGCAAAAAACTCCAGCGCCTCATTGACTGACATACCTAACACCTCGGAGATGTTCTTGCCCTTATAGTGGATGTCTAAAACCTCTTGGTTGTAACGTTTGCCCTTACAGACATCGCAGGGTATATAAACATCAGGTAGGAAATGCATCTCGATCTTGATCACTCCGTCGCCTTGGCAGTTCTCGCAGCGACCACCTCTAACATTAAAGCTAAACCGCCCCGGCGCGTATCCTTTGATCTGCGCCTCGGGAAGTTTGCTGAAAAGATCGCGGATATCAGTAAAGACTCCGGTGTAAGTAGCCGGGTTGCTCCGAGGGCTCCTGCCGATCGGCGACTGGTCAATGCTGATAACTTTATCTAAATAGCTAATCCCTTCAATCGCGCGGTGCTTGCCGGGTTGCTGGCGCGCCCCATGTAAAACATTACTCAACTTCTTCACTAATATCTCGCCCACCAAAGTGGACTTGCCAGAGCCGGATAAGCCCGTCACACAAACAAAGAGGCCCAAGGGGATCTCTACGTCAATATCTTGGAGATTAAATTCGCTGGCTCCGCGGATGGTAAGCCGTTTCCCATTACCCACCCGCCTGACGGGGGGCACCTCAATCTTCCTCTTGCCCGAAAGGTACAGGCCGGTCAGCGATTTAGGATTTTTTTTGATTGCCAAGGGGGTACCGTGGGCAACCACCTCGCCACCCAAAGCGCCAGCCCCCGGCCCCATATCTACTACATAGTCGGCGCTAAGGATAGTCTCTTCATCATGCTCAACTACAATAATAGTATTGCCGATATCCCGTAGCCCCTTGAGGGATCGGATGAGCTTTTTATTGTCATGTTGATGTAGGCCAATTGATGGCTCATCTAAGATGTATATGACACCACTTAAGCCCGACCCGATCTGGGTGGCTAGCCGGATGCGTTGGGCTTCCCCGCCCGCAAGCGTCGTGGCGCTGCGGCTTAAGGTAAGGTAGCCCAATCCGACATTATCCAAGAAGCTGACCCGTTCCTGGAGCTCTTTTAAGATCTGCTGGGCGATCAGCGCCTCCTGGGGATTGAGCCTGAGGTGCTTAAAGAACTTAGCTACATCCCTTACCGATAAGTTAGCAACAGCGACTATCGAAAGCTCGCCAACCGTCACTGCCATAAATTCCTTCTTCAGCCGCCCACCTTGGCATTCGGGACAGATCTTCTCCACCATCGAACGGTCAATCTCAGCCCGGACGAATTCGGAGTCAGTATCCTTATAGCGCCGCAGCAAGTTCGGGATCACCCCCTCAAACCTAACCACGTACTCGTTGAGGTTACCATGGGCAGTACGATAGCGAATGGTAACTTCCTCATCACCGCTGCCATACAGCAGAGCATTAAGGGCTCGTTTAGAAAACTGGCTGATGGGCTGATCCATCCTGAAGCCATATTTCCCCCCAACTGCTGCCAGCATCCTATGCACCCAGCCATTACTGCTCATGCCAAAGCCACCCGCCCTAATCGCCCCTTCACTAATGGTCAGCTGCTTATTAGGTATCAAAAGATCCGGGTCGATATCTTTGGTGTAGCCCAAACCCGTACAGCGCGGGCAAGCACCATAAGGATTATTGAAGGAAAAACTACGGGGTGCCAACTCTGGGATGCTAATGCCACACTTAGCGCAAGCTAAATTCTCCGAGAAGAACCACTCTCTATCTCCATCTACGTCCCAAATGATAACTGTGCCATTTCCCATCTCTAACGCTGCCTCCAGTGACCGGGTAAGGCGCCCCCGGCCGCCCTGGTCTCTGACCGCGGTCAGCTCCAGCCGATCGATTACCGCATCAATGGTGTGCTTTTTAGTCTTAGGGAGAGGGGTAGTCTCTTCCAAATTGTGCATCACCCCATCAATCCGGGCCCTTAAGAAACCCGCTTTCTTGATATTAGCCAGCGCCTCCTTGGCCTCGCCCTTTCTATCCGCTACCAGCGGCGCTAATACAGCAAACTTGTCCAGAGGCAGCTTCTGGACCTGGGCCACGATCTGGTCAATCGACTGCCGGGCTACCACTGCTCCGCACTGCGGGCAATGGGGCACTCCGATACGGGCAAACAAAAGCCTAAGGTAATCGTAGATCTCCGTAATGGTGCCTACAGTTGATCTGGGGTTGGCCGAGGAGGATTTCTGATCGATCGAAATCGCCGGAGAGAGCCCGTCGATCCTCTCAACATTGGGTTTCTCCATCACCCCCAAAAACTGCCGGGCGTAGGCCGAGAGTGACTCAACATACCGCCTTTGCCCTTCGGCATAGATGGTATCAAAAGCCAGCGAGCTCTTGCCGGAGCCCGATAAACCGGTGATCACTATAAAACGGTTGCGGGGCAGCTTAACATCTATATTCTTGAGATTATGCTCGCGTGCCCCACGAACATCAATATAGTCCAACATACTAACGATCTACCTCTTATGGTCTACGAGAAGAATTGGCTGATCAGCCCGCCGCCTACATCGCCCCCTAAAAGCACCGTGGCAAAAGCGTACAAGGCAGCCCCCGCGATAGCCGAGATAATGATGTCCCGGGCTACGCCGATCTGGTTGGGGTTACCTTGGGCAGTTATATAGACTACCCCACCAGCGATCACCATCGCTACTGCTAAGACTCCGATCAAATAGCTAATGCCATTTCGTAGAGCAACTACAAAACCTATCCAATCGGATGTACCTGTACTCCAAGTGGCGCCCACTGCGGCCTCCGAGGGGATACTTTTGTAGATCACGGAAAAGATCAGGAACAAAACCACCAAGGCGATCAAAGCTACCTTAGCCGCTATCGCCCAGCGGTGTGCCTGGCTTAAGCTTGCTCGCTTGCTTGCCATAGACCAAATTATATCTCAAATTAGGGGGGACTTCAAGTCTTTACTCCTTGATTGCCTTGTCCTCAAAGCCGCACTCCTTGCAGGTAGGAACCTTCTTGCGCTTAGAGATAACCATCACTCCCCCACAAGTAGGACACCTTTGGGGCACCGGTTCGTCCCAGGTGGCAAAATCGCACTTGGGATAGTTGTTACAGCCATAAAACAGCTTGCCCCGCTTAGTCCGCTTGGTCACCACCTCGCCCCGTTGGCACTTAGGGCAAGGCATCAAGGGTTTGCTCGGGTGGTTTAAGCTCTTGGTGTGTTTACACTCTGGGAATCGGGAGCAAGCCAAAAACTTGCCGAACCTTCCCATCCTAATGACCATGGGGGCACCGCATTTATCACAAATCTCATCAGTCTTTTCGTCCAGATCCTGTTTTTTGACGTGGGCCTCCTTGTCCGCTAATTTGGCAGCGAAAGGCCCATAAAACTCCCCTACTACTTTCTCCCATTGCATCCGGCCCAAAGCGATCCTATCTAGGTCATCTTCCATCTGGGCAGTAAACTTGGCATCCACTATATCTGGAAAATGCTCAACCAAAAAATCATTTACGGTCATCCCCACTTCCTGCGGTACTAGCTGTTTCTTCTCCCGCTTAACATACCCCCGCGCCATGATCGTAGTGATCGTAGGTGCGTAGGTGCTAGGCCGCCCCACTCCTAATTTTTCTAATGCTTTAACCAGGGTCGGCTCGGTATAGCGGGGCAGGGGCTCGGTGAATTTTTGCTGGCTATCTATAGATTTGATCTTGAGCTCTTGGCCCACTGCTAATGGGGGTAGCGTTTGTTCGGCTACAAGATTTTTAGAGAGAGCAGACAAAAATCCCGGGAAAGCCACACTAACGCCCTGTGCCATTAGAGTCTTGTTGCTGGATGTGATTTCGACATCCACTTGATCAATCACGGCATCCGCCATCTGCGAAGCGACCGCCCTCTCCCAGATCAACTGATAGAGTTTGAGCTGGTCCGCTGACAGAAACGCCTTCACCCCCGCCGGAGTACGTTGAGAAGAAGTCGGCCGGATGGCCTCGTGGGCCTCTTGCGCCCCTTTGCTCTTCGTCTTATAAAATCGCGGGGCAGACGGCGCAAACTTATCGCCATATTTATCCGCTATCACCCGCCTTGTTTCTTCGATCGCCCTAAGCGTCACATAAGTAGAGTCTGTACGCATGTAAGTAATGAGGCCCACCTCTCCGGCACTGCCCAAAGTAACTCCCTCATAGAGCTGCTGGGCAATGGTCATCGTCTTTTTGACACTAAAGCCCAGCTGGATTCCGGCTTGTTGCTGCAGAGTGGAAGTAGTAAACGGAGGCGAGGGCCGTCGAATCTTACGCGACTCTTCAATGTCGGCTACCTGAGACTTGGACCCCCGCAGCTCAGTTATCACCCGGTCAGCAGCCGGCTTAGCACTAACTACTGCTGCCCGCCCATCGATTTTGCTAAGCTCGGCCTCGAACTGCTTTTGGTCATGGGTTAAATAAGTGGCCCTTATCTTCCAGTACTCTTGTGGCTTAAAGGCCTGCCGTTCGCGCTCGCGTTCAACGATTAAGCGCACCGCCACGGATTGGACCCTGCCTGCCGAGAGCCCCCGGAAGATTTTCTTCCACAGCAGCGGTGAAAGCTTATAGCCGACTAAGCGATCCAAGACCCGGCGAGCTTGCTGAGCATTGACTAAATTAATGTCCACCCTGCGCGGGTTTTGTATTGCCTCCTTAAGCGCCTCATCAGTGATCTCATGAAAGACGATCCGCTTAGCGCTTCCTGGAGGCACTTCCAATACTTGGGCTACATGCCAGCCGATGGCCTCACCTTCGCGGTCCTCGTCAGTAGCTAGAATTAGTTCGCTCGATTGCTCATAGAGCTTTTTAAGCTTGGTGGCTACTTTCCGGCTCTTAGTCGGGATGACGTATTCAGGAACAAAATTATTATCCACATCAACCCCCAGCTTGGCTTTCGGCAGGTCTCTAAGATGACCCAATGATGATTCAACGGTATAGTTGGTACCCAAAATCCGGCCAATGGTCTTGGCTTTGGTCGGTGATTCTACTACTACTAATGCCGACCTGCTCTTTGCCACCAGCATGAAAATGTTAACGGAGCCTGGTAAACTTACCAGCTCCTATTGATTTTACCAACCCCTCGATTTCCATCAACGTCAGTGTACTACTGACCCCTGCACTGTCAAGCTGAGTGCTTTTAGCGATTTCGTCTACCGACATGGCCTGTTCATTAAGCAACTGCAAGATCTGATTATCAGCTGCCGATAGACTGCTGGCGACTGACATTCCGGTAGATGATGGGGGCAAACCCAATTCAATTAATATATCATCCGGATGAGTTACCATCCCCGCACCCTCCCTGATCAATTGGTTGACCCCGACGGCCTGGGGGACAAAGACACTGCCGGCCAAAGCAAACACCTCGCGATTATAGTCCAAGGCCAAATGGGCTGTGATCAGAGCCCCACTATTTTCACCACCTTCTACCACCAATACGCCCCGGGAGAGGCCTGCAATGATCCGATTACGGGCCGGGAAATGATGCTTTTGGGGCGGCATGCCAGGCGGATACTCCGATATGATAGCGCCGCCCTGCTCCACTATTTTTAGGGCTAAATTCCAATTGGCCTGTGGATAAAAATCCTCCCGGTTAAGCCCTGAGCCGATTATCGCCACTACCGGACGGGCGTCCTGTCCGGCAGCTTCCGCCAAAGCGACCGTATCGATGCCATAAGCTATGCCGGAAACTATTACCAGGCTGCCCGCCAGCTGGCGGGCAAAATAGGCCGCCGCCCTGATGCCGTAATCGGTGGGTTTGCGCGTACCCACTATCGCCAGTGCCGGGCTACTTAGTATGGCCGGATCGCCCCACACAAAAAGCTTAAGCGGAGGGTCCGGGATCTGGGCCATCAGCGGGGGGTATAATGTATCCCCTAAGGCAATTGTGCTAATTCCTGTAGACACACGCATTTAAGCAAACCGTTGATATCTTGTATAATAATCGCGTAAGTGGCTTTAGTATGGCCAAGCAGAGCATTACTTTATTTAGTATAACAACTACCGTTATTGTCCTGATAATAGCGGTGGTGGTTTTACTGATCGGCAACTATACTAAAAATTTCAACAGCGGTATCACGCTGGACCACCAAACTATCAGCGCCAGCACCAATTTGGTTAATGATACCGAGAAGGACGCGGTCTGGGTAGCCACCTCAGCTACCGAACTTGCAGGCGAGCTGGGCAAAACTATATCGGGGGTTAACTGGAAGGACAACCTGGTCGTGGGCATAATTGCGTCGGCTCAACCTAATGCTGGTTATACCATCGAGCTCATGAGCATACTTCTTCGCGCGAGCCGCATCAGCGTCAACTACCGGCTAACCCAGCCAGAACCAGACCAGCTCTACGCTGATGTGATTACCTATCCCCCGCTACTTCTTCAGGTCAGCCGGGAGAGCTTACCGGTAGGTGTACCGATCGACTTTGCCTTCACTAACTTAAGCAGCCACTCTACCCAAATTGTCAATCGCACTCTTACTTTATAGATAGCATGCGCACTCGGGGGATTATCGACATCTCAACCACTTCAGTGATCAGGATTGTCATTGTGCTGCTGGCACTGTGGTTTATGTATTTCATCCGCGATATCCTAGCGATAGTCTTCGTCTCGATCATCGTATCCGCCGCTCTCTCACCCCTGGTAGACCGCTGGAGCAAACGGGGTGTCCCCCGGACACTCTCCATTACTGTCCTCTATTTAATAGTCTTATGCGTCCTAGGGGCAGTGGTCTATTTTGTCCTACCCCCTATGATCACCCAGATCCGGCAACTGGCTGACCACCTGCCCAACTACTTTACCACCTTCAATAATTTTCTCGTGAGCCTCAAGGAGGTAGGGAGCAACGGCCTGCTTAACGCCTCTAGGGAAAGCTTAAATTCGATCTCTAACTTTCTGGGCAGTTTCGTCAGCAATATCTTCAATACCACTGTTGGCTTCTTCAATGGCGCCGCCGCTTTAATTATGATCTTCATCCTAACGCTTTATTTCCTGCTGGATGAAAACGGCATCAAAAAATTCTTTGTCTCGCTCCTACCCATTAGACAAAAAGACAAGATCGTTACCATCGCTAATAAGATCGGCATCAAGCTAGGGGGATGGCTCAGGGGCCAGCTAACGTTGGCAGTCACTATCGGCATTGTGGTCTATTTGGGTTTACTCATCCTAAAGATGCCTTACGCCCTGACCTTGGCCATCTTGGCAGGCATATTAGAGATCGTTCCCATTATCGGGCCGATCATCGCTGCCATCCCTGCAATCCTGATCGCTTTTACCGTCTCCCCCACCATGGCCTTGATCATCACCATCTTCTATATTTTGGTGCAGGAGCTGGAGAATAAGCTATTAGTGCCGAAGGTGATGCAGTACGCCGTAGGCTTAAATCCCGTCACCATCATCATTATTATTCTGATCGGTGCAAAGTTGATGGGGATCTTAGGAATCCTTTTGGCAGTGCCGGTCGCTTCGGTCATTTACGTCATCTTGGAAGAATGGCCAATTATCGAACCGACCCCTAAGCCAAAACGTTAAGTCTCCTAAGCTCATTTTTGCCGCTGGAGTAGCTCGATCTCATCCCGGAGCTCAGCGGCCTGTTCAAAATCAAGGTTCTTAGCTGCCAGATCCATCTGACTCGCCAGATCGGCTATCAAAAGCTCGACCTCCTCAGGATGAGCCGACTGGGCAAACTTCCGCAGCTTACGCTGCTGGGTTTTAGCGAGCTGCTTCTCCTTGCCCTCATAGGCCACCTCAATAGTGCTGATCTTCTTGGTAATGGAGCGAGGAGTAATTTTGTGCTGGCGATTATGCTGCAGTTGTCTATCGCGGCGACGGTCCGATTCATTTATAGCCTGCTGCATGGCGAGGGTTACCTTGTCGGCATACATGATCACTTGGCCCTCAATATGGCGAGCCGCCCGGCCAAACGTCTGGATGAGAGCTGTTTTCGAGCGCAAGAACCCTTCCTTATCAGCATCCAATATCGCAACCAAAGAGACCTCGGGCAGATCTAAGCCCTCTCGGAGCAAGTTAATCCCTACCACTACGTCATACTCGCCCAGACGTAGGCTCTTTAATATTTGGATCCGTTCCAAAGTGCCCACATCCGAGTGCAGATACTGAACCTTAATCCCATTGTCGAGTAAGAAATCCGTCAGGTCCTCCGCCGTCTTCTTGGTCAGAGTGGTAACCAGCACCCGTTGATTCTTCTTTACCTGCTTATCGATCTCCGACATCAAATCATCAATCTGGCCGGAAGTAGGGCGGATCTCTACCCCGGGATCTACCAACCCGGTAGGGCGCACGATCTGCTCGACCACCTGATCACTTAACTCTAGTTCATACTCATCAGGGGTAGCTGAAGTGTAGATGACCTCTTTGATATGCTTTCTAAATTCATCGAATGTTAGGGGGCGATTATCTAAGGCACTAGGCAACCGGAACCCATGCTCGACCAGAGTCTCCTTGCGAGACCTATCCCCCCGATACATCCCCCTGACCTGAGGGATAGTCATGTGGGATTCATCAATAACCATCAGGAAGTCGCTAGGGAAGTAATCGAGCAAGGTAGCGGGCTCTTCCCCGGGGGCCCGATCACCCAAATAGCGAGAATAGTTCTCGATCCCCGAAACGTAACCGACCTCTCTAAGCATCTCCAGGTCATAGTTGGTCCGCTGCTCTAACCTTTGGGCCTCTACTAGCTTACCCCTTTTCTTAAGTTCCTCTACCCGCTGTTTTAGCTCAGCTTCAATGAATGAGGGTGCTTTATTAAGTCGCTCCTGGGGCGTAATAAAGTGTTTGGCTGGATAAACTTCCAGACTATCTATCTCCCCCAAGATCTCCCCCGTCAGATAATCAACCTGCCGAATCTTTTCAATGGTATCACCCGAAAATTCTACCCGATACGCGAAGTCACTATAGGAAGGGAATATCTCCACTACTTCACCTCTGGCCCGGAAGGTGCCGCGGGTGAAATTAATATCATTGCGTTGGTATTGAATGTCCACTAACCGGCGGAATATTTGCTGCTGCCTGAACAATTTCCCTCTTTCTATCACCACGGCAGCACTCTGGTAGTCCTCGGGCGATCCAATGCCATAGATGCACGATACAGAAGCCACAATCAGAACATCCTTGCGGGTCAGCAGTGACTGGGTGGCTGCGTGCCGCAATTTGTCGATCTCCTCGTTAATTGAGGCATCCTTAGCAATATAAGTATCGGTCTTGGGAATGTACGCCTCCGGTTGGTAGTAGTCATAGTAGCTGACAAAATAGTGCACAGCGTTGTCGGGAAAGAGATCTCTAAACTCTGCTGCCAGCTGTGCTGCTAATGTCTTATTGTGGGCAATCACAAGTGTTGGCTTTTGGATCTTTTCAATGACTTTAGCTATGGCAAAAGTCTTCCCTGACCCCGTTACCCCCAGCAAGGTCTGGTCCCGATATCCCTTACTCAACCCTTCCACCAGCTGCCTGATCGCTGCTGGTTGATCACCGGCTGGTCGTAATTTAGATACAATCTTAAACTTTTTATTTGCCATAACTATTTTGCTTGCCCCGTACCAACAATCCTCTGAAATCGCAGCCTAGCGATTCCCGGTTTGTTTGGTACTCGGGGAATTTTTTCTGCGCCATTGCTCAATCTTTTTATGGTTGCCCGAGAGCAGAACCCTGGGCACTCTGTAGCCCTCAAACACCTCCGGCCGAGTGTAGTGTGGATATTCTAATTTGAACGCACTGCCATAGCTCTCTTCTTCCAATGAAACTTCATTTCCGATTACGCCGGGTAGCAACCTGACGATCGCCTCCGTCATCGCCAGCGCTGCCACCTCCCCGCCCATCACCACAAATTCGCCTATGCTCATTTTCATATCTACATATTTATCAACCCGAGCATCCACCCCTTCATAACGACCACAGACAAATACCAAGTGGCTGTATTTGGTCAGTTTTCTAGCAACCTTTTGGCCAAACACCTGCTTAGCTGGGCCCAATAAAATTACCCGGCAGTTTTTAGCCTTGCGCCGACCAGTGGCTTTGCGGATGGCCGCCACTAATGGCCCCACTTTCATCACGTTGCCGGCCAAACCCCCACCGTAGGGCAGATCATCTACTGTGTTATGCTTATCACCCGCAAAATCCCGAGGGTTAATGGTCTCTACCTTTACCTTGCCCGTCCGCCGCGCCCTGGCGAGCAGCCCTTCCTTAAAGAAGTCTTCAACTAGCCCCGGGAAGATCGTAATAAATGTAACCTTCATACACCCATTCTAACTCAGTTTCTCCAGCCCGCCATTGGAGCTCGAGCGTGATGAATCAATAAAATCCCCGTTGCTTTAGCCCGTTGTCTTCCGCCAGCTGGCGGAAGGGCGAGAGCAGTAAGGGGATTTTATTAGATGAATAGCGGGAGCGACTGGCGGAGAATTTTGGTTACTTTTCTTGGAAAAGTAACTGTATCTACTCCTCGTCAGTTAACTCCTTGAGATCGTCCTTGGTAGTGGTCTGGGGGGCTTCCTCATCCTCGTCCAGGGGGGCCGCTGCCCTGCCTCCAGCAGTACCACCTTCGGGCTCGATAATCTTTAGGTTGATCCGGGCATTAGTTTGAGCACCCAAGACCCTGAGCAGGGTGCGGACCGCTTTGGCAGTGCGGCCTTCCTTACCGATAATCTTACCCATATCGGCAGGGTCAACGGTTAGCTCGATCAGAACACCCATCTCGTCAACCTTGCGGTTAACTTTGACCTTACCCGGATTATCCACGATGGCCTTGACCACATACTCAACAAATTCCTTGTCGTTGTCAGCCATAATGCTTATCCTCCATAACTATTAACTAATATGCTTACTTAGCTTTCAGGCTCTAGTTCTATCGGGGCAGGGGTAGGCCCAATGCTCTCCTCGCTGGGGGCCGGCTCAGTCGCCGTTGGCTCGGGGACAGGCTCCGCTTTGGCCCCAGTGGGCACTTCAGCCGCCGCTTCAGCCAGCTGCTCTAATTTCTTGGGAGCACGGTGCCGCTCTTCTACGGGCAAGTTAAACCCTACCCGATTTAAAAGCCGGGCCACAGTGCGGCTGGGTCTGGCCCCTTGGGCGAGCCAATACTGGGCTCGCTCCTTGTCGACTGACAGGGGCTGGTCGGCTTCCGCTGGCCGATAATAGCCAAGCGCTTCCACAAACTTTCCATCCGTGGGCTTACTATGTTCCGCAACTAAGATCCTATAGCTGGGAAGATTACGCCGACCTCTCCGGGATAACCTGATAACAAGCAATTCGTACCTTACCTGGATTACTTATACTTACAGACTCAACATTACCGTAAACCATCTGGCCCTGTCAATGAAAGCATCTTTAAGCCCCCGGCTAGGGTATTTTATTGGTCTAGGCCTAAAATTCTTGCTCAACCCCGCCCAAAAGACATATACTTATAAAGTATGGCGGCTCAACCAAAGAAAAAAATTAGCCGTGTCCGGGGGAGAACCAGACGTGCCCACCTGGGTGTTAAGCTTATGAGCTTAACGATCTGTCCAAACTGCAAGCACCGCAAACCCCCTCATATTGCCTGCCCGGAATGCGGTTTTTATGGCGCCCGAAAGATCCTCACCACTAAAGCGGACAAGCGGATTGCCCGGCAGCTTCTGGCTGAAAAACGAGCCGCTGCTACTAAGGGGCAAAAAGCTAAATCGCCCAAAAGACCTAAATCACTAGCCAAACCCAAGCCCAAAGCGGGCAAGAAAAAGCCCGACTCTAAGAAGGCCACCCCGGATACCAAATAGCCTAACCTACAAAAGCACTATGGCTTCCAATAGACACTTTGCAAGAATCATCTTAATGCAGAGCCTCTATGAATACGTCCACCGCGACGGGGATATCATAGATATTGCTGAGCGTAATGCCGCCAAGCACGATTTTGAAGAGAACAATTTGGAGTTTATCCGTAAGGTAGCGCGGGGGGTTAGCCAATATCTTAATGAGATAGACGAAGTTATTAGGATCTCGGCCCCAGAGTGGCCGATAAACCAGATCGCCCAAGTCGACCTTTCCATCCTACGGCTGGCCCTGTTTGAACTATTATTTGATGACGAGGTCCCACCCAAAGCGGTGATCAACGAAGCCGTGGAGTTGGGCAAAGCTTTTGGTGGAGAGAACACCAGTAAGTTCGTGAACGGTGTACTGGGGACGGTATACCGCAACTCCAAAAAGTACCAAGTTGACGAAGGGGAGGGGGCCAAACCCTCCGCTAAGCCGACCGCCAGTAAACAACTTAAGCAAAAGCCCGGGAAGAAAAAATAATGTCAGACCTGGAGCAATTAGAAAACAAGCTGAAGATCCATTTCACCAATAAGCTCCTGCTGGAGCAGGCTTTTGTCCACCGTTCATATCTAAACGAGAACGAGTTCAGCCCCGGGCACAATGAGCGTTTGGAATTCTTGGGTGATGCTGTATTGGAGATGATAGTTACCAAGTACCTTTATCAGAAGCTGCCGGATAAGAGCGAGGGGGAGTTGACTGCCCTGCGCTCCGCCTTGGTCAGGCGTGAAACCCTAGCCGAGATCGCAAGTGAGCTTGATTTCCATAACTATCTCAAGCTAAGCCGCGGCGAAGCTAAGACCGCGGCTAATCAACCCGCCATACTTGCTAACACCGTCGAGGCCTTTATCGGTGCTCTCTTTCTAGATGCGGGCATTACTGCCGCCCGAAAGTTTCTCAGCAAGCATCTGCTGCCTAAGCTGGATGCTATCATTGCGGCTCATCGCCATATCGATGCCAAAAGCCATTTCCAAGAATTGGTCCAGGAACGCGAAGGCCTTACCCCCACCTACCAGGTAGCAAAAGAATCCGGACCAGACCACGACAAAACCTTTGAGGTTATTGTACTTATCGGAGGTAAGGAGGTCGCCCGCGGTACCGGCAACTCCAAGCAGGCCGCCGAGATGGATGCTGCTACCACTGCCCTTGCTGAGTATCCTCATTAATCAGTCTTACGGCCCCACTGTCTGCCGAGGCACATTGAAGCCGGCTGCTTTGATGTGCCCGCCACCGCCAAAGATGGCCGCCAGCTTGCTGACGTCCAC